>Ga0207691_10003367_pt1 | contig 15556 bp, 12 predicted proteins | sample KBSM13metaG_FD_184327 | JGI IMG/M metagenome (GOLD analysis project Ga0207691, IMG submission 184327) | Miscanthus rhizosphere microbial communities from Kellogg Biological Station, Michigan, USA - KBS M1-3 metaG (SPAdes) (version 2) | ecosystem: Host-associated > Plants > Roots > Rhizosphere >... | reverse complement strand
CTATAGCGAGCGCATCGCCGCGCAGTAGAGCATGATCCCGAAAAGTGGACACCAGTTTTCGGAAAAGATCATGCTCCGCCAACAAGCCGTCAACCCTCCCCGCCCAAGCATCTTGACTTTCTGCCCGTCTCGTCAGATATTTCTGTTATGACAGAAATTACCGACAACAGGAAACAGCTCCCGATCGCGATCGAGCGCTTCGTGCTCCATTGGGGCGAGATGGGCGGGCAGTGGGGCGTCAACCGCTCGGTCAGCCAGATCCATGCGCTGCTGTTTCTCTCGGAGCGGCCGATGACCGCGGAGGAGATCGCCGACACGCTCGGGCTCGCGCGCTCCAACGTTTCCAACTCGATCAAGGAACTGCTCGGCTGGAACCTGATCCGGCGTGTACCGATCCGCGGAGAGAGGCGCGATCATTTCGAGGCCGAAACCGACATCTGGGAAGTGTTCTTGCGCATCGCGGCCGGCCGCAAGGAGCGCGAGATCGATCCTGCGCTCGCGGTGCTGAAGGCCTGCACGGCGGACGCCGACCGCGACGCGGCGGTGCATGCGACGGCGCGCGCGCGGCTGAAGGAAATGCTCGGCTTCATCGAGATGATGGAGCGCTTCTACACCCAGATGCTGTCGGTGCCGAAGCCGCAGATCGCGACGGCGATCAAGCTCGGCGCCAAGGTGCTCAATTTCCTGCCCGGTGCGAGGAAGAAAGCCGGCGCATGATCCCGAAAAGCATGTCCCGGGCCTGAACCGGGATGGGCATCGGTTTTCGGAAAAGATCATGCGCAAGGAAAATAACGATGCGTTCGCAGGTCGCCGCGTTCGAGGCCCCGCTTCACTCCCCCGGGAGCGAGCCCGAACTCGGCGATCTGCGTTTCCGTGCGCTGATGCGCGAATCCGACTGGATGTCGTTGCCGCTCTCGATCCGCAAGCGTTTCTCCAAGCGCCTCGCGGCCGGCGATACGATGGTCTATTCGGGTGAGACGCTCACCAACGATATGAGCCGAATGGGCTGGTGGCTGGCGCAGGCGGCGCGGCTGATCGGCGGTCCGCTACCGCTCGTGCGCGACGCGCATGCGCCCAGCGTCGTGACCGTCACCGAGGACGTCGCGACACGCGGCCAGCACTGGACGCGGCTTTATGCGCGGCGGCGCGGATTTCCGCAGGTCGTGCACTCCTCGAAGCGCTTCGCCGGGCCAACCGGTTTGGAAGAGTATGTCGGCTGCGGCATCGGCATGGCGCTCACCATCCATGCGGAGCCTGCGCATGTCCCGGAAAAGTGGACACCGGTTTTCCGCGAAGGACATGCGCCAAGGCAAGAAGGCTACGCGCTGATCTTCCGCGCCGCACATTATTTCGTTCAGCTCGGATGCTTTCGCCTGCGCCTGCCGAACTGGCTCTCCCCCGGCGCGCTCGCCGTCACGCATGCCGAACTCGGCGACGGGCGTTTCCTGTTCAAGCTCGACATTGTTCACCCGCGGCTCGGTCGGCTGATCTGCCAGACCGCCGCCTTCCGGGAGGCACACCCATGACGACGCTGCTCTGGACCTTGATCGCGATCCAGATCGCGATGGCGGCTTTCGACACGATCTATCATCACGAGCTGACCGAGCGGCTCGCCTGGCGGCCCTCGCAGCGGCATGAACTCGCGCTGCATGCGGCGCGCAGCTTCGTCTACGCGGGTCTGTTCGTCGTGCTCGGCTTCCTCGAACTGCGCGGCGTGTTCGCGATGGTGGTCATCGCGGCGCTCGCGGTCGAAATGTTCATCACGCTCGCGGATTTCCTCGAGGAGGACATGAGCCGCAAGCTGCCGGCGACCGAGCGCGTGAACCACACCCTGCTCGCGATCAATTATGGCGCGATCCTCGTGCTCGTGCTGCCGCCGCTGGTGAGGAGCACGCTCGATCCCGCCTCGATCAGGCTCGTCTCGCACGGATACTGGAGCGCCCTGATGGTGTTCGCCGGCATCGGCGCCGTGATCTTCGGCCTGCGCGACCTGCTTGCGTCGCGCAGGCCCGATGCGGCCGTCACGCCGCCCGAAGATCTCGTGAGCACATTGCCGCCGCACCAGACCGTGCTGGTCACCGGCGCGACCGGTTTCATCGGTCGCCGCCTGGTGCAGGCGCTCACCGTTGCCGGCCATCAGGTCATCGTGCTGGCGCGCGATCCGGCGAAGGCGGCGACACTTAATCCGCCGTTCCGGCTCATCACCGGCCTGTCGCAGCTTCCCGACGACACGATGATCGACGCGATCGTCAATCTCGCGGGCGAGCCGATCGCGAACGGATTGTGGACCGTGGGCAAGCGGCATCGCATTCTGGCCTCGCGCCTGCGCATGACGGGCAACGTCGTGCGCCTGATCAAGCGCCTTGCGCGCAAGCCGGCGGTCCTGATCAATGCGTCGGCCGTCGGTTGGTACGGCTTGCAGGACGACGAAACGCTGACCGAAGCCGCCGATGGTCGCCCGTGCTTCACCCGCTCGGTCTGCGCCGATTGGGAGCGTGCGGCGGTGCAGGCGGAGCGCTTCGGCGTGCGCGTGGTACGGCTGCGCATCGGCCTCGTGCTCGGCACCGAGGGCGGCATGCTGGCAAACCTGCTGGCGCCGTTCGAATATGGCCTCGGTGGCCCGATCGGCTCCGGCAGGCAGTGGATGTCGTGGATCGAGCGCGATGATCTCGTGCGGCTGATCGCGCACGCCATCGCGACGCCGTCGCTGGCCGGCGCGGTGAACGCGACGGCACCGGAGCCGGTGCGCAATGCGGCGTTCACGCGCGAGCTTGGGCGTGTGCTTCATCGCCCCGCGGTCCTGCCTTTACCTGCCGCGCCATTGCGGCTGGCGGCCGGTGATCTCGCCGAAGAACTCCTGCTGGGTGGGCAGCGTGTCGTCCCCGAAAAGGCCCTGAAACACGGCTTCGTCTTCCGCTACCCCACGTTGGGCGCGGCGCTCGCCGCGATCCTCGGCGCACCCGCCAGCGACAGCGTCAGCCCCGCACCTGAAGGACATTCCGCCCTGCGACATGCCGGACTGTGACGAAAGGCCAATTCTTTAGTCATCCCCAAGCCTTGACCCTTTCGGGCCGCTCCTTTCATATGCCGCAATGACAACGAGCCCGCCGGTCAACGGCGGCAAGGGGTGAGCAGCGGCGCGGCATCCGGCGAGGGCTTCGATCCCCCGGCCGGCGCGCGTCTCGAGGGAGGGGAGCGGCGTCGTGGCAATGAACCGCGCCGAAGCGGATACGTTTCCGAAGCTCCTGATCGACAACGCGGCGACGCGCGGCAGCCGCATCTCCATGCGCCACAAGGACTTGGGCATCTGGCAGTCGTGGACCTGGGCCCAGGTGCTCGATGAGGTGCGGGCGTTCTCGGTCGGCCTGGAGCAGCTTGGGCTCAAGCGCGGCGACAAATTCGCCGTCGTCGGCTCGAACCGGCCTCGGCTTTACTGGGCGATGTGCGCCGGCCAGGCGCTCGGCGCCGTGCCGGTGCCGATCTACGCGGACTCGGTCGCCGACGAGATGGCCTATGTGCTGGAGCACGCCGGCTCGACATTCGCAATCGTGGAGAACCAGGAACAGGTCGACAAGCTGCTGTCGATTGTCGAGCGCCTGACCACGTTCCACATGGTCTATGACGAGCCGCGCGGCCTGCGCGACTACGAGCGCGGCAAGCTCTCCTGGATCGACGACGTTCAGAAGCTCGGGCGCGAGAAACTTGCCGCCGATCCGTCGCGTCTCGCGGCCTGGGAAGCCTCGGTCGCTCAGGGCAAGGGTTCGGACCTCGCGGTGATGCTCTACACCTCGGGCACGACCGGGCGTCCCAAGGGCGTGATGCTCTCGTTCGACAATGCCATCATCTCGGCGCGCAACGGCAACGTCTTCGACAAGCTCGACGAGAACGAGGAAACGATCGCCTATCTGCCGCTCGCCTGGGTGGGCGATCACCTGTTCTCCTATGCGCAGCATTATGTGGCGGGCTACTGCGTCAATTGCCCGGAGGCGGGCGAGACCGTGGTGGAGGACCGACGCGAGATCGGGACGACCTATGCGTTCGCGCCGCCGCGCGTCTACGAGAACCTCCTGACGCTCACCATGGTGCGCATGGAGGACGCGAGCGCGCCCAAGCGCGCGATGTTCCGCTATTTCATCGATCACGCGCGCAAGTGGGGCGAGAAGATCCTGAACAAGGAGCCGGTGCCGCTCACCGCGCGGCTGATTTACCGGCTCGGCGATATCCTGGTGTACGGACCGCTGAAGAACCGGTTCGGGCTCACCCGCATCCGCGTCGGCTATACGGCGGGTGAGGCGATCGGGCCGGAGATCTTCCGTTTCTATCGCGCGCTCGGTATCAACCTGAAGCAGCTCTACGGGCAGACGGAAGCGTCCGTCTACATCACGGCACAGCCCGACGGCGAGATCTATGCCGACACGGTCGGCAAGCCGAACATCGATGTGGATGTGAAGATCGCCGACAACGGCGAGGTGTTGTTCAAATCTCCCGGCGTGTTCCTCGGCTACTACAAGGATCCGGAGAAGACCGCCGAGACCAAGACGCCGGACGGCTGGGTGCGCACCGGGGATGCCGGCTTCTTCGATCCGAAGACCGGCCACCTGAAGATCATCGACCGTGCCAAGGATGTCGGGCGGCTGAAGGACGGCACGCTGTTCGCGCCCAAATACATCGAGAACAAACTGAAGTTCTATCCGAACATCAAGGAAGCGGTCGCGATCGGCGATGGCCGCGACGATGTGACCGTCATGCTCAATATCGATCTGGTCGCGGTCGGCTCGTGGGCGGAGCGCAACAACGTCGTCTATGGCTCCTATCAGGAACTCGCCGGCCATCCCAAGGTCTACGAGATGCTGGAGAAGCATATCGACGAGGTGAACAAGTCGCTGGTCGAGGAAGGCGTGATGGCGAGCGCACAGATCAAGCGCTTCCTCGTGCTGCACAAGGAGCTCGACGCGGACGACGGCGAACTGACCCGCACGATGAAGATCCGCCGCGGGCTGATCGCGGAGCGCTACGGCGCGCTGGTCAACGCCCTCTATGACGGCTCGAAAGTGGCGGACGTCGCCACTGAAGTGACGTTCGAGGATGGCCGCAAAGGCAAGCTCGCGGCGCGCGTCGCCGTTCGCGACGTGAAGACCCATCCGGTGCCGCCAGCCGCCATGGAGAAGGCCGCGTGAGATCTCCGACCGGCAACGAGATCGCGGCCGGCGAGTCGATCCTCTCGGTCGAGAACGTCTCGCTCGCCTTCGGCGGCGTGAAGGCGATTTCCGACGTGTCGCTGGATATCCGGAAGGGCGAGATCCGCGCGATCATCGGCCCGAACGGCGCCGGCAAGACCTCGATGCTCAACGTCATCAACGGCTTCTACACGCCGCAGAAGGGCCGCATCACCTTCAAAGGTGCAACGCGCACCAAGATGCGCCCGCACGAGGCGGCTCTCGGCGGCATTGCGCGCACGTTCCAGAACGTCGCGCTGTTCCGCGGCATGACGGCGCTCGACAACATCATGACCGGTCGGTCGCTGAAAATGCACAGCAACTTCTTCTGGCAATTGCTACGCCACGGGCCGGCGATGAAGGAAGAGGTCGAGCATCGCAAGCGTGTGGAAGACATCATCGAATTTCTCGAGATCGCGCACATCCGCAAAGTGCCGGTCGGCGTGCTACCCTATGGCCTGCAGAAGCGCGTTGAGCTGGGCCGCGCGCTCGCGATGGAGCCGGACTTGCTTCTGCTCGACGAACCGATGGCCGGCATGAATCTGGAAGAGAAGGAGGACATGTCGCGCTATGTGCTCGACGTGAACAATTTCTACGGCACCACGATCGCGCTGATCGAGCATGACATGGGTGTCGTAATGGATCTCTCCGATCGCGTGGTCGTGCTCGACTACGGACGCAAGATCGCCGACGGTACGCCGGACGAGGTGAAGGCCAACAAGGCCGTGATCGACGCCTATCTCGGCGTGGCGCACTGAGAGCCCTGATGGACCTCCTGTATCAAATCTTCGTCGACCCCTTCGTGCAGATGGTGCAGGTGCCCGATCTGTTCGTGCAGACTTTATGGGAAGGGCTCGTCTCCGGCGTGCTCTATGCGCTGATCGCGCTCGGCTTCGTGCTGATCTTCAAGGCTTCGGGGGTTTTCAATTTCGCGCAGGGCATCATGGTGGTGTTCGCCGCGCTCACCCTGATCGGAATCTATACGCAACTGCGCGGATGGGGCGTGCGGCCGGGCGACCTTGCGGCCTTTCTCGCGCTCTTCATCACCGTCGGCGTGATGTTCGTGCTCGCCGTCGGCGTCGAGCGGCTGATGCTCCGCCCGCTGGTCAACCAGCCCGACATCATCCTGTTCATGGCGACGTTCGGCCTGACCTACTTCCTCATCGGACTCGGCGAGCTCGTGTTCGGCGGCGAGCCGAAGGTGATGATCGCGGATGACCTGCACCTGCCGCACGGATCGATCGACTTCAAGATTCTCGGAGGGCTCGTGTCGCTGCAGAAGATCGACATCGCTGCCGCGGTGATCGCATCGATCATGGTCGCGACGCTCGCAGTGTTTTTCCAGAAAACGCGCATCGGGCGTGCGCTGCGCGCCGTCGCTGACAGCCACAAGGCCGCGCTCTCGGTCGGCATCTCGCTCGAGCAGATCTGGGTCATCGTCTGGTTTGCGGCCGGCATCGTGGCACTCGCGACCGGCATCATGTGGGGCGCGCGCTCGAATGTTTCATTCGCGCTGCAGATCATCGCGCTGAAGGCGCTGCCGGTTCTGATCCTCGGCGGCTTCACCTCGATTCCCGGCGCTATCGTCGGCGGCGTGATCATCGGGGTCGGCGAGAAGCTCGGCGAATTCTACTGGGGACCGTTGCTCGGCTCGGGAATCGAAAGCTGGCTCGCCTATTTCATCGCGCTCGCCTTCCTGCTGTTCCGGCCGCAGGGCCTGTTCGGCGAGCGGATCATCGAGCGAATCTGAAGGACCGCACGTGTTCTACAGCGAAGCCGGACAATTCAAATCGACCTACGAGGCCGACGCCGCGGTGTTCCCGCTGCGCCAGGACCGTATCGGCATCGCAGTCATCCTTGTCCTTGCCTTCGTCGTGATTCCGCTGACCGGGTCCAATTTCGTGCTCTCCTCGGTGATGATTCCGATTCTGGTGTTCTCCCTCGCCGCGATCGCGCTGAACATCCTGACCGGATACACTGGCCTGATCTCGCTCGGCACCGCGGGCTTCATGGGTGTCGGCGGATATGCCTGCTACAAGCTGACCTCGGTCTTTCCCGGCATCAACATCGTGGTGCACATTGCGCTGTCGGGCTTCTTTGCGGCAGGCGTCGGCGTCCTGTTCGGGCTGCCGTCGCTGCGCATCAAGGGCTTCTACCTCGCCGTCGCGACGCTTGCCGCGCAGTTCTTCCTGTCATGGTTCTTCATCCGCGTGCCGTGGATTTACAACTACAATGTGTCCGGCGCGATCGAGGTGCCGACCCGCACATTCTTCGGGGTGGTAATCACCGGTCCGAACGCGACCCCGATGGCGCGCTACTATGTCGTGCTCGGCTTTGTCGTCGTCATGACCTGGCTTGCTTCCAATCTCGTGCATGGACGCATCGGGCGGATGTGGATGGCTGTTCGCGATATGGATATCGCCGCCGAACTGATCGGCATCAGGCTCTACCCGACCAAGCTGTTGGCATTCGCGGTTTCGTCGTTCTACTGCGGCGTCGCGGGTGCGCTGATGGTGTTCCTCTGGCTCGGCGCGTCCGAGGCCGACAGCTTCAACATCAACCAGTCGTTCCTGATCCTGTTCATGGTGATCATCGGAGGGCTGGGCAGCCTCATCGGCTCGTTCTTCGGGGCGGCGTTCATCTGGGGCCTGCCGATCGCGATGCGCGTCGCACCGGAATACCTCGGGTTGACGATCAATTCCGCGACCGTCGAGCACCTGCAGTTCATGGTCGTCGGCGCGCTGATTATTTTCTTCCTGATCGTCGAGCCGCACGGACTGGCGCGGTTGTGGCAGATCGGAAAGCAGAAACTCAGGGTGTGGCCGTTTCCGTACTGATGGTGCACACTCAGCGCAATTTCCGCCCATGGGCCGGAACGGCCCGGCGCGCGGAATAAATCCCCGGCGGCATAAGCCTCCGGAACCTGGGAGGCCGGCGTGGTTCGCCGCCACGGCCGGCACGAAACGAAAAGGAGGGACGCGATGCAATTCAAGCACCTCGTTCTCGGCGCATCCTGTGCGGCACTGGTCGGCGCTTCAGCGCTTGCCACCCACGCGCAGGCGCAGGAGGGCATTTATGTGCCGCTCCTCACCTACCGGACCGGCGCATTCGCCAATTCCGGCATTCCGATTGCCAACGGCATGAACGATTACCTTTCGATGCTTAACGAGCGTGACGGCGGCATCGGCGGCGTCAAGGTCGTGATCGAAGAATGCGAGACCGGCTACGACACCAAGAAGGGTCTCGAATGCTGGGACACGGTCAAGACCAAGAAGCCGGTGGTGGTGAACCCGTATTCGACCGGCATCACGCTCGCCATAATCCCGAAGGCGGCGCCGGAAAAAATCCCGGTGCTCGCGATGGCCTATGGCCTGTCGGGCTCCGCCGACGGCAACAACTTCCCCTGGATCTTCAATCCGCCGGCGACCTACTGGGACGGTCTGTCGATGATCATCAAGTACATCGGCGAGAAGGAAGGCGGCCTCGACAAGCTCAAGGGCAAGACGATCGGCTACATCTTCTTCGACGGCGGCTACGGCCGCGAGCCGATCCCGCTGCTGGAGCAACTCGCCAAGGATTACGGCTTCAACGTGAAGCAGTATCCGGTACCTGCGGCCGAGATGCAGAACCAGTCCGGCCTGTGGCTCAACGTGCGCCGCGACCGTCCGGATTGGATGGTGATGTGGGGCTGGGGCGCCATGAACCCGACCGCGATCAAGGAAGCCGCCAAGATCAACTTCCCGATGAACAAGTTCGTCGGTATCTGGTGGTCGGGCTCCGAGGATGACGCGCGGCCGACCGGCGCAGAGGCGAAAGGCTATCTCAGCCTTAATCTCAATGCCGTGGGGGCGAACTTCCCGGCGATCCAGGACATCGTCAAGAACGTGATCGACAAGGGCAAGAGCCAGACGCCGAAGGACAAGGTCGGCGAGAATTTGTATAATCGCGGCGTGCTCAATTCGGCGATCGTGGCCGAAGCGATCCGTAACGCCCAGAAGATCACCGGCAAGAAGCAGGTGACCGGCGAGGACGTGCGGCGCGGCTTCGAGACGCTCAACATCACCGAAGCGCGCTGGAAGGAGATGGGCTTCGAGGGCTTCGCGGCGCCCATCAAGGTGACGTGCGACGACCACAACGGCCACCACTCGGCCTACATGCAGCAATGGGACGGCACCAAGTGGGTCAAGGTCTCCGACTGGATCGCACCCATGAAGGACAAGGTGCGTCCGATGCTGGAAGCCGCCGCCAAGGACTACGTGTCCAAGGACCCGGCATGGCCGAAGCGCAGCGAGCCCTGCGACAAGTCGAGCTGAACTCGGCTCTCTCCCGCGTCCCCTCTCTCCGCCTGCGCGGAGAGGGTGGCGGGCATGAAGCGTAGCGACATGCTCGCCGGGCGAGCGGCAGCCTTCGCCCGGCCTGTCTCTCTCCGCGGAAGCGGATGATTGGCGTTCTATCGGAGTTCTGATGACAGCGACTCTCCAAGCCACCCCGGCGGCGGCATCCGTCCCCGCCGACGCGATCCTGACCGTCAACAACATCGAGGTGATCTACGATCACGTCATCCTCGTGCTGAAAGGCGTGTCACTCGGCGTGCCGAAAGGCGGGATCGTGGCGCTGCTCGGCGCCAACGGCGCCGGCAAGACCACCACCCTGAAGGCGATCTCCAACCTGCTGCACTCCGAGCGCGGCGAGGTCACCAAGGGCTCGATCGTGTTCGACGGCGAGGAAGTGCAGGCGCGCTCGCCGAACGAACTGGTGCGGCGCGGTTGCGTGCAGGTGATGGAGGGCCGCCACTGCTTCGGCCATCTCACCATCGAGGAAAATCTGCTCACCGGCGCGTTCACGCGGCGCGACGGCAAGGCCGCGATCAAGCGCGACATGGAGCTGGTCTATTCGTATTTCTCGCGCCTGAAGGACCGGCGCAGTTCGCTTGCCGGCTACACCTCCGGCGGTGAGCAGCAGATGTGCGCGATCGGCCGCGCGCTGATGGCGCGACCCAAGATGATCCTGCTCGACGAGCCTTCGATGGGGCTCGCGCCGCAGATCGTGGAAGAGATCTTCGAAATCGTGCGCGACCTGAACACCAAGGAGCAGGTCTCGTTCCTGCTCGCGGAGCAGAACACGTTTCAGGCGCTCAAATACGCCAAATACGGTTATATCCTCGAGAACGGCCGCGTGGTGATGGACGGCGAGGCCAAGGCGCTGCGCGAGAACGAGGACGTGAAGGAATTCTATCTCGGCATCGCCGAGGGCAAGCGCAAATCCTTCCGTGACGTGAAGCACTACAAGCGCCGGAAGCGGTGGCTGGCGTAACACGATGGCCGATCACTTCGACTCTCTCGAAACCCGCGATCCCGCTGCACGCGAAAGGGATCTGTTTGCGCGGCTCCCCGCCGCGATCGCGCGTGCGATGACGGCGCCCGGCTGGGCCAAGCATCTCGCGGCGATCGATCCGAAGGCGATCACCAGCCGCGCACAACTCGCCAAGCTCCCGGTACTGCGCAAGTCAGCGCTGCTCGGGCTGCAGAAGGAGACACCGCCGTTCGGCGGCTTCAACACCGTGGCGCCCGGCAAGGCGAAGCGGCTGTTCATGTCGCCCGGGCCGATCTTCGAGCCCGAGGGCCACACCGGCGATTACAACGCCGCGCGTGCGCTGTTCGCCGCGGGCGTGCGCGCCGGCGACATCGTGCACAACTGCTTCTCGTATCACCTCACGCCCGGTGCATTCATTCTGGAGGCGGGCGCGCACAAGCTCGGCTGTGCGGTGATCCCGGGCGGCGTCGGCAACACCGAGGCGCAGCTTGACGCGGTCGTGCAGTTGAAGCCCACGGCCTATGTCGGCACGCCGGACTTTTTGAAGATCCTGCTCGATGCGGCGGAGAAGGCCGGCAAGGACGCGTCCTGCTTCAAGCGCGGCCTCGTGTCCGGTGCGGCGCTGCCGCCCTCGCTGCGCAAGGAACTGGGCGAGCGCGGTGTCGCCGTGAAGCAGTGCTACGCAGTGGCCGAGGCCGGCGTCATCTCCTACGAGAGCGAGGCGCTCGAAGGCATGATCGTCAACGAGGACATCATCCTGGAAATCGTGCGGCCCGGCACCGGCGACCCGGTGGCGCACGGCGAGGTTGGCGAGGTCGTCGTCACCACGTTCAATCCCGACTACTCGATGATCCGGCTTGCGACCGGCGACATGTCGGCCGTGATGGCGGGCGCCTCGCCGTGCGGGCGCTCCAACACGCGCATCAAGGGCTGGATGGGCCGCGCGGACCAGACCACCAAGGTGAAAGGCATGTTCGTGCGCCCCGAGCAGGTCGCCGAGGTGGCGAAGCGCCATCCGGAGCTGTTGCGCGTGCGCCTCGCGGTGACGCGCGAAGCCGAGCAGGATACGATGACGCTGTCCGCCGAATGCGCCAATGCGGGCGCTGGGCTTGCCGACATGGTCGCCGAAACTCTGCAATCCGTTACGAAGCTCAAGGGCGCGGTGAAGATTGTCGCGCCCGGATCACTGCCGAACGACGGCAAGGTGATCGCGGACGAGCGGCCTGTTGGCTGATCGGGCCGCGAGCGCGATAACCCTCTTCCCCTGTGGGAGAGGGTAAGTCGGAGCCCGTGGCTTACTTCGCTGCGATCCGTCCCTCGACTCCGGTCCGCGCCGTGCCGAGCTTGCGCAGATATTCCACCACCTCGTTCACCATCAGCGGCGCATCGTTGTCCGGCGTGATGCGCCGCGCGTCGCGGAACATGATGTAGTCGTCGCCGCCGCGCGCGAGGAAGTCGAGCACCGCGACGCGATACGTCTTGCTCTCGTCGAGCGGCGCGCCGGCGACCTTCATCGCGGTGACGCGGTTGCCCCCATCGCGTGCGAGATCGAATGCCACCTCGATGCCGGAGACATGCGGGAAGCGCCCGGCCGCGCGGGGAAGGAGAGAAAGCCCATTCTCCATCGCGGCCTTCAGCTCGCGGCCGATGATCTCCACCACCACGATGCGGTTGTTGAACGGCAGCTCAGCGAGGATATCACCTTGCGAGATGCGCGCGCCGGCCTCGTAGGTCTTGCCCGCGCGGATGCCGCCGCCGTTCAGCAGGGCCGCGTCCGCGTGCATGGTTACGCGCATCGCGTCGGCGAACAGATTGCCGATCGCGGCTTCGCGTGTGCGCACTGTTGCGGTGGATGAATCGAGCGCGACGGTCGTCACGCAGATCGCCTCGCTCATCTTGTCGATCAATGTCGACTCGAAACGCGCGACCGCTGCCGCAATCTCCGCATCCGGCGTGACCGTCGCGGTGTCGATCACGCGGAATTGCGGCCACCAGTTGGCGATGCGCTTCTCGCCATCCTCGCGTACCGAGATCGCGACGTCCACGCAGGTGACGTAATGCGCGTCGTAGCCGGACTCGACCAGCGCGCAGCGGCCGTCGTGATTGACCAACAGGTCGTGGGTGTGGCCCGTCAGCAGCAGTTCGGCCGGCCGTTCGTATTGCAGCTTGATCGCGTCGCCGCGATTGCAGTGCAGGACCGCGCAGACGAAATCCGCGCCCTCCTGCCGCAGCGCCGCCGCCTGCGCCTTCGTGGTGTCGATGCATGAGGCAAAGCGCAGATCCTCCGGCGAGGACATGCGCGGCGATTGCTCGTAGGCGATACCCGTCAACCCGATGCGCACGCCGCCGATAGTCATCATTGAACGGTCCTTGAAGCGCGGCAGCATGGCGCCGCCCGCGTCGCGAAAATTCGCGCCGTAGAGCGGAAACGTTGCCTCGCCCATGCGTTCGAGAAATATCGCCTTGCCGAAATCGAACTCGTGGTTGCCGGGAACGAAAATATCCGGCGCGATCATGTTGGTCAGCGCCACGATGTGTGCACCGCGGTCGAGTCCGGACATCACCGACGGGGACAACGTATCGCCGCCATGCGCCACGATGACGGTGCGGCCCTCAGTGCGCGCGCGTTCGCGCTCGGCCTTCACCACGGCGGCGAGGCGCGCGAAGCCGCCGCGCGATTTCCCATCGGGAAAAGGCTGTTCGGCCATCAGGTAGAAATCGTTGAACAGCACGAACGTCAGGTTCGCCGCGTGCGCCGCCTGCGCCCAGCCGGGGCGCCAGCCGGTCAGCAGCGCGAGCGTGGAGCCGAATGAGGCAAGGAATGAGCGGCGGGTGAACATCAGGGCGTTTTCTCTTGTTGCCCCTTAACATGCGTATAATAAGGCCGCCATGCGAGATGCGAGCGAGATGAACGACAAAGTGAACGCCGAGACCGCCGATCGTCCTGCCGACCATCCACCCGCGTCGTCCGGGCGCATCGGCGTGCTCATCGTCAATCTCGGCACGCCGGATGCGACCGACTACTGGTCGATGCGCCGCTATCTGAAGGAGTTTCTCTCCGACCGCCGCGTGATCGAGACCAACCGCATCCTCTGGTGGCTGATTCTCAATCTCGTCATCCTGACGATCCGGCCGGGCCGTAAAGGGCGCGACTACGACAAGATCTGGAACCGCGAGCGCGACGAATCGCCGCTGAAAACGATCACCCGTGCGCAGTCCGAAAAACTTGCGGCAAGGCTCGCACCAATCGACAGCCGCATCACGGTCGACTGGGCGATGCGCTATGGCAATCCGTCGCTTACCTCGCGGCTCGACGCACTGCAGCGTGCCGGCTGCGAACGCATCCTGATCGTGCCCCTCTATCCGCAGTATTGCGCGGCGACCACGGCGACCGTCGCCGACAAGGCATTCGACGCCTTGAGGACGATGCGCTGGCAACCGGCGGTGCGGATCGCGCCGCCATGGCACGACGATCCGGTCTACATCGAGGCGGTCGCGGGCTCGCTCGAGGCGGAGCTCGCGAAGCTTCCGTTCAAGCCCGACAGGATACTCGCCTCTTTCCACGGCATCCCGAAGGGCTATCTCGTCAAGGGCGACCCCTACTACTGTCAGTGCCACAAGACTGCGCGGCTGCTCGGCGCCCGACTCGGGCTCGATGAGGAGACGTTCAAGCTCACCTTCCAGTCACGGTTCGGCGCGGCCGAATGGCTGCAGCCCTACACCGACATGACCGTGAAGGCGCTCGCCGAAAGCGGGGTGAAAAATCTCGCGATCGTGACGCCGGGCTTCACGGCGGACTGTCTCGAAACCCTTGAGGAAATCGCGGGTGAGAACGCAGAGATTTTTCACCATGCGGGCGGAAAGAGCTTCGCCGCGATCCCGTGTCTCAACGACAGCGAGGCCGGCATGGCAGTGATCGCGCACGTTGCATTGCGCGAATTGAAGGGCTGGATCGAGCGCTGAACCCGGAGTGCCGCGCAAACGACTAATATGGGCTCTGGCTGCGGGCTTTTCTAGGCTACCTTGCCGAAGGTAAGTCCATCGCCCACATTTTACCTAAGCGGGATTTCCCGCATCGGGAGGGTTGCCGTGTTCTTCGGCTTCGACATCTTCGTTCTCATCATCGTTGCGCTTGCAGTTCTTACGCTGTTCGCCGGCGTGAAAACCGTGCCGCAAGGCTTCAACTGGACGGTCGAGCGCTTCGGCCGTTACACCAACACGCTGCGGCCGGGCCTCAATCTGATCATGCCCTACTTCGATCGGATCGGGCACAAGATGAACATGATGGAGCAGGCGATCGACATCCCGCAGCAGGATGTCATCACCAAGGACAACGCCACCGTCACGGTCGACGGGCTTGCGTTCTTCCAGGTGATCGATGCCGCCAAGGCGTCCTACGAGATCGCCAATCTCGATCAGGCGATCATCAAGCTGACGATGACCAACATCCGCTCGGTGATGGGCGCGATGGACCTCGACCAGATGCTCTCGCATCGCGACGAGATCAACGAGCGGCTGCTACGTGTGGTGGATGCGGCCGTTGGGCCGTGGGGCGTGAAGGTCAACCGCATCGAGATCAAGGATATCGTGCCGCCCGCAAATCTCGTGCAGTCGATGGGTCGGCAAATGCAGGCGGAGCGTGAGAAGCGCGCCGAGATCCTGACGGCCGAAGGCCAGCGTCAGTCGGCGATCCTGAAGGCCGAAGGACAGAAGCAGGCGCAGATCCTCGAAGCTGAAGGCCGGCGCGAGGCCGCGTTCCGCGATGCCGAGGGCCGCGAACGGCTCGCGCAGGCCGAGGCCAAGGCGACCGAGGTGGTGAGCGCGGCGGTCGCGAAGGGCGACGTCGCGTCGCTGAACTATTTCGTGGCGCAGAAATATCTTGAAGCATTCGGCAAGTTCGCCCAGTCGCCGAACCAGAAGACGCTGATCATTCCGATGGAGGCGATGAGCGTGCTCGGCTCGCTTGCCGGCATCGGCGAGATCGCCAAGGCGACGTTCGGAACGGACGGAAGCAGCGGCGGCGGTGG
>Ga0207691_10003365_pt1 | contig 15561 bp, 13 predicted proteins | sample KBSM13metaG_FD_184327 | JGI IMG/M metagenome (GOLD analysis project Ga0207691, IMG submission 184327) | Miscanthus rhizosphere microbial communities from Kellogg Biological Station, Michigan, USA - KBS M1-3 metaG (SPAdes) (version 2) | ecosystem: Host-associated > Plants > Roots > Rhizosphere >... | reverse complement strand
TGGTCGGTGATGTAGTCGCCTGGGTTGGCCGTGAGGTCCTGCGTGTAAAAGCGGTACGCAAGCGCCGCGGCAGGAATGAGGGCGGCGGCAAACGCCGCCGCCTTGAGGAGCAAAATCGGCTTCAATAATTCTTGCGAAGGTCCATGCCGGAATACAGGCTTGCGACCTGATCGGCGTACCCGTTGAACATCTGTGTTTTCGTCGTGGCCAGCAGATCCGGCAGCCGCCGTTCCCGCGCCTGGCTCCAGCGTGGATGATCGACATTCGGGTTCACGTTCGCGTAGAACCCGTACTCGTGGGCAGCCATCACCTGCCAGGTGTTCTTCGGCTGCTTCTCCACGAAGCGCATCTTGACGATCGACTTGCCGCCCTTGAAGCCGTACTTCCATGGCGTGACCAGGCGAATCGGCGCGCCGTTCTGGCCGGGCAGCACTTCATCGTAGATGCCGACCGCGAGCAACGCGAGCGGATGCCTGGCTTCATCGAGGCGGAGGCCTTCGACGTACGGCCAGTCGAGAACGTTGGTGCGCTGCATCGGCATGCGCGCCACGTCGTGCAGCGTGACGAACTCGATGTATTGCGCCTTGCCGGTGGGCTGAACTTTGTCCACGACGTCCTTGAGCGGAATGCCCACCCAGGGAATGACCATCGACCATGCCTCGACGCAGCGCATTCGATAGATACGTTCTTCGAGCGCGTACGGCTTGAGGAAGTCCTCGAGGGCGTACTTGGCGGGCTTTGCAACCTCGCCTTCGATTTCCAGGGTCCAACCCGCCGTCTTGAAGTTGCGGGCGTTGACCTGCGGCTCGTCCTTCCCAGTACCGAACTCGTAGAAGTTGTTGTAACCGGTGACGTGCTCGTACAGGTTCACCTTCTCGGTTGTGCTGAACGGGCTCTTCTTGATGGGGCCCTTGAGCTTGATGCGCGTCTGGGCGTCGGCGAAACCTGGAAGCGACCCGCAACCTGCCGCGACCAGCGCGGCGGCGGATGCCTGCAAGAACTCCCGGCGGCGGTAATAGACGTTCTTCGGCGTGATCTCCGAGGAACGCACATCGGGCGCTTTCCTGATCAACATGCGGCAATTATAGGAGCAACCGCGCCCGGATGCCCTAAAGATGAGATTTGAATGGCCGTCTGCGTGGTAGCGTTGCCACGCCGGGCTTCGGCGGAACTGTCCAGCCTCAAAGCACAACCGTCGCAAACCAACACAGATCGAGAACAGACGCATGACAGTCGAACCCAATTCCCTGCCTCGGGCCATGTCGCTCGCCGTGCATGAGCTGCGCACCCCCGTTACCGTCGTCGCGGGTTACCTCCGGATGCTGCTGCGCGAGCAAGCGGGTCCGCTGTCTGATAAACAGAAAAAGATGCTGGAAGAAGCGGACCGTTCCTGCGGTCGCCTGGGTGCCCTCGTCGCAGAGATGAGCGAATTCGGCAAGCTCGAAGGCGGAGAGGTGGCGTTCGCGCGACAGGATTTCGATCTCGGTGCCCTTATCGTGGAGCTGGCGAGCGAGTTGCATGACGGTGAGGACCGCGGCGTTCAACTCGATGCATGTGTCGCAAAGCCGGTCGGCATGACGGAAGTCGCCATCACAGAGATACGGGTCACCGGTGATCGCGCGCGCATCGCCGCTGCGGTGAAAGCGCTGATGCAATCGGCCGTACGCGAGCGCGTGGAACCGGGACGTCTTTCCGCCCGGTGTTCCGTGGCTGGCGATCGCCAGCGATGGGCGGTGCTCGCCATCGGCGACGACTCGGTCGTGCAGGAACTCGAACGCGAGGCGCTCGACCCGCCAGTGTCGTTCGATGAATGGCGCGGCGGGCTCGGACTCGCGCTTCCGGTGGCGCGCCGTGTCATCGAGAAGCACGGTGGCGCCGTGTGGTCCGCCGCCGGCGCAAACGGCCGCGCGACCGCGGCGCTGCGGTTGCCGCTGACCGCGGCTTGAACGAGACGCCGTACGAAGATGCCCGACAAGGATACCGACTCCATGACGACAGCCGTGAGTAACCCCGCGCCGCCTCCTGCTGCGACCGATCAGCGCCGTCCGTCCATCGCCATCGTCGACGACGATTCGGGATTTGCAGGCTATCTCAGGACCTTCCTCGACATCCGGGGGTTCGAGGCCCGTTCCTATTCGCGCGGCGATGAAATCGTTGCCGCCATCCGGCAGGGAGAGCCACCCGACATCGTGCTGCTCGACGTCGCGATGCCCGGCATGGACGGCCTGCAGACGCTCAAGGCACTGAAGGCCGCGCGGCCCGAGCTGCAGGTGATCATGCTCTCCGGCCGGGAGCAGGCGCAGACGATCGTCGAGGCCGTGCGTCTTGGCGCCGCGGACTATGTGGTCAAACCCGATGACCCGGAGGGACTCGGCGAGATCGCACTCGACGCGGCGATCAGACAGGCGATTGAACGCAGTCGCCTGGTGAACGAGCTGACCGACCTGCGTCAGCAGTTGAGCGACGATCAGTCCGAAGCGTTCATCGGCTGGGGCGATAGCGAGGCCATGCGCCAGGTGGCCCTGATCATCGACCAGGTGGCCGACAGCGATGTCACGGTGCTCATTCGCGGCGAAAGCGGCGTCGGCAAGGAACTGGTGGCGCGCGCCATCCATCAGCGATCGAACCGCAAGACACGGCCGTTCGTGAAAGTGAATTGCGCCGCACTGCCGGCGGAGCTGCTCGAGAGCGAGCTGTTCGGCCATGAGAAGGGCGCGTTCACGGGCGCGGCGACGACGCGCATCGGCAAGTTCGAGCAGGCGCACACCGGCACGATCCTCCTCGACGAGATCGGCGAGATGAAACCGCCGCTGCAGGCCAAGCTGCTGCACGTCCTCCAGGACGCCGAGTTCACCAAGCTTGGCAGCAACAAGAAGATCAACATCGACGTCCGCGTGCTCGCCGCCACCAATCGCGACCTCGAACAGATGATGCTGCGCGGCGATTTCCGCGAGGATCTCTATTACCGGCTCAAGGTGATCGAGGCGATGGTGCCGCCGCTGCGCGAACGACGCGACGAGATCCCGAGCCTGACCGACTTCTTCATCGTCAAGTATTCACACCGCTACAACCGGCCGATGCGGCCACTCTCCGACGACCTGCGGCAGCGTTTCATGCAGTACGACTGGCCGGGCAACATCCGCGAGCTCGAGAACATGATCAAGCGCTTCGTCATCCTCCAGGACGAGCACATGGTCCTCCGCGAGCTCGAGAAGCCGCGCGTGAAGCCGAATCCCATGGGCGTGACGGCGCCGCAGAGCGAGTATTCGCCGGCGTATCACGCACCGCCGCCAGTGGAGGCCGCGTCGTCGCCGTCGGATGAGGACGATGACGCTGACGAACCGGCCGAGGCACCGCCGCCGGCTCAGGACGGCCGCCGGCTCGCCGAAGTCGCGCGCGAAGCCGCCCTCACTGCCGAGCGCGCGGTGATCTCCGACACCCTCAAGCAGGTCCATTGGAACCGTCGCAAGGCTGCGGTCCTGCTTGGCGTCAGTTACAAAACCCTCCTCAACAAGATTAAGGAAACCGGGATCGAGCGGCCCTAGCCGGGCCACCGCCCGGCTTCCGCCTTCGGCGGAACGCTCAAAATGAGAAGCGGCGTTCCTATCGGGACGCCGCTTTCCACTTTTCCCACTGTCGCGTCCGAACCCGCAGCGACAAGTTCCCTCCTGTTCCAAACGTTTTCCGGCGATGGTACCGCGCTTGCTCGTCTGCAGCCGGTGGCAGCACAGTCGAGCACCGGGGATATGGGAGCGCCATGAGTCAGAAGCCTCAGGTGATGGTGGTTGACGATGACCTTGCGATGTGCGGCTTCCTGCAGGACTTTCTCGTCGCGCGCGGCTATTCGGCGCTGACGGTCACGAGTAGCACAGAGGCGATCCGTCGCTTTCATGCCGAGCGCCCGTCTGCGGTGCTGCTCGACGTGATCATGCCGGGGATGGACGGCCTCGCCGCACTGGCGGCGCTCAAGCAGATCGATCACGAAGTGCCGGTGATCGTGATGTCCGGCCAGGGCGGCACGCACACCGTGGTGCAGGCCATGAAGCTCGGGGCCACCGACTTCGTCTGCAAGCCGTTCCAGGATCACGAGCTCGAAGTGCTGATCGGATCCGCCATCCGGCAGCGACAGCTGACGCAGGAAGTGGCGTCGCTCCGCGCCCGTCTCAACGAGCAGTCCAAGTATTCAACGCTGTTCGGCAACAGCGATCAGATGTCCGTGGTGTGCGATCTGATCGAGCGCGTGTCGGATACCGACGTCACCGTGTTGATCCGCGGAGAGAGCGGCACGGGCAAGGAGCTCGTGGCGCATGCGCTACACGATCGGTCGCTGCGCAAAGACCGGCCGTTCGTGAAGGTGAACTGCGCCGCCCTGCCGACTGAACTGCTCGAATCGGAGCTCTTCGGCTTCGAAAAGGGCGCGTTCACCGGCGCCATCCAGCAGAAGCCGGGCAAGTTCGAATTCGCCAACCACGGGACGATGTTCCTCGACGAGATCGGAGACATCAGCTACCCGCTTCAGGCGAAGCTGCTGCAGGTGCTTCAGGACGGCGGGTTCGCGCGCCTGGGCGGGAAGGCCGACGTGCAGGTGGACGTGCGCCTGATCGCGGCCACGAACCGTGACCTCGAAACCGCCGTCGCCTCAGGACAGTTTCGCGAAGACCTCTACTTCCGGCTGAACGTCGTCACCATCAACCTGCCGCCGTTGCGTGACCGTCGGGAAGAGATTCCGATCCTGACCGATCACTTCCTGCGCAAGTACTCGGTGCAATACAACAAGCCGATGACGTTGATCAGCCCTGAGCTGTCGCAGCAGTTCCTCACGTACGACTGGCCAGGGAACGTGCGCCAGCTCGAGAACCTGATCAAACGCATGGTCGTCCTCGGCACGGAAGCGGGGATTGCCAGGGAGTTGCTCCAGCCGGTGATGACGGCGCCGCGCCCGCTGGCCGTTCCCGCACCGCGCGCCGTCGCACCGCCACCGCCCACCGTGGACGTGGTCGACGATCAGGCCGAGCCGGCTCGTGCGGTGCCGGCCGGTGCGACCAGCGTGTCGCTGAAGGACATCGCCCGCACGGCCGCACGCGAGGCCGAACGCGAGCTCATTCTGCGGATGCTGACGCGAACGCGATGGAACCGGAAGGAAGCCGCGGAGAACCTCGGCATCAGCTACAAGGCCCTGCTCTACAAGATCAAGGAGAACGGCCTGGACAAGGCCTCCTGACACCCGCATGACCGACCCGCTGTTCGACGACGATTCGCGACTGTTGAAGCCGCACGCCTTCGAGTTCGTACTCGACGGCGAGCTCCGGCGCGCCGTGCGATCGCAGAACTACCTCACCCTCGTGACGGTGGAAACCAGCCGTGAATTCGACGGCATGACCGTCGCCGCCGACCAGGGCACCGTCGGTGAGGTGGCGCACATCATCCGCAACGAGGTCCGCGACACCGACGTCCTGGGCCTGACGAGCCAGGGACTGCTCTCGCTCGTCCTGCTCGATGCCGACTACGAGAATTCGACGCGGGTCATTGACCGCCTCGTGGAACGCATGAACCACTACGACTTCCCCGCGCCGCTGCGGCTGTCTGTCGGTGCTGCGTGCTATCCCACCGATGCCGTCGATGCCGAGTCGCTCCAGCGCGAGGCGGTGTCGCATCCGGTGATCAGTTGGCGCGGGGGCCATTCCTGAGTTAGTGCTCGAGTGGCAACGAACCGGGGTTTTTCGGAACGCCACGCCTCATTCGGCACTCGTCATATTCATGCCAGCTCGCGCACCGCGCTTTTCACGTGCGTTCTGTGCGAATCCACGCGCACTGCGTCTCGCCACATGCCGGATGCCAGCTGTGAACGGATATTGCACTTCAGCAGCGCCGTAAGTGAGCCGTATTCGCACCTCGACTTCGCTCGAGGTAGTCGGAACGATGCGGACTCTGATTCACGGGGGCGAAGCCCGGAGGAATATGCGTCGGACCATTCTCGCCACGCTCGTTACGCTCACGGCCCTGTCGCCGATCGCCGTCGCGCAATCGCGGTTCACGATCGTGCCGTCGTTGTCGATTGCGGGCGTCTACGACGACAACCTGTTCGCGGAGACGGACAGCAGCGCCGGCAAGATGATGCAGCTGCGCCCGAGCCTCGAAGGCAATTTCGAGTCGCCTCGCCTGATGCTCATCAGCCTCTACTCGCAGGACATGCTGCGGTCGAACTTCTCCTCGCTCAACACGCTGGACGCCCGTCGTCATGCCTTTCTCAACATGGGGTTCAAAAGCAGCCCGTTGACGACGTGGGGAGTCGAGGCGCGCTACGACCGTTCAGAAACGCCCGGCGAGATCGAATTCGACACGGGCATTCTCGGCGCCCGCCGCACCGCGCAGCGCTTCCAGCTGTCGCCGACGTTCGTGCGGCGCCTCAATCCGCGCGCGGTGTTCACCGCCGGCTATGACCTGACGAGAGAGAACGAGCTCGACCTGCCGAGCGGCACGCTGCACCAGGCACGGCTCTCGGTCTCACGTGAGCTGACGTCGCGATCGGCGATTGTCGGGACCTACCTCTCCCGCTACTTCGTCGATCCCTTCTCGCATTCGACGTCGCAGTCGATCCTTGGCGGATGGACGCGCGAGATGGCGCCGAGGACCCATCTGTCGTTGTACGCCGGACCGCGCGTCACCTCGTATCGAAGCGGCCTGAAGCCGGAGGTGTCGGCATCGCTCAGACGCGACACCAATCGCATCGACCTTGCGGCCGACTACTGGCACGGCGAGACGATCATCCTCGGCATTCCCGGTCCGGTCGCGGTCGACAGCGGGGCGCTGCGGATCGCCCGGCCGTTCCTCAGCCGCTGGGAACTCGGCGCGGGTCTCGGCGCCACCGACATCACGACGATCGACTTCCGCGAAGCGCGTGTGTATCGCTCGACTCTGATCGGGTCGTGGACCTCCCACGGGATGTACAGCGTCTCCGCCTCCTACGGTCTGGACTATCAACAGGGCGATATCCGTCGCCGCCTGGACGAGAACGTGTTGCGGCACGTGTTTCGCGTGAGTGTCACAGTCGCGCCGCGGCTCTTCCGTTCGATTCTGCCGCCGGATGAGGCGGCGCGTGTGAAAGGGGTTCTTCGATGATCGCGCGGGTACTCACTACGTTTACAGCTGCCATCGCTCTCTCGTCAGCAGCGTTGGCCCAGCAGCCGTCGCCGACCCCGCGTGAAGCGGTCGGCACATCGGGCTCGACGACGACGGCAACGCCGGCGACGACAAAACCGCCGCTGGTGATTGCGGCACCGGCACCGCCAACTGCCGCCGCGGCCGCACCCGCTCGCGTCGTTGAGCCGGTGCGCGTCGATCCCAAGGACTACCGGATCGGGCCCGAAGACATCCTGGACATCAACGTCTGGAAGAACCCCGAGCTCAGTCGCGAGCGCGTGCCGGTGCGTCCTGACGGGAAGGTGTCGCACCCGCTGATCAACGACATCGACGTCGCCGGCAAGACGACCAGTCAGGTCAAGGCCGAGCTGACGGAGTACTTGTCGAAGTACATCGAGAACCCGGAAGTCGCGGTGGTCGTCCGCGAGATTCACAGCCCGAAGGTGTCGGTATCCGGCAATGTCCGCATGCCGGGCTACTTCGAGCTGAAGACCACTGACGTCACCGTGCTCGACATGATCGCGCGCGCGCAGGGGCTCAACGAGTTCGCCGACAAGGGCAACATCAAGGTCATTCGCCGCGGCGAAAAGGGCGCGATCGACTTCAGGTACAACGACGCGGTCAACGGACGCAACAACGCCAACTTCGTCGTCCAGCCGGGCGACGTCATCGTCGTGCAGTGAGGACTCAAATGGCCCGTGAGCTGATGCCCCCCTCCGACGAGTCGATGCTGGTGCGAACGCTGGCGATCCTCCGCCGGCGCGCGCTGATTGCGGCCGTGGCGTTCACCACGGTGATCGCCGCAGCCGTGGCCTTCGCTGTGTATCTCCCGGATCTGTATCGCGCAAGCGCGATCGTGGTGATCGAGCGGCCCCTGCCCGACGGCGTGGTGCGGCCAACGGTGAGCAACGAGCTCGAAAGCCGCCTCTATCAGATCAGACAGGAGATCCTCAGCCGCGAGCGGCTGACTGGTCTGATCAAACGGTTCAACCTCTATCCCGAGCTGCGCACAAAGACGGCCTTCGAGGACGTCCTGACCCAGGCGCGTGAGGATATTCAGTGGGAGGCGAACGGGCCGGAACAGGTCAGCGGCCGGACGAAGACGGTTGCCTTCACCTTGACCTATACCGGCGCCGACAAGCACAGCGTCGCCGATGTCAGCAACGCGATCGCGCAGTTCTTCGTCGAGCACAACTCGGCGATGCGCGCGAACGAAGCCAAGCGGGCGACGCAGCTGCTCGAAGAACAGCTCACCTCCGCGCGTCAGCAGGTCGCCGTGCAGGACGCGCGTCTCCGCGATTTCACCGTCCGTAACCAGGCCCAGCTGCCGCAGGCCGCCGGTGTCGCGATGGCCGCCTATCAGTCGCTCGCCGACGAACTTCGGCGCAACCGTGACGACCAGCGTCGGAACACGGACGCCCGAGACAAGCTGCTCGAAGGCCTCGAAGACGCCTCGACCGTCGCGGCCGCGGCGAAAGGCGTGCTGGCCTCTGATCCGAGCGGCGTCCCGCTCTCCAAGGAATTGGCGCAGGCCAGCGAGCGTCTCGACCAGGCGAAGAAAGACCTGATCGAAGCCGAGCGGAAGGGCCTCAAAGCCGATCACCCGGACATTGCGGACATCAACCGGCGCATTGCCACCGCGGAAAAGGATGTCCAGGATCAGAAGGCGCGTGATCTCGCCGCCTTCAAGTCCAGGCAGTCCGCCGACGCCCAGCGGCAGGCGGTCTCGAATGCTCCACAGAATCTCAACGCGCTTCCGCGCAGCAAGCGCAGCATCAAGGACTTCGACGACGAGCTGTCACGGCTGAAGACAGAAGAAAGGGACCTGCAGCAGCGGATCGCGGTCCTGCAACAGCGGTTCGATTCCACGCCTGGTGTGCAGGAAGGCTATCTGCAGATCCAGAGCGACTACGCCTCGGCGAAAGAGAACTACGACGTGCTGGCCCGCAAGTTTGACGACGCGCGGCTCGCCGAGTCGATCGAGACCGGCCATCAGGGTGAGAACTTCCGCATCCTGGATGCGGCGGTGCCACCCGAGGGCCCGTCCGCGCCGGACCGGATGCGCCTGGTCCTGATGGGATTCCTGCTCGCGCTCGCGGCCATGGCGGCCGTGGTCGTGGTGACGGAACAGTTCGACACGTCGTTCCACACCGTGGATGAAGTGCGCGAGTTTACTGCGGTGCCGGTGATCGCGACCATCCCGCAGATCGGAACGGGGCCGCGCCGCGGCTGGCTTCGCGCGACCTTGAGCACCGCGTCTGCGGTGGCGGCCGTGGTTGCAGTCGCGACGCTCTCCGCCTATTTCGCCCACGGCAACGACACGCTGGTCAGGCTGCTCAACCGCGTCGGTTAAGGGGTTAATTGTGAATAGCACCTCCACTCACTCATTGGATAAGCGGCTGGTGAGCTTTACCAGCCCAGGCTCCTTCGCGGCCGAACAGTACCAGGGACTGCGCCTGACCATCGAACGCCTGATCAAGACGCAGGGCGCGCAGGTCCTGGCGGTCACCAGTCCCGCTGCCGGCGAGGGCAAGACACTGACGGCGGTCAACCTCGCGGGCGCGCTGGCGCGCGAATCGGAGGCTCGCGTGCTGCTGATCGACGCGGATCTCCGGAGGCCGGCCGTCGCCACAACGCTCGGCCTGCCGGCATCGCCCGGACTCACCGATGTCCTCGCCAGCGAGGATCTCGATCTCTCCGCGGCCGTCCAGCGGGTGCAGCCGTATCAGCTCTCGGTCCTTCCGGCTGGTACCGCCGGATCCGCCATTCATCGACTCCTGCGGTCGCCGCGCTTTGAGCCACTGCTGGAGCGCGCGCGGCAGGAGTACGACGTCGTCATCGTTGACACGCCGCCGCTGCTGCCGGTGTTCGATTCGGCCGTGCTCGCGCGCATCGTCGACCAGATGCTCGTCGTCGTGGCGGCCAACCAGACACCACGGAAGCTGCTCGGCGAAGCGCTCAATCTTGTCGATCCGTCGAAGGTCATGGGCATCGTCTTCAATCGGGACGATCGGCCGCTGTTTGGTTATTACGACGCGTATTACCGCGAGTACTTCCCGGACACGTCAGGCGTGGTGAGCCAGGCCTAACGCGTCCGTGGACGTGGGGACCCAGGAATGCAATCCAGGCTTCTGATCCTTGGCGCGGGGCCGATCGCCGAGCGGCTGATCGAAGAGATCGAGTCGCTCGAGTCGGCCCACTACACGGTGCTCGGCGTCGTCGACAGCCAGAAGCCCGACGACCGGGCCGCGCTGGCTGACCGATGGCTCGGCACCTGCGAAGAGCTCGGCGAGATCGTCGCCCGTGTCCGTCCCACGAGGATCGTGGTCGCCATCGAGAACAGGCGCGATCGGTTGCCGCTGCAGTCGCTGCTCGAGTCGCGCGTCAGCGGCATCGACGTGGAAGACGCCATCGAACTTTATGAGCGGATCACCGGAAAGATGGCGATCGAAGCGCTGCGGCCAAGCACGCTGATCCTGTCGAAGGGATTCCGCAATCACGGCGCGGCCGAAGTGACCGCCCGTCTCGTGAGTATCACCGTCGCGATCATCGGCCTCATCGCCATGATTCCGCTCCTCGCGCTCATCGCGCTGCTGGTCAAGCTGGACTCACGCGGGCCCGTCCTCTTTGTTCAGCCGCGCGCCGGCCGGCACGGCCATCCATTCGGCCTGTTGAAGTTCCGGACGATGCATCCGACGGATCACGCGCGGTCGGAATGGGTGATGGACAACATGCACCGGATCACCCGGGTCGGTCGCTATCTCCGCCGCTTCCGGCTCGACGAGCTGCCCCAGCTGGTGAACGTCGTCCGAGGCGAAATGAATCTGATCGGTCCGCGGCCGCATCCCGTCTCGAACCACACGACCTTCATGGAACACATCGCCTACTACGGCCTGCGATCGACAGTCCGCCCCGGTGTGACCGGATGGGCGCAGGTGCGCTACGGCTACGCCAACAATCTCGAAGAAGAGACAGAGAAGATGCGGTACGACCTGTACTACATCAAGAACCGATCGCTCTGGCTCGACTTCCGGATCACGCTGGCGACGGTCGGCATCGTGCTGTTTGGCCAGGATGCCGCGCAGGTTCGGAATCCGGCGCCGATGGGCCGCGATCTGTCCTGGCCCCCAGCCCAGCACGTGCGGGCGAAAGAGATTGTCTACGTGCCGGTCCTCGCCGACCGGGCTGCGCCACGTCAGACCGCGGGGCCGCAGTGACCACCACGACTTCGATGCACCCGGCGACTGCCTGGTGGCGGCCACAGGCGATCCACGCGACCACTCGCGTGGCGCCCGGCGTCGGCCGGAAGGAATCGCCGTCGAGCACCGCCAGCGTCATCGCCTTCCGGGCGCTGGTGACGTTCACCGTCATCCTGCTCCTGTCACCACAGGCGTGGTTTCCGGCGCTCGGACAGCTTCGTATCGCGTTCGTCGCCGCAGTCCTGGCGATCGGGGCGCATCTGCTGGACCGCATGGTGCACGGCCGCGGAGCGGCCCCGCCGATCAACGTAGAAATCGGCATCGCGCTCCTCCTCGTCGCGTGGGCGGTGATCACCGTCCCGGTGTCCTATTGGGTCGGCGGCAGCGTGGAAGTCCTGACCAGTACGTATCTGAAGGCGGTGGCGTTCTTCTGGCTCGTCGGCACGTTGGCGACATCGGAGCGCCGGCTGCGGACGATTGCGTGGACGCTGGTGTGCTGCGCGGTACCGCTGGCGATTGTCGGCATCAAGAACTATCTGGCTGGTGACGTGCTCTCGACGGGCGTTCCCGGGCTGACCCGCATCTACGGCTACATGGGCGGGTCGGGTCTCGCCGCGAATCCCAACGATCTCGCGTTGATGCTCAACCTGATCATCCCGATCGCGGCGGCGATGATGATCGCGACCCGCAAGCTCATGCTCCGCGGGCTGGCCGCGGCCGTCATGCTGCTCAGCGTCGGCGGTGTGATTGTGACGTTCTCGCGCGCAGGGTTCCTGACCCTCTCGGCGACGGGCATCATGCTGCTCGCGGTCCTGATTCGGCGCCATTCCGCCGGCGCTGCCGGTTTCCTGGTCGTCGTCGCGCTCGTCGCGCCGCTGTTCGTGCCCGATTCGTATTTCAAGCGACTCAGCACCATCACCGATATGCAGGCTGACCAGACCGGGTCGGCGCAGGGGCGCTGGCAGGACGTGGTGATGGCCACCGGCATCGTGCTGCACAACCCGATCGTCGGCGCGGGAATCGGCAACGACATGCTGGCGCTGAACAAGTACCGCGGCAAGGCGACGTTCCGGTCGGTCCATAACGCCTACCTGCAGTACGCCGTCGACCTCGGCCTGCCCGGCATGCTGCTGTTTGCCTGGCTGCACATCACCTGCTTCCGCATTGCCCGCCGCGTCGAGCAGCGCTCGAAGTGGGACGACGCGCTCCGGCCGCTGGGCCCGCTCGCCGCGGGCATCCAGGTCTCGCTCGCCGCGTTCTTCGTCGCGGCGATGTTTCACCCGATCGCGTACCAGTTTTATTTCTTCACCATTGCGGGACTGGCGGTAGCCCTGCACAACACGGCTCGGTCGATGGCCGCAGCCGACGCGCCGATGCCGGCCCTCGCCCGCCGCGCCGCAGTCGCGGCTGCCTCGTGACTCGCACCCGCATCCTGAAGGTGGTGCCGACGTTGATGTGCGGCGGTACGGAAAACCAGTTCATGACGCTCGGCCGCCTGCTCGACCGCTCGCGGTTCGACCTGACGTTTGCCTGCCTGCGCCGATGGGGCCCCTTCGTCGAGGAGCTCGGGCAGCTTGGTATCCCGTTGCGCGAATACCGGGTGGCGACGTTCCGCAGCGTTCACGCCCTGGCGCAGCAGGCGCGGCTGGCGCGCCAGATCGCGCGAGCACGCATCGACATCGTTCACGCCTACAACTTTTACGGAAATGTCTTCGCGATCCCGCCCGCACGCCTCGTGGCACCGGTGGTCATCGCATCCATTCGCGACCGCTCGCCGTACCTGACACCGATGCAGAAGCGCGTGCAGCGGTACGCGTGTCAGTTTGCGGATCGCATCCTCGTCAACGCAGACGCGGTACGCGACTGGCTGGTGCAGGACGAAGGCTACGACCCTGCCAACATCGTCGTCATCCGCAACGGCGTCGAGACGTCCCGGTTCCACGGTCCGCCCGCCGGCGAACGGATCCGTCATGAGCTCGGGCTACCGCGGGACTGCCGTCTCGTGATCCTCGTGTCGCGGCTGGCGCGTCTGAAGGGCGTCGAACATTTCCTGGAAGCGGCGGCCATGCTCAGGCCGCGGTATCCGGATGTGCGCTTTCTGATCGTCGGCGAAACGAGCCCGCCCGATCCCGGCTACCTCGAAGCGCTGGAACGGATGTCCGACTCCCTCGGTGTACGCGACCGGGTGACATTTACAGGCCGACGTTCGGATGTACCCGCCGTGCTCAGCGCTGCAACCGTTGCGGTGATGCCGTCGCTCAACGAGGCGCTGTCGAACGTGCTGCTCGAATCCATGGCCGCGGGAGCCCCCGTCGTGGCGACCAGGGTCGGCGGAACGCCGGAGGCGTTGCAGGACGGAGAAACAGGTCTGCTCGTTCCGCCCGGCGATGCGACCGCCATCGCAACGGCGGTATCGACCTTACTCGACGATCGCGCACTCGCAGCGAGGCTTGGCTGCGCGGCGCGGGCACAAATCCGCAAGCGATTCTCGGTCGAGCAGATGGTGCGCGCGACGGAGGACCTCTATGCCGAACTGCTGGCGCGTAAACAGCCGCGACGGCCGATGGCAGCAGCATGCTTGGTGTAGCTGCGGACGTTCGGCACGACGCTGGTGCGGTCACGACACAGGTCGTGACGGAGTACGAGACGTTCGCGGCGCTGGAGCCAGAGTGGAACGACGCCGTCGTCCGCGGGCACGTCTCGCATCCATTCCTGCTCCATGAGTGGTTCCGGACATGGTGGCAGTGCTTCGGCGGCAGCCGGCGGCTGCATGTCGTGGTCGCGCGCGACCGTGACGGCATCGTCGGGATCGCACCGATGATGGCCGAACAGGTCCACATGTACGGCCTGTCCGTGCGCAAGCTGGATCTGCTGCACAACGATCACACGCCGAAAGCGGACTGGATCATCGTGCGCTCGCCTGCCGAAACGTACTCCGCACTCTGGAACGCGCTGCGGACGTCCCCGGACCACTGGGATCTGCTGCAACTGAGCCGCCTCCCGAACGACTCGCCCACGGCCGCGGCAGTCACGTCGCTTGCTCAACGCGAGCAGTGCCTGACGGGTTCCTGGCGCGGAGACGTCTCGCCGTTTCTCACGCTTTCCGGTACGTGGGACACCTACTGGGCGTCCCGCTCCGCGAAATTCCGATCGAATCTGCGAAACCGCCTCTCGCGGCTGGCGAAGTTGGGCGAGCCGCGCCTGGAAGTCATCCACGCCGGTGACGCAGGCGCGTGCGAAGACGCGCTCCGCCTCGAAGCGTCCGGATGGAAGGCAGAGGCCCGGACCTCGATTTCATCCACGCCAGCCGTGCAGCGCTTCTATCTGTCGCTCGCTGAACGCGCGGCGGCGCGCGGGTGGCTGCGTCTGATGTTCCTGACGGTTGGCGGTCGCCGGATTGCCGCGTCGTACGGGGCGTGTTGTGACGACACGCTGTTCCTGCTCAAGACCGGCTACGACCCTGCGTATGCCGCGTGCGCACCCTTCAAGCTCCTGACGTATCTCGCCATTCAACATGGCTACGCCGGGGGTTTGCGTGAGATCGACTTCCTCGGCAATGCGGAACCCTGGAAGCTCGAATGGACCGACACCAGCCGAACCCACGACTGGGTCTTTGTCTTTGCCGACACCATGCGAGCCCGGCTTTTGCATTCTCTGAAGTTCCAGGTGCTACCGGAGTTGAAGCGATGGCGAGCGTAATCGGAACCTTCGTTCCCACGTATCAGGGACTGTCGGCGATGGACCTTGTTCGCACCACCGCGACGGACATCGACTGCTTCCCGTTCAACGTGACGCACCGCCTGCCGTTCTACCGCGCACGCAACGCCATCTATCACCTCTTTCGCGCGCTGCTCGAAACAAATCCGGGACTGACGGTGCTTGCGCCGGACTACAACAGCGGCAACGAAATCCTCGCCATGCGTGCGGCGGGCGCCGGCCTGCACTACTACCCCGTGCCGCGCGACATGACGCTCGATCCCGACGAAGTCGAGCGGTACTGCCGCGTCTACAACCCGGATCTGTTGTACGTGATTCATTACGCCGGCTGGCCGCAACCGATGCCGGAGCTCGTGGAGCTGTGCAGACGGCGCGGCATGCTGCTCGTCGAAGATTGCGCGCTCTCACTGCTGAGCGAACGCAGCGGACGCCCGCTCGGCAGCTTCGGCGACTGGTCGATCTTCTGCCTGTATAAAACACTGCCGCTGCTAAATGGCGCGCTGCT
>Ga0207691_10003361_pt1 | contig 15570 bp, 9 predicted proteins | sample KBSM13metaG_FD_184327 | JGI IMG/M metagenome (GOLD analysis project Ga0207691, IMG submission 184327) | Miscanthus rhizosphere microbial communities from Kellogg Biological Station, Michigan, USA - KBS M1-3 metaG (SPAdes) (version 2) | ecosystem: Host-associated > Plants > Roots > Rhizosphere >... | reverse complement strand
CTCAGTCGGTCTTTGTCGTTTGTGAATTGTGAAGGAAGAAGCTTCAGAGCGATCTTTCGACCAAGCTGTACATCCTGCGCCAGGTAAACCACACCCATTGCTCCTGAGCCGAGTTGCGAAAGAACCTCATACGGCCCAATTGTCTCGCCGACTCTATCGGCAAACATCTCAGCAGCAAGCGCAGAGGCGGAGTCTTCAAAGAAGCTGTCATCGTTTTGGTAAGAGGTGAGGAGAGCTTTAACATCGTCGTACAATGCGGTGTCGCCCGCGCAGCTTTGATTGAGGAAGTTGGCACGGTCTTCCGGTTTGCGTTGTAACGCAGCATGGAAAATTTGTTCAATTTTGTGCCAACGATCAGGTTTCATCGAGGATGCCGCTGTGTGAAGCTGACCGACTTATCGCTCGGAGGATTCTGCCAGCGAATGCCAGTATGGGCAACACATTCGAGATCGCGAGAAACGGCGTCCAACCCTCTAATGGAAGGACGCTGATTGCCAGGAGTTTTCTCGCAACGCCTCTAGGAAGGCGAACGGAACTCTACCGATCCACAGCCCGAGCGTGCGCATTTCGGGACGAAGTAGGTGCGAGCGTCTAAGTAAAGCCTGAATTCCTCGCTGAGACTGGAAAACACCGCTCGATGGGTTACCTACTGGAACAACCCTTGGCGGTATTCGGTCGACAGGACCAGTTGATGTCCGTCGTTTATCAGGGACTGCAGCCTTGAAACTTTTCAGATTTGGCTTAGAGAGTTAGGTCGTAGAAAGATCAATTGCGATCATGAACGCCATAGCCCGCTTGTTCGAGAACAACAGCTACTATCTCGCGCGGTTTTGCCTCAAAAGTCACGTATGGTTGCATAGTTTCGTGTGTAGCTCGTCTGGTTCATGGATCTCTTCTTGGCCAGAAAAAGTACTCGCCCCTCCCACTTAATTCAAAGGGTGAAAGCACTGCTACTAAGGTGGACAGGCTAATTTGTAAATCGTAAACCCGACTGCCCAAAAAACATTCCCGCAGTCCCTCGTCTGATACGAATTAGAACCAGTCCCCGGCCCACACATATTTTCCTCGCGAAAGTGATTGTTACGCGATTACTATTTCAAAGTGGGCCTCACAACCAATAGAATGCGTTTGGTTCCAACCGCTCCGGACGAGAAAGGTCGACTTCCGAAATCGAGTAGTCTCTTCGGTCGAGATAAATACTCTATGTACTCAGCACATGTACAACGGGCGCCGATCGTAATGGCGGAACACCACACGTCGCTCCTTGTGCGACGGGTTTTGGTTGCGACTTTTTGTTTGATGTTTTTGGTTGGGCCCATGCCCGCCGCGAATTCCCGCGAGCTCCTACGCCAAACGCAAACTGGTATGGCGATGGTCCAGCAGGTTCAGCAAGCAACCGAGGTGAAGTCGCTTGAGGTAGGGCAACTGATTTCGCGCGAACTAAAGGGCGGTCAGTCCCATTCGTATGAAATATCAATAGCCGCCGGACAGTATGCTCATGTGGTTGTAGATCAAAAGGGAATTGATGTCGTGGTGAAGCTCTTAGCACCCGACGGAAAATTAATCACCGAAGTGGATAGCCCTAATCGAACACTAGGACCGGAACCCGTATACGTCATAGCTGAAACAACCGGCATTTATCGACTTGAAATAGGTTCTCCCAACAAGAACGCTCTGCCGGGAAAGTACGAAGCAAAACTCATTGAGCTGAGGTCTGTGACAGAACGGGACAAAGCCTGGCTCGCAGTGCGCCGGGTATTCGAGGAAGCCGTCGCCCTGAGCATACAAGGCACTCCGGAGTCTTCTGCGGCGGCTATCAAGAAATTTGAAGAAGCTTTCTCGCTCTACGGTGCGATTGGAGATCGAGGCGAACAGTTCGCAGCCATGATTGGTATCGGCAATGCATTCAGATTCAGGCGCGAGTGGATGCGAGCATTCGAACCTTTTGAACGAGCGTTCCAGATCGCAAAAGAGCTGGGGGACAATCGCAGGCAGGCGGAGTCGCTCGAAGATATGGCGGATGTGCAAATCACCAACGATCAGGGAAAAGCGTTGCAATTCGGTGATGAGGCGCTAAAAAAATATCAAGCGATCGGCGACCGGAGCAAAGAAGCTTTTATGCTCAGCTTTATCGCCGATATCTATTACCTTTGGGGAGAGGAGGAAAAAGCGAGGGATCTCTATAGCCAACTCCTCCTGTTGTACCAATCACTTGGCGATAAAACTGGAGAAGCTCTGACGCTCCGTCGCATCAGTTCTTCATACGATGTGCAAAGCGAGGCGCAAAAGTCCCTGGAATACTCACTTAAGGCTATGGCCATCTGGCAGTCTCTGGAAGCCAAGAAACAGGAAGCGGTCGAGCGGTCAACCATCAGCAACTACTACGTTAAATTAGGCGAACGGCAAAAGGCACTGGATTCCGCCGAGAAAGCTTTGTCGTTGAGTCAAGGAGATAAAGAGATAGAAGCCCAGGTGAAGGTCAATGTCGGAACGGTCTATTATAAGTTAGGCGACATTGAGCAAGCGCTCGCTTTATATAACGAAGGTTGGAGCTATTTTCACAATGCAGGTCACACGCGAACCGAAGCGATCACGCTCAGACACATCGCCATCGCCCTTCGCGATCTTGGTCGACTCAACGAAGCCCGAGTAAACATCGAAAAGTCGATTGCTCTCGTGGAGGTGTTGCGCGACCATGCCGGCAGTCCTGAGCTACAGTCTTCTTTCATCGCAACATTGTTCCCTTTCTATGAACTCTATATCGATATATTGATGCGCCAGCACGGAGTCGATCCGAAGGCGGGGCACAGTGTCGAGGCACTGGCCTTCACCGAAAAAGTGAAAGCACGAAGCCTCGTGGATCTTCTTACTCAAGCCCGAGTTACTTTAAAACCTGAAGTTGCTGCGGATTTGATCGAGCGCGAACGAACTATTGCCGAGCGTCTTACGGTTAGCCTCGATGCTTTGACGGCCCTACTAAAAAGCAAATACACAGAGGCACAAAAGAGCGAAGCCCAACGAAAGATTGATGCTTTAGAATCAGAGCGCCGGCGAGTGCAGGCTGAGATTCGAGAGCGCGGCTCGCGTTCTTCTGCAATCACCAAAGCTCAACCACTCACTATCCCTGAAATCCAACAGCAGGTTTTGGATGGCAACACCCTCTTACTCGAATATGAGCTTGGTCATGACGGTAGCTACCTGTGGGCGATGACGCCTGACGGTGTACAGAGCTATCGATTGCCACCGAGAGCCGAAGTTGAAGCACAAGCCCGGCGCGTTTACCAGTTACTCATTGCGCGGCAGCCTGAGCCCGGAATGACAGTCGCTCAACAACGCGCACGTGAGACGACAGCAGACTCGCAATACCAAACGCAGGCGAGCATCTTGAGCAAGATGCTACTTGGTCCGGTGGCTGCCCAGTTGGGTACGAAGCGTTTGTTGATTGTCGCCGATGGCGCTTTGGAATATTTACCCTTTTCTGCCTTGCCAGCACCCGCAACCCAGGCAACAGAAAACAAAGCGGATCCGAAACCCCTAATACTCGATCATGAAATTGTCAGCTTACCCTCTGCTTCTGTGCTCGCCTTGTTGCGGAGCGAGTTCGCTACTCGTCAGCCTGCCAATAAGATGGTTGCGGTGCTGGCCGATCCGGTTTTCGAAATCGATGATGCAAGGGTCAAAATCAGCCGTGCCTTAAACAAGAAGGGTACAGCCACGCAAAATCAAATGGGACAAGCTGTCGTCTCATCTTCCGATTCATCAACGGTGCTCGAACGAGCGCTTAATAGCGTAAGAGGTGATGAAGGGCGCGGCAGCCTACGGCGTTTACTCTTTAGCCGCGACGAGGCGGAAGCAATTCTCTCTGCGCTACCACCCCAGCAAGGAAGTTTGAAGGCGCTGGATTTTCGTGCCAATCGCAACACGGCGATGAGTGATGAGCTGGGCCAATATCGCATTATCCATTTCAGCACACATGGTTTGCTGGATAGCCGCCATCCGGAATTGTCAGGGTTGGTGCTGTCGCTCTTCGATGAAAACGGACACGCGGAAGATGGATTCCTGCGCCTAAACGAGATTTACAACTTGCACCTCAACGCGGATCTCGTTGTCTTGAGTGCCTGTCAGACCGGCCTCGGAAAAGAAGTAAGGGGCGAAGGTTTAGTGGGTCTCGTCCGAGGCTTTATGTATGCGGGATCGCCCCGAGTCGTTGCGAGCCTGTGGCAAGTTGACGATGCCGCGACCGCCGAGTTGATGAAGCGTTTTTATAGAGGAATGTTTCAGGAGAAGTTGCCTCCGTCGGCGGCACTCCGAGCGGCGCAGATCGATATGCTCAAGCGAAGGCATTGGCAAGCGCCCTACTACTGGAGCGCATTCGTGCTTCAAGGCGAGTGGCGTTAAGCGGACAGTCATTAAGGTAACCAATAGTTTTTGGCTGGGTGTTCGCATCTGATCGTCATGTGGAATACTGAATCCAAGAACTCAAGTGAGTTAGCAATCCTCTTCCCATAAAACAATCTAACTTTCAAGTTGCTACTCGAAAAGTCTTGATCTTGATTTCACACACCGGAATAAAATCTTTTGGTCGGCAAGCACTTGCCTGCTTGTTGTGCTTGCTGTTTTTGATCGCCCACCTGCAGAGGATTCAAGAAAGCAAAGCGAAGAGTCTCCTGTTTCAAGGAGCGAGCGACGTCCGATGGTTAGAACTGGGAAAACCAATTGAGCGAGAGCTATCGGGCGGCGAATCGCATTCTTATCGACTTAACGTTGCCACGGGACAGTATTCATACGTGATTGTCGACCAGAAAGGGATCGATGTGGTCGCCAGTCTGTTCGCGCCAGATGGAACATTGATTACTGCTGTAGACGGTCCGAATGGCTCGTATGGCGAAGAGCCAGTGCATATCACTGCTGAGGCGACAGGCAGCTACAAGATTGAAATAACCTCGTTCGACAAAAACGCTAAGCCAGGACGCTACGAAGTGAAACTTGTAGAACTTCGACCGGCGGAGCAACGAGACCGAGATCGTCTCGTCGCGCGTCGTGCGTTTGATGAGGCAGAAAAGTTGAAGACGCAGAACACGCGACAATCTATGGAGACCGCGATCAAAAAGTATGAGGAAGCTCTCAACCTCTATCGCATAATTCAGGATCGCATCGAGCAGTACTTAATACTGCTTGGAATCGGAAATACAGAGTTGGAGCTGCAGCAGTGGCCGCTTGCACTCGAACGCTTCGATCAAGCTTTCTTAATCGCACAGGAGCTCAAAGACAAGTTCAGACAGGGACGAGCGCTTGAACGTGGTGAGGCTGTGTATATAGGGTCGGGTGAGTGGGAGAAAGCTCTGCAAAAGAGCACCCAGTCTTTACAGTTCTTTGAAGCGACTGGCGAGAAAAACGAGATCGCTCTCATGCTTGGAGAGGTCGGTGGTATTTACAACCATTTGGGCGAGTGGGAGAAAGCTCTGCAAAGACACGACGAGGCTTTACAGATCTATCAGGCGATTGGCGATAAGAACAATGAAGCTGCGACACTGAAAAGAATCGGTAAGATTTACAACGATTTGGGTGAGTACGAGAAAGCGCGAGAATTCATTTGGCCGGCCGTACGAATCTACCAGGCACTCAAGGATAGAAATCTAGAGGCGGGGGCGATCGAATCCATAGGCTACACATATCATCTACAAGAAGAAAACCAAAAAGCACTCGAGTATTATCTAGAGACGTTACCAATCTGGCAGGCTTTGAAAAACAAGCGGCGCGAAGCGTCTAATCTATCTTTCATCGCTGGTGAATACGGCCGCGATGGTGATAAGGAGAAAGCAATTTCCTATGCCACACAAGCTTGGCAACTCGCTCAAGCTACCGGAAGCAAAGGCAACGAAGCAACAGTCTCGACCAACGTCGGCCACGCTTATTACGAGATGGGCGAGTTTGAGAAGGCCCTGAGCTTTTACGAAAAGCCTCTGCGCTACTGGCAAGCCACAAGCAACAAACTAAACGAAGCCATCACCCATAGCCACATTGCCGCGGCACTTCGTGATTTGGGACGTCTCGACGAAGCGAAGATCCATATTGAACAGTCTATTGCTCTCTTTGAATTCATTCGTGAGCATGCTGGAAGTGCTGATTCCCAGTCGTCCTTCGTAGCGAACTTTTTCGAGTTTTATGACCTTTATGTTGATGTACTGATGCGTCTTCACGCGGCAAATCCTCAATCAGGAAATGATTCGACCGCTCTGGCTTTTACCGAGAAAGTTAAGCTCCGCAGTCTCGTAGCTCTTCTGGCGCAGGCAAGAGTTGATTTGGGACAGGGAAACGATGTTGCGCTACTTGAGCGAGAGAGAAAGATCAACGAACGCATCACCGCGCAGCTCGATGACCTGGCAAAACTCCTGAAGGGCAGATTTACAAGTAAGCAAAAAAGCGAAGCCGAGCGTGAGCTGGACGCACTCAAGAGCGAACTGGGTCAAGTGCGCGCTCAAATCGGTGCTCGAAACTCGCGTTATGAGTCTCTCACTGCTCCGCAACCACTCAGCATTAAAGAGATTCAACAGGTACTCGATGACAACACAGTTTTGTTGGAATATGAGTTGGGAAAAAAGCGAAGTTACCTGTGGGCAATCACGCCCGACAAACTCTTAAGTTATGAATTGCCTTCCAGGGAGACGATCGAAGCGCAGGCGCGTCATGTCTACGAGTTGCTCACGGCACGACAGCCCGATCCCAAATTGACAGTTGGTCGACAGCGCGCGCGCGAAGTTGCAGCGGACGTGCAGTATAAGACTGATGCGCGCGTTCTTAGCAAAATGCTGCTTGAGCCGGTGGCCGCGCAATTAGGTACTAAGCGCTTACTTATCGTTGCTGATGGCGCGTTGCAATACCTGCCGTTCGCTGTCCTGCCATCGCCGACAGAGACTACAGGTGATCCCAGACCTTTGATTCTCGACCATGAGATCGTGAATTTGCCTTCGGCCTCAGTGCTCGCTGCGTTGCGACGCGACCTGTTTGATCGAAAGCCGGCGCCCAAAACAATCGCTGTCTTAGCCGACCCGGTTTTTGAGGTGAATGATGCGCGCGTCAAGTTAAGCCTTGCCTCACACAAGAGTCTTCGCGGGCGACAGAATCAGACTGCACAAACAGCCGTCGCATCTTCAGTCACTACGTCAACACTCAACCGTGCACTAACCAGCGTGAGAGGTGGCGATGGAAACGTCAACTTGCAACGCTTGCTCTTCAGCCGCGACGAAGCGAAAGCGATTCTCTCGCTAACACCGCAGCAGTCTAATCTCGAGGCCCTCGATTTTCTCGCTAACCGCAAACTGGCAATGAGTGATGAATTGAGCCGGTATCGCATGGTCCATTTCAGCACTCATGGTCTACTCGATAGTCGTCATCCGGAGTTGTCAGGGCTGGTCCTATCCCTCGTTGATGAGGCAGGACGTCCGCAAGAGGGATTCCTCCGGTTGCATGAAATTTATCGCTTGCGACTCAATGCTGATCTAGTCGTCTTAAGTGCGTGTCAAACTGGCCTTGGCAAAGAGGTACGTGGTGAAGGATTGATCGGCCTCGTACGCGGCTTCATGTACGCGGGCGCCCCGCGCGTGATGGCGAGTATGTGGGAAGTTGACGATGCAGCAACTACCGAGTTGATGAAGAGTTTTTATAAGGGTGTCTTGCAAGAGAAGTTGACTCCTGCCGCGGCCCTGAGAGCAGCGCAAATCGAGATGCTCAAGAAGAGCCACTGGCAATCGCCTTACTATTGGGGAGCATTCGTGCTTCAAGGCGAATGGCGGTAAGACAGATAAACATTTCGCTCCTACCAGAATCAAAAACTCACTGGTTTAGTAGGCCTATCGAAGGTTGGCCCTAGTCCTTACCCGGCCTCTTAAAAGACTTGTCGAGGGTTGCGGTAGCCGGATAGTCATTATCATCGGGATTAAGACTGCGATTGATGCTACCAATGAACTTCTTCCCATCTTTGTCCATCACAAACCGCCCGCTGTGAAAAGCATATGCCGTGTTTGTGTTCCCTGCCTTCAGAGTAAATCGTAACGTGTTACCGACGACTACTCCTTCGAAAACAGGATCCTCGAAAGTCACGCGGTCGCCGTCTTGTTTGAAGCACCCTAAACCCGAGCGAGCGAATGATCCCTTTCCTGCAAAAGTCCAGCATCCATTGAAGTCAGACGGTGCGACCTTGGGAGCATTAGCATTCATAGTAGTCACACCAGACTTGTCATTAACTGAAAAGGCTTTGTCGAAGGTCGCGGTAACCGGGTAATCATTATCATCAGGATCAAGAGTGGCGTTGACGCTACCAACGAACTTCTTCCCACTCTTGTCCATCTGGAACCGCCCGCTCCGAAATGCATATACCGTACTTTTGATACCCGACTTGACCTTAAATCGGAGGGTGTCGCCGACAACTGTGCCTTCGAAAATTGGATCGTCGAAAGTCACGCGGTCGCCCTCTTGTTGGAAGCACCTTAAACCCGCGCCAGCGAATGATCCCTTTCCTGAGAAAGTCCAGCATCCGGCGAAGTTTGACGGTGTCACTCTGGGAGCATTGCCTCCAGAGGTATTGTCGCTAACTGAATAGTCTGGAGACGGTGTTGGTACTGCGCTTGTAGATACAGGTGTCGATTGAGTGTCTGGCATTTCGTGCGTTACGGTGACTCGTACTGAGGCTAGCAATACGTTCGCATCGGAGAGCTTGAACTCATAGCTCCTCCCAAATTCAACTTTTTCGTTACGCGTGCCTTTGCCCTGTTCGACGATGAAAGTCTCGTCATTCTGATCGACTCTTATCCAGACTTCGGCGTACGGATGGTCCTTCCCGCCATCCCATACGAGAGTTACTGTTCCACTGGTTTGGTCAGGAGGTATGACAATGGGATTAGAGAGTGCGTAAATATAGGGTGTCGCTCGTTCCTGAGCTGATGCAACAACGCTCACGAGCAGTAAGAGGATTAATGCCACCAACAATCTTCGGTTGGCTTGCTTCATGATTGTATTCGACTCCATCACATTTCAAATTTCAGATACGATCTAAACAACCCTCACGCGCCCCTCTAGATAAGAGTGGCGAGGGCGGACCGAACGTATCGCAAGAATTTGCAGGAGTACGAGATGAGAAGCAGCGACGAAGCCACGGCACAAATTTGGTTAGCTGTGCGCCTTTTTGATTCTTACGAATGGTTGGACGATGAAACTTCCACCTTGCCGCAAGCTTGTGACATACTCGCGCCAAAGTAGCACGAGCGAAGCACTTGGGAAGTTTTGCAAACCTCCAAAGGGATAGCAGTAAGATTGCGCAGCGAAATTTCAGTTGACGCAATTAAACGCATGATTCATGGAACGGGAACTGACCTCGCAAGCTTTCATAAGGTTATTGGAGCGCCTCGGAAGTGACGAAGACGAGGCCGCAGAAAAATACGAAGACTTGCGTCACACCTTAATCAGGTCCTTCGAGTGGCGAGGGGCGCCTTTCCCGGAAGAACACGCTGACGAAACTTTCAATCGCCTCGCTCGAAAGCTCGATGAAGGCGTGGAGATCCGAAACGTCAGCGAATACGCCTACAGTGTTGCGCGGTTAGTTTGGCTCGAGGCCCTCAAGGGAGACCACAAGCGCAACACACCACTCGACGAAATCCAACACGAACCTGTAGCGATCGATACCCTCAGCGAAAAGGCAGAGAAAGAAGTGCGTCTGAATTGCCTCGACGATTGTCTCGATGCGCTTCCGCCTGACAGTCGTGACTTGATAATGGAGTATTACGTCGACGAAAAACGCGGACGAATTGACCGACGAAGAGATCTTGCGCAGCGACTGGGACTGCGACGCGATGCACTGGCGAACCGGTCGCAACGCCTGCGCGATAAACTCGAACAATGCGTCACGCGCTGCCTCAAGAAAAAAACTTCGATATGAAGCACAGGTTTTTTCCACTATGAAATGAACGGCTGAATCTGACGCTTCCGCCCCGAAAGTGCGGATGCCGATAAGGCTGTCAGGCGCGTTCATTTTCGAAAGGAAAAAACCAATGCAAAAGACTCCACACCTTGTAGTCTCTTTGGGAGTAGGGTCTACTCCTGGTCCAGATCCTCCTGAAGTTGGCGGCTTTTGAGTGCCTTGGGCAAGCCCCAGGAATAATTAAAACGAGCCGAATCATGAGAGTCGATGGTTGGGTTGGTGAACAAATCAACCGGATGATCGAATCGTTTGAGATTAGTCTACGGGAACAAAATCCTTCGGCAATCAACTTTGAGATCGAGCCACTTCGCGGAGGTCAATCATGGACAAACTGAACCCCTCTTCTGTGTTCCTCAATTTGAGTAAACGTGAGCGACGCTTAACGCTCATCGCTTTTACATTTGTCGCTGCTGCCGTTTTGATGACGTGCATTGTTGTACCGGGTAGTGCGTCGTCAGATATAACGATTGCCCGCGTACGAAACCCACCTTTGGATACCGACCTCATAAGCTTGCCGGGTGATTTGCGAGCGGTTGCTGTGCCGAGGCCGTCGAACCTTGGTGATTTCGTAAGAGACGAGGTTACGGCGCGCGCGCTTGGTAAAGCACTCTTTTGGGACATGCAAGTTGGGAGCGACGGCATTCAGGCTTGCGCAAGCTGTCACTTTCGAGGCGGTGCTGATCCTCGATCTAAAAATCAACTGAGCCCAGGCTTGAAGCACCTGCCGTCAGCGGATACTACCTTCTCGAACGGTAAAGGTCCGAACTATCAACTTACGGCCTCAGATTTTCCGCTCACCCGTCTACTCAATCCGGGTTTACGTGGTGGACTTAATCCAGTGACCGATAGCAACGATGTAGTATCGTCGCAAGGCATTCATTTTCCGCTTGGTCAAGATCCGCTTGGCTTCGTTGTAAACGCGTCGAACACGCGGCGTGTTGAACCGCGCAACACTCCATCAGTGATTAATGCTGTATTCAACCATCGACAATTTTGGGACGGTCGCGCTGAGAACATTTTTAATGGCGTCAATCACCTGGGCCAACGAGATCCGGATGCGAAGCTGTTTCGCGCAGATGATCTTAAGACTCCAGTAGAGGTGCGCGTTGAGCTATCCAATGCAAGCTTAGCGTCACAAGCTGTGGCCCCGATCGTAAGTGATCTCGAGATGGCAACTCCCGGACGGAGTCGGCTCGACGTGGCCCGTGAACTAGCCAAATCAAAGCGTGACGATGGAAAGAGAGTTACTAAAGTGCGACCGCTTGGTCTGCAGCAGGTTTCAACGACTGATAGCGTACTCGGTTCAATGAGCCGTTGGCCCCAGAAAGGACTTTCCTTAGCTCGTTACGATCAACTCATCAAGTTGGCTTTCCAAGAGAAGTGGTGGAAATCCCAGAAACTGATACGAGTAAATGCGGATGGATCGAAATCAGTAATTGCAAAAAATGACGGCGCGTGCGAAGACAGTACCTGTGCAGAAAACGAATACTCGCTTCTGCAATATAATTTCTCGCTCTTCTTTGGAATTGCGATTCAACTTTATGAAGCGACATTAGTCTCTGATGATACTCCCTGGGATCGCTTTCGCCGGGAACATCCAAGTGCAACCGATCCTGCGTTGAACCCTTGGACCAATCAGTCGCCGACTCACATTAGCCGACTCGCACTTTTCGGAGCACACCTCTTCAACGATAGAACACGCGGACCACAGAACGTTCGTTGTTCGAATTGCCACGAGCAGAATGAGCTCACCGATGCTTCGACCCGCCGTGTTACGACTGCCACTAACGGACCTGTTCGCAATCGTGACGGCAACATCATCGACAAGGGATTCAACAATATTGGAGTCCGACCTACCGATGACGACCCTGGCGTGGGAGCGAGTGATGCGTTTGGGCCATTATCACAAGCGTCACGTCGTTTTCCGCAAGGTTTTTCTGGGGCCGTTAATAAACCGTGCACAACGGCAACGGTCGCAACAGATTGTCCAGCATCGTTCACTTGCCTGAATAGCTTCTGCGCTTGGGACGGCACTATTCTCAGCAAGGGCTTTGGCACAGACGGCGCGTTTAAGATTCCATCGCTAAGAAACGTAGCACTAACGGCGCCTTATTTTCATAACGGCGACATGCTTACGTTGCATGAAGTTGTCGAGTTTTATAGTCGTGGTGGGAATGTAGCTCCGATCATGACTGGCGACGGGACACTCATCGAACCGCTTGGAGTTCCGTTATTAGCGCCCGATGAGATCGATGCGATAGTTGCGTTTTTGGAGGCGCTTACTGACGAGCGCGTGCTCTATCAGATGGCCCCCTTCGATCATCCTCAGATCTTTATACCGAATGGCCACCCAGGAAATTCGGCATCTACGGTCGATGCAAACGGCGATGGCCTGGCTGACGATGTAATGATTGAGATCCCAGCTTGCGGAGCGGGCGGTGATAATCCGATCCCGGGTTTCCTTCAAGGAATCTTTGGGCCCTCTTAACCATTTCTCGATTGAAGACCTGTTGATCCAGGCTGTTGAAATTCCAATTTGGGAGTGAATACCATGCACCCGTTTCGCTCATCGGGACAAACATTCACTCATCTGGGTAGCGGTAGAGGGAGATCAAAGTCGTCAGGGTTACCGAGGGTCGGAGGAAAGCATCGTGATGGGACGATGATGTATATCTGCAGAGTTTCTGGATTTGTTTCCGGCAAAACCTACAATAACCTTGCCATTACTCGGCCGCCGGACAGGAGAATGTAATAACGTAAGGTACGAAGTGCTGCTGTCAGATGTCGAATCTGAGTGGAGATCATTTGACGAAGTGAAGCGCAGTGAAATAAAAAAGCACGCGATTGCTGCTGGAACGGATTCAAACACCAAAGACAGCCTGTACATTTGCCTGGGCACATGTTTAATGGCTGGCATCCCAGGAAACTGTAGGATTGCAGAAACAACTCCGGGCAAACTGTACAAGAATCTATGTCAATATCCGTTCGCCAGCGGAGAGACTGTAGTGGGCACCAAGTATCAGGTGCTGCTGACAAACACAGGATATAAGTGGTTAAAAGCGCGCGATGTATCGCGTGCTGAAATCAAAAGCGGGCGGCGTAGATGAAGGGAATCCCAAAAAACCTCCTCTCTATATTTGCCGGAGAAGATGAATGATGGCGTGCATCCAGGAAAATTTTCATATAGCAATAACCTCTATTACATCCCCTGGGGTGGTAAGGAATGGCACTACGCAGATGGCTTTGAAATTCTTTTGCTGTAACGGTATTAGCAGGTCGTCACCATAGTGGCTCTCTCAAATGGATGAACTGGAACAAATCTCAACGCGCTACCTGCTCGGAGAATTGTCCGAACAGGAGCAAGCTGCGTTTGAAGAGAGATATTTCCGCGACCCGCAGGTTTTTAATCAAGTGCTTCAGGTTGAAAGTGAGTTGGTCGATGCTTACGCACGCGGCCGACTAGCAACCGAGACGCGCGAGCGGTTCGAGAACTCTTACCTGAAGCATCAAGCCCGACGACAGCGTGTCGAGTTCGCCAAGGCTTTAACTACCAGGATTGATGAGAATGAAGATTCAAGGAGTCGAGTCGCGCAAACGGCGCGATCAACTTCGCGAGTATCGTGGTGGCAGAGTTTGCTCTCGTTTGGAAGCGAGAGACCGAAGTTGCGATTCTCGATGGCGTTAGTAGCCGTGTTAATCGTGCTTTCCGGCGCCTGGATTGTCGTAAACAACTTGCGGCGACAAGGGCAGCCAACGCAAACTCAAGCTAAACAGGAGAATCAGGAGCAGCGTCAGCAAGGTCAACAGACGCCGCAACAAACTCCAGAGCGCCAAAATCAAGAAGAGCACACTGCTCAAGTTTCGCCCGGGTCGCCTGAACCCTCGCCAAGTCCCGTCATAAAGACTACTCCTCGGACTGTCTCTCTGGCTCTCACTGTCGGTGGTGTTAGAGATGCAGGTGGTGCCCGAACACAAATTCTCTCCATTCCGTCCGACACCACACAAGCGCAGATTGTCTTAAATCTGAAGGATGACAGTTACCCTCTTTACCGCGCGTCATTACAAAAGATTGGTGGCCCGAAAATCTTCACGCAAACCAACATCAGGCCGCGCAACTCAAAAGCGGGGGCAAAGTTCGTCTTTACAGTACGAACCAGTCAACTCACAAAAGGCGACTACGCTTTGGCACTTAGCGGCATCACGCCACAAGGCGAAGTCGATGACCTAAGCAAGTCTCTCTTCCGCGTCGAGAAGCACTGACACAATGCCGGCGTACCCTTAAGACTTTTTGAATCACTTTGAGCGGCGAGTCGAAGCTGTCACATTCGTGGCAGAGCCGATGACTGAACCACGTCAAGGCCAGGCCCATTGGCAACAGTGATGGCCTGGTCCCAAGCACACCATTTCTTGAACTGTTTCCTAATTCAAATGAGCACTCCCTGTCTTATCAAACTCAGTCGAAGAGAATGGCAGAAAGATTGTGCGATACGTTTATCGCGTCCGCGCCACTCACTGTTAGAGGAACTCAAACCATCAATATCGAGGAGAGTTTTTATGAGAAAAAGTCCGCTAATCGTGATTGTCGCCATGTTGATAGGGGTGAACTTCGTCTTTACGTGTAGTACATCTGCGCACAATATCGATCTGGCAAAGGCACGGGAAGTGATCCGTAACTATGCCCGAAATGTACGCGACCAGTCGGGTGGCAAGTACGCTCATTATTCAACAAGCTGCGTTGCCGCGTTTCCCGGCCACAACCACATAGCGAGGTGCGTGGTGGACTACAAAAACGAAGCGGACACGAAAAAGGGGGTGTACACCTGCCGGGAGCTTATCGAAGTCAAGCTGTGGGCTCACGATGCAGGACTAAACTACACGCCCCGCGGCGTCCATGTTTCACCTCCGTGTGGAAACGTCAAACTCGATTGGACGGTGATGCAGTGAACAACAACAGCGCTGTCTGTGAATGATTGTTAACCCGTGCAGTAATCGTACGAGGAGCTGCGTGTCGCGGAGGCACCTTGAAATTCAATTCAACTCCTGGAAATACATCGTCCAGCGGCGAACAGATGATGAACGTGACGATTGATTTCGCAGTGGGCACGCAGGGCGCAGGCACGGGAAAGCCAAATTTGAATCCAGGTCAGTGCTCCTGGATCGATCGCGGGTTTAGGCCAGGCGAGCCACCGCAAATCCGTTTGGAGATCGTTTCTTTCGCACAGCAACAACAAGCGCTGCATGGCTCACCCGTTGACAGAACACCAACTGCCGCCGAGCGCTTTCCTGACGCGCAAAATGTACCGCAGTACCTGTCAAGCTCAGACCACTATTGGACTTTCTGGGTTTACAACACGGCTAACGGGTATCTCCAGTCGACAAATCAGCGATCTTTCAAGCTTTTGAAGACGGTTCCTGGGGGCGGCAGATTTCCCCTGCCCAGCAGGCCAGGAAATGTAAATGAAAGTTTTTGAGACTAACCGCAACCTAATCGGATCGTCGTCACCTGTGTAGACCAAGTAAGCGCAACTTGGGCCAGTGTTCAGCTTCAATTGTTGGAACGACTGACGAAAGGTTTACGTGCAATGCCAAGATTACGT
>Ga0207691_10003360_pt1 | contig 15571 bp, 9 predicted proteins | sample KBSM13metaG_FD_184327 | JGI IMG/M metagenome (GOLD analysis project Ga0207691, IMG submission 184327) | Miscanthus rhizosphere microbial communities from Kellogg Biological Station, Michigan, USA - KBS M1-3 metaG (SPAdes) (version 2) | ecosystem: Host-associated > Plants > Roots > Rhizosphere >... | reverse complement strand
CGACCTGCTCCGTGACCGCGCCCTCCAGGCGCGCGCGTTCCTCCGCCCCCCGGGCACGCGTCTCCGCGACCACGACCAGGCTCTCCGTGCCGAGCTCCGGACGGCTCACGCCGAACGCCACCACGCAGCCCCGGCGGATGCCGCGCACCGACGCCGTCACCTCTTCGATCTCCTGGGGGACGAGGTTGCGGCCGGCCTTGATGATGAGGTCCTTCCGCCGCCCGGCGATGAAGATCTCGCCCTCCGCGCGGTAGGCGAGGTCGCCGCTGTCGAGCCAGCCGCCGGGCCGCGTGATCGCGGCCGTGGCCTCGGGCTTGCGGTAGTAGCCGGCGGTGGAGGACGGACCGCGGAAGATCAAGTTCCCCACGGTCCGCTCCGCGACGTCCACGCCCTCGTCGTCGACGAGGCGGACCTCGTGTCCGGGCAGGGCCGCGCCCACGGACACGAACGGCAGCACCCCCGCTCCGTCACCGCCCGCCGGCTCCGCGCGGCGTTCCTCCTCGAAGGCCGCCCGCGCGATGCGGTCAACTCTCGGGGCACGTCCCACGGGCGGGAAGCACAGGCCGACCGCGCTCTCGGCCAGGCCGTAGACGGGCATCATCGCCTCCCGCCGGAAGCCGTAGGGAGCGAAGCGTGCGACGAAGCGGTCGATCGTGTCCGGGCTGACCGGCTCCGCACCGTTGAGGGCGACGCGCCACGAGGACAGGTCGAGGCCTTCCAGCGCCTGGTCGGGAATCCTGCGCACGCACAGCTCGAAGGCGAAGTTGGGGGCGGGGGAGAGGGTGGCTCGGCGCCGGTGGATCGACCACAGCCATCTCTCCGGCCGCGCCAGGAAGGCGAGCGGGCTCTGCAGGGCGAGGGGGATGCCGTGGTGCAGGCAGAACAGCCACGTCCCGATGAGCCCCATGTCGTGGTACAGCGGAAGCCAGCTCGCGCCCACGTCGGTGGGCCGCACGTCGAGCCCTTCGCCCACGGCCCGGATGTTGGCGAGCAGGTTGTCGTGGGTGAGGAGCACTCCCTTGGGCGCGCCCGTGCTGCCGGACGTGTACTGGATGAACGCGCGATCCGCGCCCGCGCCTTCCGGCGCCGCCCAGGAAGCGCCGCGCCCCGCCAGCTCGCCCACCGTGACCACGTCGCGTAGCGACGGCACGGAGGCGCCCAGCACGGCGGCTACTCCCCGCGCGCGCGCGATGGTGACGAGCGCGCGCACCTCCGCGTCGGCGAGGATGGCCGATTGCCGTTGCGCGTACTCCTCGAGCCGGTCCAGGCGCGCGGGCGGATAGATCGGCACGGGCACGCCGCCCGCCATGAGGATGCCCTGGAAGGCGGCGAGGAACTCGCGCCCGGTCGGGAGCATCAGGGCGACGGTGTCCGCGCGGCGCAGGCCGCCCTCGCGCAGTCCTCCCGCCACCGCGGCCGCCTCGGAGAGGAGGTCGCCGTAGGTGATCGTCTCCTCCGCGCCGTCGTCGCGCCGCAGGTAGACGTGCGGGCGGGCGGGCTGGGATTGCCCGCGCCGCCAGAGCGACTCGTGGACGGTGGCCGCGGCCTGGGGCGCGGTGGCGGCGTCGATCCGCTCGCCCCGCTCCGCGTGCGCGGCCGGATCGGCGGGGCCGCCCTCCGCGATCAGGCGGGAGAGCGCGGCCGGCGTCTCCGCCTGCAGGACGCGGTCGTCGAGGGCGCGGCCGAACGCGTTCTCCAGCCGCAGGAGCAGCTCGACGCGCTCCAGGCTGCCCAGGCCGACCTCGCGCTCGAGCGAGGCCGAAGGCGCCACCGCGCGCGCGGCCCGCGCTCCCCCCAGCTCTTCCGCGAGCGCGCGCACGACCTCGAGCACGCGGCCCTCGACCTCCGCGATCGTGGCAGCCGCGGGCGGCGCAGCGGCCTGGCTCATGGTGAAGTCACTGTACACTCGAACGGCCAAGGAGGAGAGCGCGTGCTGGAGGCCGTGACCCTGCGTGAGATCCATCGCATCTTCGAGATCACGGACCGGCTCGGCATCCATCGCGAGCAGCTCGTGATCCCGCTCGGGCCGCGCCATCCCGGGCGCGTGCGCCGGATGCCGAACGGCAAGCTGGAGATCGTGGTGGAGAAGGACGGGGACTTCGAGGAATGGCTGGCCGCCCTCGAGGGAGAGATCCGGAAGGTGACCGGCTAGTCCGTCCTCGCGCCGATCGCGCCCAGCGCACGTTCGTACGCGGCGACGTCCCCATCCGAGAAGAGCACGCAGCGCACGAGGCGCACGTGGCGCGCGCCCGGCAGGGCCTCCGCGATGGCGCGCAGGGCGACGGGCGCCGCCTCCGCGATCGGATAGCCGAAGGCGCCGGTGGAGATGCTCGGGAAGGCGACGGACTCGAGCCCCTCGTCATCGGCGAGGGCGAGGCTGCTCCGGTAGCAGGCGGCCAGCGTCTCCGCCTCGCCCGCGTGGCCGCCCTGCCAGACCGGTCCCACCGTGTGGATGACGTGGCGGGCGGGGAGCGCGCCGCCCGTCGTGATCACCGCTTCTCCCGGCGGCAGGGGGCCGCGCCGCGCGCGGATGGCGCGGCACTCCGCCAGGATCTCGGGCCCGCCCGCGCGATGGATGGCGCCGTCCACGCCGCCGCCTCCGAGCAGCGACGAGTTGGCGGCGTTGACGATGGCGGCGACGGTCTCACGCGTGAGGTCGCCCCGCGCGATCTCCAGCCGCCCTCGGCCGATCGTCCGCACCAGGCCACGATCGCCGCTCACGTCGCTGGGCTCGGCCAGAGGGAAAAGGGGGCGCGAGGAGCGGGCGGGGCTCCCCGCGCCGGGAGTCCTACTTCGTGGCTCCGAGAGCGGCGTCCTTGGCCGCCTTCGCCACCACGAACTTCAGCCGCCGGCGGGCGGGAATCTTCATTTCCTGGCCGGTCTGGGGATTGCGCCCCATCCGCGCCTTGTAGTTGCGCACCACGAGCTTCCCGACTCCGGGAATCGTGAAGCCGTTCTTGGCCTCCTTGTGCGCGAGGCTGGCCAGCGCCTCGAGATACGCGGCCGAGGTCTTCTTCGGGATGTCGACCGTCTCCGCCAGCGCGGCCACGATCTTCGACTTGGTCATCGGCTTTGCCATCGACTCAATCCTCCAGTGGGCGGTGCGAGGCGCCGCGGCACGGACGCCATCAAAAAAGGAGCGTCATTCTACATGGGGAGTCGAGCGCGATGTCAACAGGATTCGCGCACACGTCATGCGCAAAACCCGCATCTGGCGCGGGCGGAATGAGATCAGGGGGCGGAGGCGGAGGGGTCGCGGACGAGGAAGAGGGTCTCGCCCGGGCGCACGAAGCCGAGCTCCTCGCGGGCCAGCCTTTCGATCGCGCGCGGATCGGAGCGGAGGGCCGTGATCTCCGTCGCCAGCTGCGCGTTCTCCGCGGCCAGCTCCTCGACCTCGCGCGCGAGCGCCTCCGCGCGATGGCGCTGGTCGATGAGATGGAGGAGGCCGCGGTCGCCGAAGAGCGCGCCCACGATGAGGGCGACGAGGGCGATGATCGAGGCGAGCGTCGCCGCCTTCCGGCGCAGGCCGACGTCGCCCGAGCGGTCTTCGCGTACCCCTCTCACGTCAGGCGTCACCAAACCGATCGGAGTCTAACACGCGGGCAAATGGCCCCTAGGTGCGCGCAGCCACTCCGCCGCCCAGCTTCACGCCGGTGCGCCGGAGCTGCGCCTTCTGGTAGCGGCGGAGCAGCCCCACCAGCTCCACGTTGACCTTCTGCAGCCGCTGCAGGCCGCGCCGGAACTCCCGGTAGCGCAGGACCAGGGTCCGCGCGCGCGCCGCCTCCGCCGCGTCGAGGTACGCAAACGACCCGCGCCCGCCGCTGCGATTGGAGAGCACGAAGTAGGGGCCGTGTTTCCTCCCCGTGTGGCAGGCGCAGGCGGGCTTCCCGCATTCCATGTGGCGGACGAGCAGCGATCCCTGGAGCTGGGCGCGCTGGCGGAGGAGGGTGGAGACGAGGCTCCGCTGCTCGGCCAGCCGGGACCTGACGCGTGTCCGGATCGCTTCCGCGCTGAGCAATGCCGTCCTACAGTGTTTTTGGAAAGAAAGCACTGTAGGAATACACCCAGGGGGCGCGGCAAGTCAAGGGGAAAAGCGGCGCGCCCCGCCCCCCGCGGCCCGGTTATGATCGGCAGGGAGGCCGCGCATGTGGCTACTGAAGACGGAGCCGTCCACCTACGCCTACGACGACCTCGAGAAGGACAAGCGCGCGACCTGGGACGGGGTGAAGAACCCGGTGGCCCTGAAGAACCTGCGGGCCATGAAGGAGGGCGACGCCGCCCTCATCTACCACACGGGAGACGAGAAGGCGGTGGTGGGGACCGCGCTCGTCGCGCGCGCAGCGTATCCGGATCCGAAGGCAAAGGACCCGCGGCTCTACGTGGTGGACCTGACCCCCGCCGGCCGGCTGCCGCGGCCGGTCACCCTGGCCGAGATCAAGCAGCTTCCTGCCTTCGCGGACAGCCCGCTCGTGCGTCAGGGACGGCTGTCGGTGGTCCCGCTCACGAAGGAGCAGTGGAACGAGCTGACGAAGAAAACAACGACAAAAGAATAGGGGTTGCGGCCAGGTCGGCCTGTCATCTTTTGCCGTCTACGGCAAAGGACGGACTTGTTCCTCGATCCATGCGAGGTACGGCGCGTGCCCGCCCCCGATCGGAATCACTACCACCTCGGGGAGCTCATACGGATGCAGCTGCACTAGGCGCGCCTTGAGCGCCTCGACTCGTTCCGCGAGCGTCTTGATCACGAGCATCAGTTCTGGTTCCTGCTCGACGTTACCCTTCCATCGGTAGATCGAGACGACGCCGGGCACGATGTTCACGCACGCCGCCAGGCGTTCGTCGACCAGGGCGCGCGCGATCCGCTCGGCGTCGCGCGGCGCCCCCAAGGCCGACAGCACCACGACCGGGCCCGTCACATCAAACCGCGGCCAGTCCTCGCTCGAGGTCCGCGACGAGATCCGCCGCGTCCTCGATCCCGACGCTGATGCGCACGAGGCCGTTGCCGATGCCGAGGGCGTCGCGCTCGGCCTGGGTGTACCCGGCGTGGGTCATGGTCGCGGGATGCGAGATGAGGGTCTCGACGCCGCCGAGGCTCTCGCCCAGCGAGCACAGCTTCACGGCCTGGAGCAGGCGGTCCGCCGCCTCGCGCGTGCCGAGGTCGAAGGAGATCATGGCCCCGAAGCCGCTGGACTGGCGCTGGTGGACCTCGTACCCCGGATGGTCGGTGAACCCCGGCCAGTAGACCTTGCGGACCTTCTTCTGCTCGCGCAGGAACGTCGCCACCCGCCGCCCGTTCTCCTCGTGGCGGGGCATGCGCACGGCCAGGGTCTTGGTGCCGCGCAGGACGAGCCACGAATCGAATGGGGAGAGGATCGCGCCCGCCGCGTTCTGGTAGTACTGCAGCCACTGCGCGTGGCTCTTGTCCTTCACCACCGCCACCCCGCCCACGCTGTCGGAGTGGCCGTTCAGGAACTTCGTCGTGGAGTGCACGACGATGTCCGCCCCCAGCTCCAGAGGCCGCTGGAAGAACGGGCTCATGAAGGTGTTGTCCACCACCAGGAGGGCGCGGCGCCGCCGGGCGGCCTCGGCCAGGGCCGCGATGTCGCAGACCTTCATGAGGGGATTGGTGGGCGTCTCGATCCAGAGCATCGCGAACTCGCCCGCCGCCTTGTCGAAGGCGCCGGCGTCGCTCGCGTCCAGGAACGCGAACTCCACGCCGTATTGGGCCAGGACCTTCGTGAACAGGCGATGGGTGCCCCCGTACACGTTGTCGGAGACGACCACGCGCTGGCCCGGCTTCATGAGCGACAGCACCGCGTTCGTCGCGGCCATGCCGGACGCGAAGCAATAGGCGTCGGTGCCGCGCTCGAGGGCGGCCAGGTTCTTCTCCAGGGCCCGCCGCGTGGGGTTCTGCGTGCGGGCGTATTCGTAGCCCTTGTGCTGCCCGATCCCTTGCTGGACGTAGGTCGACGTCTGGAAGATCGGGGTGACGATGGCTCCTGTAGACGGATCCGGTTCCTGTCCGGCGTGAATGCAGTCCGTGGCGAAGCCCATTTGCCGTTACCTCTGTTCTTGAGCGATCAAAAGCTGATCCTAGCCTCTATTATTGCGGCCCCGCGGGTACGTCAGGCCGACCGCTCGACCTAGCCGAGCCGCCGCGCCCGCGCCAGGAACTCCCCGCAGTCCGCCGCGGCCAGGGGCCGGCTGAACAGGAAGCCCTGCATGCGGTCGCACTGGCGCGTGGAGAGGAACTCGAGCTGCTGCTGCGTCTCCACGCCCTCCGCCACCACGCGCAGCTTCAGGGTGTGGGCGAGGGCGATGATGGCGGTGGCGATGGCGGCGTCGTCGGGGTCGCTCGTGATGTCGCGCACGAACGACTGGTCGATCTTCAGGGTGTCGATGGGCAGGCGCTTCAGGTAGCTCAGCGACGAGTACCCGATGCCGAAGTCGTCGATGGAGATCCGCACCCCCAGCGCCTTCAGCTCGCGCAGGGTGTGGATGGTCGCCTCCGCGTTCGCCATCGCGTGGCTCTCCGTGATCTCCAGGTCGAGCGACCGCGCGCTGAGGCCGGTCTCGCGCAGCGCGCGCTTCACGTGCTCGACCACCTCCACCTGCTGGAACTGGCGCGCGGAGAGGTTGACGGCGACGGACAGGTGCGGATGCCCCTCCTCCTGCCACTTCTTCACCTGGGCGCAGGCCGTGCGCAGCGTCCACACCCCGATGGGCAGGATGAGGCTCGTGATCTCGGCCAGGTGCATGAAGTCGCCGGGATAGACGAGGCCCGTCTCCGGGTGCTCCCAGCGCAGCAGCGCCTCCACGCCGTGCACGCGGCCGGTCGAGAGGTCGAGCAGCGGCTGGTAGTGCAGCAGGAGCTCCCCGTGGGCGAGGGCCTTGCGCAGGCTGCTCTCGAGCTGGAGGCGCTCCACCGCCCGCTCGTTCATGGTCTGGGTGTAGAGCTGGAAGTTGTCGCGCCCCTGCTCCTTCGCCCGGTACATCGCGATGTCGGCGTTCTTGACCAGGGTCTCGCCGTCGAGCCCGTCCTCCGGGTACAACGACAGCCCGATGGACGCCGTCACGAAGAGGTCGCGCCCCTCCAGCCGGAAGGGCAGGCGCAGCGAGTCGAGGATCTTCTCCGCCACCTTCGCGATGTCGTCCGCGCGCGCGATGCCGGGCAGGAGCAGGATGAACTCGTCGCCGCCCAGGCGGGCCACGGTGTCTCCCTCGCGCACGCCCGCTTCCAGCCGCTCCGCCACCGCCTGCAGCAGGCGGTCCCCGAGGCTGTGTCCGAGCGAGTCGTTGATGACCTTGAAGCGGTCGAGGTCGAGGAAGAGCACGCCCAGGCGCTGCTGCAGGCGATGGGCCTGGGCCACGGCCACGTTGAGGCGGTCGTTGAAGAGCAGCCGGTTGGGCAGGCCGGTGAGGACGTCGTGGTAGGCGAGGCTCTTGATCTGCTCCTCGGCCCGCTTCCTCTCCGTGACGTCGAAGGCGATGCCGAGCACGGCCGGACGCCCCCCGAACTCGACGGAGCTGGCGGAGGAATCGAGCCAGCGCTCCTCGCCGTCGCGGCGCTCGACCTTGAACTCGTAGCGCGCGGGCACGGACTCGCCGCGCTGCCGGGCCAGGCTGCGCTCGCGCACGGCCTCGCGGAAGTCCGGGTGCACGAGCCGCCAGAAGCTCAGGTCCCGGAGCTCCTCGCGGTTGTAGCCGGTGATGGAGGCGGCGGCGGGGTTGGCGTAGCGGAAGCCGTCGTCCTGATAGATGAAGATGGCGCAGGGCGCCGTCTCGGCCAGGGTACGGAAGCGCGCCTCGCTCTCACGCAGGGCGTCCGCGGCGCGGCGCCGGTCCAGGGCCGCGGCCACGTGCTGGGACACGAAGGTGAGGATGTCGCGGTCTTCTTCGCTGTAGCGGGCCTTCTCGGAGTAGCTCTGGATCACGAGCACGCCGAAGGCCCGGTCCCCGCGCATGAGGGGCACGCCCAGCCAGTCGACGGAGGGGGCGCCCACCACCTCGACCTCGCCCGTGGCCACCAGCTGCGCGAACACGGCCGGGGAGGCGAGAAGGGGCGCGGCCGTGCGCAGCACGTATTCGGTGAGGGTCTTGCCGTGCTTCACGGGCGGCGGCTCCGGATCCACCTCGTCCACGAAGTACTGGAAGGTCAGGCCGCCCCCCGCCTCGTCCTCGAGGGCCAGGTAGAAGTTCCGCGCGTTCATCAGCTCGCTCACGATCTGGTGGACGCTCGCGTAGAAGCCGGGCATGTCCTGGACGGAGGCGCTGATCTCGGCGATGCGGTACAGCGCGCGCTGCAGCTTCTCCGCCCGCTTGCGCGCGGAGATGTCGCGCATGACGACCTGCACCGCCGGCTGGTCCTCGTACGTGAAGGGCATGGCCTGCCCTTCCACGTCGACGGGGGTGCCGTCGAGGCGCAGCATCTTCTCTTCGATGAAGGGCACGGTCTCCCCGCGCTTGAGCACCTCCAGGCGCTTGCGCACGATGCCGTGGAACTCGGGATGCACGAGCTCGAGCACCGGACGCCCGATGAGGTCCTCCGGCGTGGAGGCGCCCATGGTCCGGCAGGCGGACGGGTTGACGAAGACGACCTTGCCCTCCTGGTGGATCGCGATACCGTCCGGGGACATCTCGACCAGGCGGCGGTAGCGCTCCTCGCTCTCCCGCAGCGCCTCTTCGGACAGGCGCCGCTCGCTCACGTCGATGACCACGCCCCGGAAGCCCTGGGGATCGCCCTTGGCGTCGCGCATGAGGGCCATCGAGGCCTGTACGTCGCGCCGGCTGCCGTCCTTCGTGGTGACCTGGAACTCGGCGTTCTTGAGCGGGCGGCCGGTCTCGCGCACGAGGCGGAACGCTTCGCGGACCTTGCGCGTGTTCTCGGCGTCGGTGAGGGTGATGGCGTCGAGGCCCTGGAGCTCCTCGCGCGAATAGCCGAGCGAGCGGCAGAGGGCGTCGTTGAAGAAGCTGAGGTTGCCCCCGAGGTCGACCTCGTAGTAGCCCTCGTCCATCCCTTCCAGGATGGCGCGGTGCTTCTCTTCGCTCAGGCGCAGGGCCTCCACCGCGCGCTTGCGCTCGGTGATGTCCTGGGCCTGCACGAGGGCGGCCCGCCGCCCCGCGAACTCGAGGACGTGCGAGACCACGTGGACGTCGATCACGCTGCCGTCCTTGCGGCGGTGCTTCGACTCCCGCGAATGCTCCGGCTCCGCCACGGGCGGGGGACGGAGCGACCGCAGCGTCGCCTCCGGAGCGAGGTCGGTGATGCGCATGGCCAGGAGCTCGTCGCGTGAGTAGCCGTAGTGCTCCACCGCCGACTGGTTCACCTCCAGGAAGCGGAGGTCGTGCAGGTCGTAGACCCACATCGGCATGGGGTGGTTGGCGAACAGGAGCCGGAAGCTGGCCTCGGACTCGCGCAGGGCGGCTTCCGCGCGCCGCCGCCCGGTCACGTCGCGGAAGCTCCACACGCGGCCCACGGGCTCCCCGTCGAGCATCTGCGGTATGGAATAGCGCTCGAAGACGCGGCCGTCCTTGAACTCGAGGACGTCGAAGCTCTCCACGTCCGGCTGGGCGTAGACCTGCTGGATCTTCCGGCGGAACTGCTCGGGGGCCCGGAGCTGCTCGCCGGCGAAGGCGGCCGCCTTCTCGTCGTCGCCCGATTCCAGCACCTCCGGCGGGATCCGCCACATCCGGGCGAAGCGCTGGTTGTAGGAGACGATCCGTCCCTTGCGGTCGATGGCGAGGATGCCGTCCGTCGTGGAATCCAGCGTGGATTGCAGGAGCGAGATCGTCCGCTGCAGCTCGGCCTGCGCGCGCTCGGAATCCGTGACGTCGTGCACGATCGAGTAGAGGAGGCGGCGCCCGTCCACTTCGACGGGGCCGGAGTGCACCGCCACGTCGCGGAGCTCGCCCGTGGCCAGGCGGTGGCGGAAGCGGAAGGTGTTCTGGCGCTCACCGGCGGCCTGACCCATGGCCGCTTGCACCTCCGACACGGGCAGGCTGTTGATGTCGGTGATCTTGCGCTTGATCAGCTCGTCGCGCGTGTATCCATAGAAAGCGCAGGCGGCCGGGTTGGCCTCCACGATCCGCCCCGTGTCCGGGTCGATGAGGAGCTGGACGGCGAGGTTCCGCTCGAAGATCTGGCGATGGATGTCCTGGCCGCGAGCCGCGCCGTTTACGGTTTCGTACACGTTCGGGTCCCTACCAGAACCTCGGAAAGGTGGCCCAGTGTACTTCGATTTGCGGTCCAGGGCATTGGGCGCGGGGCGTGTGCGCCGGCCCACGAAGCGTGTCAGACGAGCCGCGTCCGGGGCGGGCGGCATGGCCCGGATCGCTGTCTTTCGGCGAGGCACCCTTCTTGCTGAAGTGCGCAGTCGGCGCGATAGACTTCCGTCCCTTGCCCGAGGTGATCCCGCTCATGAAGCGTCCCGCATCGTCTTTCCTGGTGGTGGTGTGCGCGCTCCTGCCGGTGACGGGGTGGGCCCAGAACGCGCCGCGGCTCGAAGTGGTGCGGGCCGGTCCCGGGGGCGAGGTGGACACGCTGGCGGAGGCGACGGAGGTCCAGGTCGTCTTCTCCGAGCCCATGGTGGTGCTCGGACGCGTGCCCGCCACCGTGAGCGCACCCTTCTTCCACATCACTCCCGCCCGCCCGGGCTCCTTCCGGTGGTCGGGGACGCGGACGCTGATCTTCACCGCCACCGACCCCGCGCGCCTTCCGTACTCGACGCGTTACGACGTCACCATCGACGCCACGGCCACGGCCGTCAGCGGGGCCGCCCTGGGCCAGCCCTACACCTTCTCCTTCACCACCCCCACGCTGCGCCTCCTGCAGACGACGTGGTCCCGGCGCGAAGCCCGCCATGACCGGCCCGTCGTCCTCCTTCTCCGCTTCAACCAGCCCGTCTCCCACGCGACCGTCGACCCGCACCTGACCGTGGCGTACCAGTCCCATGCCTTCAAGCCCCCGGCGCCTCCCGGCGACGAGAGCGCTCCCCCCGACCCCGCCGCCCTCCCGGCCTTCGAGGCCAGGGTCGCGCAGGCCCGTGAGAGCGCGGGCCGGAGCGCGCTCGTCGCCGTCCGGCCCACGGAGGATTGGGACAAGAAGTCGTATCCGCCCTCCAGCGACCTCCTCGCCTTCGAGACGGTCGAGGCGCCGCCCCCGGAATCGTGGCTGCGCGTCTCCCTCGGCGCCACCGCGCGCGGCGTGCAGGGCAACGCCACCCCGGGCAAGGAGCAGGAGTACACCGTCCAGCTCGGACCCGCTCTGCTCGTCGAAGGGCCGCGCTGCCGGCGGGAGTGCGATCCGGACGACTACAACCCCATCGTGTGGCGCGGCCGCGTGGCGGTGAGCGCGCTGCGCCGGATGGTGAAGGTCACCGACGTCACCGATGCCGCCCATCCCGTTGCGCTCACGCCCAGCGCGCGGCGTCCGGCCGCGGAAGAGGACGAGCCGCAGGGAGAGGATCCATACGATCGCGCCTCCAGCATCACCCTCGAAGACGCCGGCTTCACCCTGAAGCCGGCCCGCTCGTACGCGGTCACCGTGGATGCGGGCGCGAAGGCGCTGGACGGCCAGACTCTCGGGTACACCTGGACGGGACGTATCGAGAACTGGCACCAGCGCGCCTTCACCAGCTTCGGCTCCGGCCATGGCGTCTGGGAGAAGGCGGGCGGCCCCCAGCTGCCGTTCTACGCGCGCAACCTCCTCAACGTCTCGCAGTGGCTGGCCCCGATCGCCGTGGACGAGCTCATGCCCGCCGTGCGCGCGCTGCAGGAGAAGGCGTTCGTGCTCAGCCCGCCCGGAGAGCCCGTCGTCCGCCGCCTGACTCCGAAAGCCGACCTCATCCAGTCGTTCGGGATCGATCTCCGGCCCGTGCTCTCGGAAGCGGGAACCGGCCTGGTGTGGGCCTCGCTGAAGGACGGGCGGGCCGTGGCGCGCTCACCCCATTCCACCGACCCCAAGCCGCGATCGTCCGTCGTGCAGGTGACGAACCTCGGGCTGACCGTGAAGGACAGCCCGCTCCGCACGCTCGTAATGGTCACGCGTCTCGACGACGCCGAGCCCGTGGAGGGCGCGCGCGTCTCCATCCGGACCACGGACAACGCCGTCTTCTGGAGCGGCTTCACCGGCGCGGACGGCATCGCGGTCGCGCCGCGCACGGCGCTGCGCGACCCGCGGCGGTTCTGGGAGCTGCGCTTCCTGGTCACGGCGGAGAAGGACGGCGACGTCGCCTACGTGGGCAGCGACTGGACGGAAGGGCTGGAGCCCTGGAACTTCGGCATCTCCTACGGGCTCCAGGAGGCGCAGCCGCAGCTGCGCGGGTCCGTGTTCAGCGACCGCGGCGTCTACCGGCTCGGCGAGGAAGTGCACCTCAAGGCCATCCTGCGCAGCGACACCCCGGAGGGGATGCGGCTCCTGGAAGGGGCGACCGCGCTGGAGGTCGTCGTCCGCGACAGCCAGAACGAGGAGCGCGACAAGCGGACGCTGCCGCTCTCGGAGTGGAGCAGCGCGGATTGGGTGTATCGCCTCCCCGAGGAGGCGCCCCTCGGCAACTACGAGGTGCGGGCGACGGTGGCGGGGCAGCAGTCCTCGGTCGCGGGGTCCTTCCTCGTCGCCGCCTATCGGCGGCCGGACTTCCGGGTCGACGCGAACCTCGCGGGGGAGAGCCCGTTGGCCGGCACCCGGCTCAAGGGCGTCGTCACCGGCCGCTACCTCTTCGGAGGCGCCATGAGCGGCCGCGACGTCCGCTGGACGTACACGCGCGCGCCGCTCTTCGCCGTGCCCGCCGTGGTGACGGATTCCTTCCCCCTCGACCGCTACGTGTTCCTCGACGAGGAGCGCGAGGACGGCGGCGACCGCGCGCCGGAGCCGCTGCTCGCGCGCGAGGGCAAGCTCGACGCGCAGGGCCAGCTGGAGCTGGACCTCGACACGGACATCAAGGCCGGCCGTCCCTACCAGTACACGCTGGAAGGCGAAGTCACCGACGTCTCGCGACAGACGATCGCGGGACGCGCGGGCTTCCGCGTCGATCCCGCTCCCTGGTACGTCGGCCTGCGGCGCCCCGCCTATTTCGCGGACGTGAAGACGGGAGTGGACACGGAGGTCGTGGCCGTGGATCTCGCCGGCAAGCCCGCGGCCGGAGTCCCCGTCACCGTCGTCCTCACCCAGGTCCAGTGGCACTCGGTGCGCCGCGCGGAAGGCCAGGGGTTCTACACCTGGGAGACCGAGCGCAAGGAGACCGAGGCCGGACGATGGGAGGTGACGACGTCGGCCGTCCCGTCGCCCCTGCACGTGCCCGTCGAGAACGGAGGCTACTTCGTCCTCCGGGCCACGGCCCAGGACGGCGAAGGCCGCTCGACCACCAGCGCGACCTCGTTCTACGTCCTTGGCTCCGGCTACACGGCCTGGGAGCGCTACGACCACAACCGCATCGACCTCGTGCCGGAGAAGAAGACCTACCGGCCGGGCGAATCCGCGCGGCTCATGATCAAGTCGCCCTGGGAAGGCGCCCTCGCCCTCCTCACCACCGAGCGCGAAGGCGTGCGCACGCATCGCACGCTGCGCCTGGCCTCCACCCAGGAGACGGTGGCCGTCCCCATCACCGAGCAGGACATCCCGAACGTCTTCGTCTCCGTCGTCCTCTTGAAGGGCCGCAGCGGGGCCTACACCGCGGACGACAAGGGAGACCCGGGCAAGCCCGCCTTCCGTGTCGGCTACGCCGAGCTGAAGGTCGAAGACGCCGCCAAGCGGCTCGAGGTCACGGTGAAGTCGGACCGCGAGGAGTACCGGCCGGCGGGGAAGGCGCGCATCGAGGCCTTCGTGAAGGACGCGCAGGGGCGCGGGGCCGCGTCGGAGGTCACGCTCTGGGCCGTGGACTACGGTGTGCTGTCGCTCACCGGATACAAGACCCCGGACGTCCGGAGCGCGGTGTGGGTGGACAAGCAGCTCCAGGTCCTGACCGAAGACTCGCGGCAGAACATCATCAGCCGCCGCGTCCTCGTCTCGAAGGGGGGCGACGAAGGCGGCGGCGGGGGAGCGGAGGGTGGACCGGGGACGCCGGTGCGCAAGGACTTCCGCGTCCTCGCCTTCTGGCTCGGCTCCGTGGTCACGGACGCCTCCGGCCGCGGCGCCACCGAGGTCACCCTTCCCGAGAGCCTGACCACCTACCGCATCATGGCCGTGGCCGCGGACAAGGCCTCGCGCTTCGGCAGCGGGGAGCGCGAGATCCGCATCAGCAAGCCCGTGCTCCTGCGCGCCGCCTTCCCGCGTTTCCTCGCCCTCGGCGACACCGCCCGCTTCGGCGCCGTCCTGCACAACCAGCTCAAGGACAAGGGAACGGCGATCGTGACCATGCGCAGCCTCGATCCTTCGCTCCTCGAAGTCGTGGGTGACGCGAAGCGGACCGTGCCCATGACGGGCGGCGGAGCCAGCGAGGTGCGCTTCGACGTCCGCGCGCGCGCCGTCGGCCGGGCCCGGGTCCAGATGACGGCGAAGCTGCTCGGGGAGACGGACGCCTTCGAGGAGACGATACCGGTCGAGGTGCTGGTCTCGCCGGAGGTCGTGGCCGCCTACGGCCAGACGCGCGACGAGGCGCACGAGACGCTCGAGCTGCCCGCGGGTGTGGTGCCGGCTTTCGGCGGCCTGCACGTGGACACCGCGTCCACCGCGCTCGTCGGCCTTGGGGAAGGGGCACGCTACCTCGTGGAGTATCCGTACGGCTGCGCCGAGCAGCGTTCCTCGACGGCGCTCGCGCTGGCCCTGGCCGCCGACCTCGGCGACGCCTTCCGCCTCCCCGGGATCGACCCCGCGAAGATCAAGGACGTCGCGGGGGCGACCTTCAAGGAGCTCGAAGGCTTCCAGTGCGCGGACGGCGGGTTCGCGTTCTGGAAGGGCGAGTGCCGCACCGCGTCTCCGTACCTCACGAGCTACGTCACTCACGTGCTGCAGCGCGGGCAGGCTCTCGGACACTCGGTCACGCCGGCCGTGCTGGCCAAGGCCTACTCGTACCTGGAGCAGAGCCTCGGGGGCGACCGTCCCACGAACGAGAGCTGGTGGCCGGCCTACACCGCCTGGCAGGCCTTCGCCGTGAAGGTCCTTGCCGAAGGAGGGAGGCCGCAGGACAGCCACGTCACGCGGCTCTTCGGGTTCGCCGACCGCATGCCCGTCTTCGCCCTCGCCTACCTCCTCGACGCGCTCACCGCCAGCGGCGACGGCGGCCCGCGCGCGGCCGAGCTGCAGCGGCGCATCCGCAACGCGGTGGCGAGCGAAGGCGGATCCGCTCACGTGGAGGAGCTGTCCGATCCGTACCTCCTCTGGTTCTGGAACTCGAACGTCCGCTCGACGGCGGTCGTGCTGGGCAGCCTCGTCCGGCGCCGCCCCGACGATCCGCTGGTCCCCGGCCTCGTGCGCTGGCTGCTCGCCGCGCGCAAGCACGGCCGCTGGAGCAACACCCAGGAGAACGGCGTCGCCCTGGAGGCGCTCGTCGACTACTACAAGAAGGCGGAAGCGGAGCCGCCCGACTTCCGCGCCGTCGTCGCCCTCGGCCGCGACACCCTGGCCACGCACGAGTTC
>Ga0207691_10003358_pt1 | contig 15572 bp, 10 predicted proteins | sample KBSM13metaG_FD_184327 | JGI IMG/M metagenome (GOLD analysis project Ga0207691, IMG submission 184327) | Miscanthus rhizosphere microbial communities from Kellogg Biological Station, Michigan, USA - KBS M1-3 metaG (SPAdes) (version 2) | ecosystem: Host-associated > Plants > Roots > Rhizosphere >... | reverse complement strand
GAAAGCCGTGAAGTCCTGCACGGTCCTCACGGTCCAGGCCGACGGCGCGAAGATCACGACCATCGAGGGCCTCGCGAAGAACGGGAAGCTCCATCCGCTCCAGGACGCCTTCTGGGCCAAGCACGGGCTCCAGTGCGGCTTCTGTACGCCCGGGATGATCCTCACCGCCTGCGACCTGCTCGCCAAGAATCCCAAGCCCACCGACGCCGAAATCCGCCACGGTCTGGACGGCAACCTCTGCCGCTGCACGGGCTACCAGAACATCGTCGCCGCGGTCCGCGAAGGCGCGGCCCGCATGGCGAAGGCATAGGAGGCCGCCATGGCAGCGAACGCATTCGGCGCGGCCATCAAGAGGCGCGAGGATCCGCGCCTGCTCACCGGCCAGGCTCGGTACACCGACGACTTCACGCTCCCCGGCATGGCGCACCTGGCGGTGGTCCGCTCTCCCTATGCCCACGCCAGGATCAAGGGGATCTCCACGAAGAAAGCCGCCGCGATGAAGGGAGTCCTCGGGGTGTTCACCGGCAGGGACATGAAAGACGCCGGGTTCGGCGGAATCCCGTGCGCGTGGGTCGTGCCCGGCTCCGACACGAAGACGCCGGCCTATCCTCCCATCGCGATCGATCTCGTTCGCTATGCCGGCAACGCGGTCGCGATCGTCGTCGCCACGGATCGTTACCTCGCGCGAGACGCCGCCGAAGCCGTCGAGGTCGACTACGCGCCGCTCCCCGTGGTGACCGACGCCGAGAAGGCCACGGCGAAGGGCCAGCCCCAGCTCCACGCGGAGGCCCCCGGAAACCAGTGCTTCCACTGGAAAGTCTCGGGCGGCGACGTCGAGGCCGCGTTCCGGTCCGCCGACGTCGTGGTGAAGGAACGCATCATCAATCAGCGGCTCATTCCCAATGCGATGGAGCCGCGCGCGGCGCTGGCGCAATACATGTCCGGGGCGGGAGAGCTGACGCTCTGGGTGACGTCGCAGAACCCGCACATCGTCCGGTTTCTCCTCTCGCTCGACACGGGCATCCCCGAGAACAAGATTCGCGTGATCGCTCCCGAAGTCGGCGGCGGGTTCGGCAGCAAGATCCCCCACTACCCCGAGGACGCCATGGTCGTCTTCGCGTCGAAGACGCTGGGCTGTCCCGTCAAATGGACCGAGACGCGCAGCGAAAACTACCGCTCGACGATCCACGGACGCGACCACATCCAGGACGTCGAGATGGCCGCGAAGAAGGACGGCACGATCGTGGGCCTCCGCGCGAAGGTCTGGGCGAACCTGGGCGCCTACCTGTCCACCGCCTCGACGGGTATCCCGACGATCCTCCACGGCTTGATGCTTTCCGGCGCGTACGAGATCAAGAACATCCACGAGGACGTCTACGGGGTCTTCACCAACACGACGCCCACCGACGCCTACCGTGGCGCCGGACGCCCCGAGGCCACTTTCATGGTCGAACGCCTCGTGGACCTGGTCGCGCAGAAGCTCAAGATGGATCCGGTCGAGATCCGCAAGAAGAACTTCATCCCGCCTTTCACCGACGGCCACCCGGTCGCGACGGGTCTCGTCTACGACTCGGGCAACTACATCGGCGCGCTCGAGAAGGCGCTCCAGATGCTGGACTATCCCGGCCTGCGCCGGAAGCAGGTGGAGCGGCGCAAGAAGGGCGAGCTCGTCGGCGTCGGATTCTCGACGTACGCCGAGATCTGCGGTCTCGGCCCCTCGCAGGTCGCAGGCGCCGTCGGGTTCGGCGGCGGACTCTGGGAGAGCGCCATCGTGCGCTTCCACCCCTCGGGCAAGGTCAACGTGTTCGTCGGCATCTCGCCGCATGGCCAGGGCGAAGAGACGACCTTCGCCCAGATCGTCTCGAGCGAGCTCGGCGTCCCCGTCGAAGACGTCGAGATCTTCCACGGCGACACCGCGCAGACGCCGATGGGCTGGGGCAGCTACGGCAGCCGGTCGACGCCGGTCGGCAGCGGCGCCCTGATGGGCGCGATCGGCAAGATCAAGGAGAAGGCCCGGATCGTCACGGCGCACCTGCTCGAGGCCGCGGTCGAGGACATCGACTACGCCGACGGCAAGTTCTACGTCAAGGGCGCTCCGTCGAAATCCAAGACGATCCAGGACGTCGCCCTCATGGCCAACGTCGCCTGGAACTACCCGAGCGGGCTCGAGCCGGGCCTCGAGGCCTCGGCGTTTTTCGATCCCTCGAACTTCGTCTACCCGTTCGGCACCCACATCGCGGTCGTGCGCGTCGACGCGGAGACCGGCGAGATCAAGCTCGAGCGGTACGTCGCCGTCGACGACTGCGGCCGCGTGATCAATCCCATGATCGTCGAGGGCCAGATCCACGGCGGGATCGTGCAGGGCATCGGCCAGGCGCTCTGGGAGGGCGCCGCCTACGACGAAAACGGGCAGCTGCTGACGGGCTCGATGATGGACTACGTCGTGCCGAAGGCCGATGGGTTCCCCGTCTTCGAGCTCGGGATGACGGAGACGCCGACCAAGGTAAACCCGCTGGGCGTCAAGGGCATCGGCGAGACCGGGACGATTGCCTCGACGCCGGCCATCTACAACGCCGTGATGGACGCCCTCGCGCCGCTCGGCGTCGGGAAGATCGACATGCCGCTGACTCCCGAGCGCGTCTGGCGCGCGATCCGCTCGGCAAAGCCAGGGAAGTAGGAGGCCGACCGTGTACTCCGAGAGCTTCGAATACTTCCGTCCCAGGACGCTGGCCGAGGCCGCGAAGCTGCTCAAGAAGCACAAGGGCTCGCGGCTGCTCGCCGGAGGCCACAGCCTGCTGCCGGCCATGAAGTTCCGGCTCGCGACGGCGAAGGCCCTCGTCGACCTCGGCGCCATCGCGGGCCTCTCCGGAATCAAGGTGAAAGGCAAGACGCTCGAGATCGGCGCCACGACGACGCACGCCGAGATCGCCGCCTCGCCGCTCGTCAAGAAGTCCTGCGCGATCCTGTCGGAGGCCGCCTCGCAGATCGGAGACATCCAGGTCCGCAATCGCGGCACGATCGGCGGCTCCATCGCGCACGCGGACCCCGCGGCGGACCTCCCGACCGTCCTGGTCGCCCTCGGAGCCACGGTCGTGGCGAAGGGCCCGAAAGGCGTCCGGAAGATCCGGGCGGAGAACTTCTTCGTCGATCTCTTCACGACCGCGCTGAAGGCCGGAGAGATCGTCACGTCCGTCGTCGTGCCGTCGTACCGCAAGGGCACCGGCGGCGCCTACTTCAAGCATCCCCACCCGGCATCGCGCTACGCGGTCATCGGCGTCGCGGTCCTCGTCCAGATGGAAGCCGGCAAGGTCTCGCTCTCGCGCATCGTCGTCGGAGGCGCCTCACCGACGCCGGTGGCCGTCGATTCCCCGGAGGACATCGCCGGGGCGATTTCGGATCCGTTGAGCGACACCTACGCTTCGGGCGAGTTTCGCGTCCATCTCGCGACGGTGCTCGCGCAGCGCGCGTTGGCGACAGCCGCCGACCGCGCCTAGGCGAGTTGGAAGCCGGAGCCATCGGACCCTTCCGTGAGAGACATCCTTTCCGACATCGAGGGCTGGCGGGGCGAAGGCCGGCCGATCGCGGTCGCCACGGTCGTCGAGACATGGGGCTCGGCGCCCCGGCCGGCCGGCGGGAAGATGGCGCTCACGGCCGACGGCCGGATCGCCGGCTCGGTCTCGGGCGGTTGCGTCGAGAACGCCGTCGTCGAGGCGGGAAAGAAGACTCTCTCGAGCGGGACACCCCAGCTCCTCCACTACGGCGTCTCCGACGACACGGCATGGAGCGTCGGCCTCGCCTGCGGCGGCTCGCTCGACGTCTTCGTCGAGAGGCTGGACCCGGCCCTCTTCGAGCCTGTCGGTGCCGCGCTCCGGGCCCAGAAACCGGTCGCGATCGCGACCATCATCCGGGGGCCGGAGGGAGATCTCGGTCGGAAGCTCGCAGTCTTCGAGGACGGGACCGTCGCCGGTGCGATCGATGACGCCGTCCTGGCGGAGGCCCGCGCGGCGCTCGCCTCCGGGGCGAGCCGCCGGATTCCTTCGGAAGATCGCGAGATCTTCGTCGACGTACTGCGGCCGTCTCCCCGTCTCGTGATCGTGGGCGGCGTGCACATCGCGGTCGCCCTCGTGACCCTCGCGAAGACGCTCGGGTTTCGAACGATCCTGGTCGATCCGCGCGAGACCTTCGGCAACGCGAAGCGGTTCCCGCACGCCGACGAGATCGTCAACGACTGGCCGGACGCGGCACTCCAGCGGCTGGCGCCGGACAGCTCGACGGCCGTCGCCGTCTTGACGCACGACCCCAAGCTCGACGATCCGGCGCTCCTCGCCGCCCTCCCCTCCCGGGCTTTCTACGTCGGCGCGCTCGGCTCGAAACGCACGCAGGAGAAACGGCGCGCGCGCCTCGTCGAGACGGGAGTCGCGCCTGACGTCCTGGCCCGCCTGCACGGACCGATCGGACTGCCTCTCGGGGGCCGCTCGCCCGAGGAGATCGCCGTCGCGATCCTCGCGGAGATCGTCGCGACGCGGAACGGCGCGCTTTAAAGGTCGCGGCGCGGAACGGCGCGCTCTAAGAGTTCGCGACGCGGAACGGGGCATCACTTCCCCGCGGTTAGCCGGGAGAGCTCAGCGGCCCCGGGTCGAGCCCAGGCGAATCAGCGCGGCGCGGAGGCGTCGGTGTCGGCTCAAGAGCTCGAGGTACCGCGTCTCGTCGCGCGACGCCTTGGCGCGCACGACGTCGGAGGCGGCTCGTCGCTCTTCGCTCTTCCAGCGCGAAAGATCGGGAATCTGCGCCAGCACGGGAGCCAGACTCGCGAAGGCCGTCCGTTCGCGCGCCGACAACGACGAGCGGCGGATGCCCAGGGTCTTCGCGACGAGTGTTTCCGCCCGCTCGCGGAACTCCGACGCGCTCGCCCGGGAATCGCGCAGGCGCCGGTTCACGGCCAGGCCGATCCGACGGACGTGGAAGCGGTCCCAGGCTCCGCGGGGCGCCCCCGGAGCGTCGTAGATGAGGTTCCCCGTGACCAGACGCACCAGCGTGCGGCGCGAGGAACGATATGCGGCGTTTTTTCGGATTCGCCCTTCCTCGCGCGCGAGCAGCCGGCGGACTCCGGCGCTCGTCGGCCGGAAACCGAGCTTGCGGTAGAACCAGAAGGCTCCCGAGTCGAGCGCCTCGTCGTTCTCGAAGCCGAGCTGGTAAGGATCGATCGAGAACGACGTGACTCCGAGAGCGTCCTTGTGCAGCTTCAGGACCTGGGCGTAGATCCAGGCGGATTCGCCTTCCCGGAACGTGTAATACATGTTGAAGCCGATCTCGAGACGGTCGGCCAGGGCCAACCCCTCGATGTACCCGATCGGCACGCCGTTCTTGACGACAAAACCGCCATAGGCCGAGCGCAACGGGAGACGCCGCCCGGGTTCCACGCCGACCAGGAAGAGCTCGACTCCCCTTCCCGGGCGCGCCGCGACCACCGTCGCCGGGTCGGCGTAGGTGAACGTGTAGAACTCCCGATATCGGGCGGCGGTCGCCTCGCGCATCCGGTCGCAGATCTTTTCCCCATGGCGGCGCGAGAGCCGACGCAGGGCGAGCGGGGGCGACGAAAGTACGGCGTCGAGCGAAACGTCCCGGCGCGCGAGAAAGGGGGCGTCGTGGAAAAAGAACCTGGCGCCGGGCAGGCGCATCCGCGTGCGGGAGGCGTCCGAATCGCCGAGGTCCCACGAGATCGGAACCTCCAGGGAGTCGAATCGCTCGGCGCGGTCGCCCGGAGGGTACGGGAGCCGGGCGTAGCGCTCGAGCAGCCAGGCGGGATCGTCGCGCCGCGGGCCGGCGGCCGCGCCAAGCCACTCGAGATAGTCCACGTTGGCGTCGGCGAGCGCCTCCTCTTCGAGCAGCGGCAGGAACTGCGGCCAGGTCGCGCGCATCCGATCCGTGGCCACGCCCGCAGCCCAGTCGAGCCGGACCGTCCGCGGGAAGCGCGTGGCGAGGAAGCGCGCCGCGTCGAAGGAGTAGTCCGTCCCGATCGTCGTTCCCGCGATCCCCGCGACCTCGGGAGCGTCGAACGGCGACAGATCCTCGCCGGACCGCTCGAGCCGGCGCACCTGCCCGGCGATCTTTCCCAGGAGACGCTCGGCGCCGGTACGCACGCGCTCGTTGTGCGGGTAGGCCCGCAGGAAGAGGAGCGCCTCGTGGAAGCGGATCAGCTGCTCGGGACTCGCGGGGCGGAACGCACGCGCCGCGGCGAGCGCGCGCTCGGCGTCACGAGCTCCCGGACGCCGATGACGCGCGCTCTCGATGCGGAGCAGAACGGCGTCGGCGCGAGTCGGCACGGCGCGCATGCTACTTCGATATAAGCTCCGGCGCTCGGAGGACGCATGACTCGAGTTCGCTCACGACCGCTGCTCGCGGCTGCCGCCCTTATCGCCCTCGCGGCGCCCCTCGCCGCCCAGGCGCCTCCCGCGACGGCAGCGCCCGGCGCCCCGGCCGGGCCGACGGGGAACACGGCGGTTGCGCCCGGGCCGACCGTCACTCCATCACGTGAGTCGCTCGCCGAAGGCAAGGTCCTCTTCGGGAAGGTCGTGGAGTGGCTCGGCGGCTCGCGGAAGATCGCTTCCGTCAAGGACGTCCAGACTCGCGGCCGACTGACAGCGAAGACGCCCGAGGGCGAGGCGACCATGGAGGTCCAGTCCTCGTTGATCTTTCCCTACCACCTGCTGCAGGAAGTCGACTCGCCTTTCGGGCGCGTGGTCATGGTCGTCACGCCGACGAGCGCGTTCCTGGCCGCCGCGACCGGGACCCAGGACCTGCCGCCGGCGGCCGCCGCCGAGCTCCGTCGGCAGGTCGTCCGCATCCCTCTGAATCTCGCGCGCAACGCGGGCGACCCGAAGCTCGCCGCGGCGGCCGCGGGCAAGGAGAGCATTGACGGGGTCGACGCGGCGATCCTCGACCTCACCTACGGCGGCGCCGCGGTCCGCTGGTTCGTCGACCCGAAGACCGGCCGCATTCTCCGCACGTCCCACACCGGGGTCTCGCCGGACGGCAAGCCGGTGCGGATGGTTTCGGATTACCTCGACTACAAGACCGTCGAGGGCTTCCCGGTGGCGCACCGCCTGGAGATCACGTCGAACGGCGAGAAGGATCAGACCCTGATCATCGACGAGTACAAGTTCAACACCGGCGTCGACCTCAAGCTGTTCGAGAAGCCGCCGCCGCCCTCCACGACGCCGCAGGAGCCGGCGCACCCTCTGCACGCCGCGCCGGCGGCTCCACCCCCGGCGGCCCCTCCTCCGCTTTCAGCGTCCACGCCGACGCCGCGGACCTGAGACCGAGCCTCAGGGCTCGAGAGGCGGACAGGTCGTCGGCGCGCGCTTGCCGTCGAAGCGGTCGCGCAGCCACTGGACCGCGCTCGTGGCGCTCGCCCGGCCCGCGCGCATGTGATCCACGCCGGGCAGCGTCTCGTAGCGGACGCGTTCGCCGGTGCGGCAGAGGCCGGCCACGAAATCGGCGGTGATCGAGGGGCGCACGATCGTGTCCTCCTCCCCCTGGGCCACGTAAATCGGAGCGCGAATCGGGCGGCGCCCGGGCCGGTTCTCCTCGAGCAGGCGTTTCCACGGCTCGGCCTCGAAAGCCCCCTCTTTCAGAAAATCGGGGCGCAGGCCGCGGGAGTCGAACACGGCGCGGTACGCCTCGCCCCAGGTCTCAACGCAGTCGCGCGCGGCCCGGTCGATGTTCGGGATCGCCGTCTCCACGACGACGGGCTCGAGCGGCGCGCCGTAGACGCGGGACCACGACCAGAGGCTGTACGACGCGATCAGCCGGCCGGCGCGCTCGGCAATGTCGTCGACGAGCAGCGGCCCGAGCTCGGTCGCGGGAGCAATGGCCGCCACGCCGGTGAGCTCGAGCTCCGGAGCGTAGATCGGGGCGATCTCGCCCGCGAAGAGAGCCGCCTGGCCTCCCTGGGAGTGGCCCCACACGGCATAGCGCGCGCTCGCGCCCACCTTTTCGAGATCGCGCGCGGCGCGGACCGAGTCGATCACGGCGCGGCCTTCACTTTCGCCCACGAGGTAGGGATGGGGGCCGGGAGTGCCGAGCCCCGGATAGTCCGTCGCCGCGACGACGTAGTCGAGGGCGATCAGGGCCTGCAGGTGGGGGATCGTGTCGAAGACCTCGGGGCGGAGCGAGGGCGCGCAATTGTCCGCCACCCCCGTCGTCGGGTGCGCCCACGCGACGACCGGCCTGCCGCCGATCGGCGCGGGGAGCTGGGGCGCCACGACGATGCCGGAGACCGTGACCGGTCGGCCGTCGAGTCCGGTGGAGGAGTAGAGGATTCGCCACGCCTTCGCCCCCGCAGGCGGATCCCGCATCACCTCCGAGCGGATGAGGCGGCCGGGGGTTTGCGTCGCGGCGTCGGGCGTCGCCGTGTAGAACGGTCCCGGCGGCGGAGGCCCGCCCGCGCAGCCGAGCGCGATGGTCGCGGCGAGCCAGAGAAGGCGGCGAGACAGGCCCAAGCGGCGCACAGTCTACTCTCGCGACGGTCGATGGGAGCTGGTCGCCGGAGAGACGCGACTCTCAGCCGAGCAGCGTCTTCAACCGGGCGTGTCCCTCGCGGCTGACCGGGACTCGGGATCCGTCGGTGAGGATCGCGACGTAGCTGCCCTTCGCGTAGGTCTCCAGCCTCGCGATCGCATCGACGCGGACGAGATGCGAGCGGTGCACGCGGACGAACCGGCTCGGATCGAGCGCCGCCGCCAGGCTCGCGAGCGTCTGGGCCTTCAGGAAGCTCTTCCCCTCGCTCGAGAGCTCGACATAGTCGTCCTGAGCGCGTGCCGCGAACAGCTTGTCGACCGGGATGATGTGGACGCGGGCTCCGTCCCGCACCACGACCCGCTCGAGCCACGTTCCCGCCGGCCGGGCGGCCGCTGCGAGGGCCTCCGCGTCGCGCGGCGCCCGGGAGGCCAGACGCTCCCGCGCCCGCTCGACCGCGGCCGCGATCCGGGCCGGCTCGAAGGGCTTCAGGACGTAGTCGACCGCGTGGACCTCGAAAGCCTTCACGGCCCACTCGTCGTACGCCGTCACGAAGACCGCTGCGATCCTGGGGTCGAGCAGCTCGAGGACCTCGAAGCCGGAAAGCCTGGGCATCTCGATGTCGAGGAAGACGACGTCCGGTGAGAGCTCTCCGGCGGCTCGGAGCGCCTCGAGACCGTTGGCGCATTCGCCCAGGACGCGGACGCCCGGAACCTTCGCGAGGTGCTCGCGCAGGATGCTCCGTGCCGGAGCCTCGTCGTCCACGATGAGAACGCCGAGGGCGCCTTCGTTCATGCCGGAGCCTCGTCGTCCACGATGAGAACCCCGAGCGGGACCGATCTCACGCCGCGACCTCCGCCGGAACCGAGATGACGACCATGTACCGGTCGGCGAGGCGCTTGGCGGCGAAGAGGCCGTCCGCTCCCCACTTGGCCGCCAGCCTCTGCCGGACGTTCGCGAGACCCACTCCGGTTCCCGGACGCGCCGGCGCGTCGGGATCGAGAGGATTTTCGATCAGGATGCGCAGCCGTCCGGCCGAGCAGGCGACGCTCACGCGCACCTTGCCCCCCTCGATCAGCGAGGCCACGCCATGGCGCACCGCGTTTTCGACGAGGGGCTGGAGCAGCAGCGGCGGAAGCTGGCAGAGGTCGCCGCGCTCGTCCAGGTCCTCCTCGACTTGCAGCCTCTCCCCGAACCGCAGCGCCTCGACCTGGAGGTACGCGCGCGAGAGGGCGAGCTCCTCGGCCACCGAGATGGTCTTGCGCTCCCCCACCGACAGGCTCTTCCGCAGGAACTCGCCGAGGCGCACGCACATCTCCTGGGCCTTCGGCGGATCGGCCGTGGCCAGCGCCGAGATCGAGTTCAGACAGTTGAAGAGGAAGTGCGGCCGGATCTGCGCGCGCAGGGCCGCGAGCTCGGCCTCGCGCGCCAGGATCTCGAGCTCGGCCTCCCGGCGCTCGGCTTCGCTGGCGGCCTCGAGGGCGAGCAGCACGTAGTTGAGCGCGGCGGAGAGCAGATAGAGGAGAAATCCCGCCGCGAGGAGCGCGATCGCCTGGCCGGCGAAGCGGCCCGGGAGACCCTGGAAGGCCGGGATGAGCCCGAAGCCGGCCGCCAGGAGCGCCGCCAGTCCGACCCACAGCGATGCGATCACGGCGCCCGCGAGCGCGTGCGCGAGGACGATCGGCAGAATGCGCTCCCGCTTGAGGGGGAACTGCCGGCACAGGTACCAGGGAGAGAGCCCCATGAAGGCGTAAGCGACCGTCAGCGGCACCGCGAGGGCGACGGCCTCGCCGAGAAACAGGCCGCCCGGCCGGGCGAGAAGCGCGGTCACGATCGCGGCGAGTGGCGCGCAAGCCGCGAGGTACGGCAGCAGACGCCCGGGCCTTGCGAGTATGGGGTGCATGGTTGTTGTCGCCTCGTGCCTTCGCGTCGGCGCTCAGTGCTTGACTTCGACGCCGCCCATGAACACGAAGCCCGAGACGGTCAGGACTTTCGGAGGGCCTTCGGCCGGCGCGCGGCGATTCCGCGAGTTGTAGTCGGCGCCGCCCATGAAGGGCGTCACGTCCAGGACCACCGTCCAGTTCTCCGGCACCTTCAGGTCGATGCCGCCCATGATGACGAATACCTCGATGCGTGCCGCCTCGCCGGCGATGTCGGCGTCGCGGAGGTCGATCTCGAAGCCGCCCATGATCGCGGTCACGTTGCCGCCGCGGAAGCTCTTCGAGCGGAGCATCCGGTCGCCGCCGCCGAACATCGCGAACTCGTCGAGTCGCTCACCCACGCCAGCCGCCGCCGGCTCGCGCAACGCGCTCGTCGGTTGCAGGCCCGCGATCGCGCCGTCGTGGATGCGCTGGCCGACGGCCGACCCCGGATCCGGAATGCCGTCCGGGTTCCTCCGGGCCTCGAGGGCTCGCCAGATCAGGTAGACCCCGAGGGCGACGAGGATGATCGGCCACAGGTGGCGAAGCCGGAACCAGAAGAAGCCCAGGTTTCGCAGCAGGAGCAGCGTTCCGACGGCGACGAGAACCGCGCCCCAGAAGCGATCGGCGTGCTTGCGGGGCCAGACGAGACTGGAAACGCCTGGAATGATCAGGACCAGCGGCCAGTAGTCGACGATCGAACCGGCGTCGATGATGTTGAAGGTGTCGAGGGTGAAGAGAATGCCGAGGGCGATCAACACGAAGCCGACGACCACGCGGGGCGAGAAAGGCGGTCTGTTAAGTTCGTTCACGTCTATCCTCCACTTCAGTCTACGCAGCCGCCGGGTGTGCCTTCGGGCGTTTTCGGCCAACGGCCGCCTTCCGCCGGTGAACGTGAACCTCGCGTCGGCCGGTGGAGCCGACAACGCTACAATCCCCCCCGCCGACAAGATGACGATCAGTCCTAACCAGGTGAGCCACGCCGCTTCATGATCTGCCCCAAGTGTCAGACCCCCAATCCGGACCCGGGGAAGAACTGTCTGCACTGCGGCTTCGCCTTCGCGGGAGTTCCCCTGGCAGAAGAGTCCCACCCCGGCGAGCTGACGTCGTTGCCGACGATGGGAGGGCCTTCGTCCTTCCGGCAATGGGCCGACCAGTCTCAGCGCGGCGTCGCTTCCGTCGTCCTGCCGGCCGGTCTGGAGATCGGACACCGGTACCGGGTCAAGAGCCTGCTGGGCATGGGAGGCATGGGTGCGGTCTACCTGGTCCATGACAAAGGGCTCGACCGCGATGTCGCTCTCAAGCTGATTCGCTCGGACATCGCCGATGACCCGGACGCCCTCGAGCGCTTCAAGCGCGAGATCCAGCTCTCCAGCCGCGTGACCCACTCGAACGTGCTGCGTGTCTTCGACCTCGGAGAGAGCGACGGCATCCAGTTCCTGACGATGCAGTTCGTCGATGGACGAGACCTCTCGACGATTCTGAAGAAGCAGGGGAAGCTCCCGGTCGACCGATTGCTGCGGGTCTTCCGCCAGACCGCGGAGGGCCTCAAGGCGGCGCACGATCAGGGCGTCATCCATCGCGACCTGAAGCCGCAGAACATCATGCTCGACTCCGCGGATCGGGTCTACGTCACCGACTTCGGCATGGCCAAGTCCTCCGAGCAATCGGGCATGACGCAGACCGGCGCCGTCATCGGGACGCCGTTCTACATGTCGCCGGAGCAGGTCAAGGGCGAGCCGGTCGGCCCCCAGTCCGACATCTTTTCGCTCGGGGTGATCCTCTACCAGATGGCTGCCGGGGTTGTCCCCTTTACCGGCGCCACGCCCTTCGAGGTCATGATGGTGAGGGTCCAGCGCCGGCCGAAGCCCGCCAAGGAGTTCACCCCGGACCTTCCGGTCTATCTCCAGAAAATCATCGACCGCTGCCTCGCGGTCGACCCGGCCCTGCGGTATCAGAACGTCGGGCAGATTCTCGCCGACCTGGACTCGGAATCCGTCCGATCGGGGATTTCGTACCGGGCGATGTCGCGCCGATGGCTCAAGCCGACGGCGGCGGCGATCGTGGTCGCGATGGTGCTCGCGGGTGGCGGAATCTGGGTGTACCAGAAGGGCCAGGGAGCCAAGGTCGCCACCACCCAGAAGCCGCAGTCCGTGCTCGTGGCGGACTTCGCGAATCACGCCGGCGATGCGGTTTTCGACGGAACCCTCGAGCCGGCGTTCACGATCGCCCTCGAGGGCGCCTCGTTCGTCAGCTCGTACAACCGGAGCGCGGCGCGCAAGGTCGCGGCGCAGCTCTCGCCGGGCGCCACCGGCCTCGACCAGACCCTCGCCCGCCTCGTCGCGGTTCGCGAGGGGATCAACGTCGTCACGTCCGGATCCATCGACAAGCGCGGGAGCGGCTACGAGGTCTCCGTCCGGGCGATCGACGCCGCGACCGGCAAGACCATCGTCGAGGACCGGGAAAGCGCTTCTGGAAAAGAGGCCGTCCTCGCCACGGTGGCCCGGCTCGCCGCGAAAGTCCGCCGCGCCCTCGGCGACGCGACGCCCGAATCCACGCAGCTCGCCGCCGCCGAGACCTTCACGGCCGGGTCGCTGGAAGCCGCGCACGAGTACGCCGTCGCCCAGAACCTGCAGTGGGAAGGCAACTGGGACGAAGCGATCCGGCAGTACCAGAGGGCGCTGGACCTCGATGGCAACCTCGGCCGGGCCTATGCGGGCCTGGCCGCCGTCGAGAGCAATCGCGGACAGCGCCAGGCCGCCGAGAAGAACTACAAGGAAGCCCTCTCCCGCATCGACCGGATGAGCGAGCGGGAGAAGTACCGAACCCGCGGCGGCTACTACCTCCTGATACGGAACCCCGACAACGCCATCGACGAGTTCTCCGCCCTCGTCAGGCAGTTCCCGGCCGACACGGCCGGCATCGCGAACCTGGCCTTCGCCTACTTCGTCAAGCGGGACATGGCCAACGCACTCACCTGGGGGCGCCGCGCGATCGAGATCTACCCGAAGAACGTCCCCCAACGGAACAACTTCGGCCTGATCGCGATGTACGCCGGCGATTTCGACACCGGGGCGCGCGAACAGAAGACGGTTCTGCAGATGAACCCGCAGTTCGTGCTGGCGTACGTCGGCCTCGCCCTCTCGGAGCTCGGCGGGGGACGGCCCGAGCAAGCGCTCGCGACGTGGAAGAGGCTCGCCGCGACCGGCCCCGCCGGGGCCTCGTCCGCCGCCGCGGGGCTGGCCGACCTCGCGCTGTACCAGGGACGGATTGCCGACGCTCGCACGATCCTCGAGACCGCCATCGAGGCGGACGTCGCGGCGAAGAACACGGACGAGGCCGCTCGAAAGCTGACGACGCTCGCCGAGGCCGAGCTCGCGAGCGGCCAGGCCGCGCGCGCGGTCGCGGCCGCCGAACGTGCCACGGGAATGAGCGATGACATGGCCGTCGTCGTCAGCGCCGCGCGGGTCCTCATCGAGGCGGGCGAGGAGAAGAAAGCCCTCGCGGCGGCGGCGCAGCTCGCGGCGCGCCTGGAGCCCGATCCGCAAATGTATGCCGCGCTTCTGCAGGGGGAAGCGGACATGAAGCGCCGGAACTACCGGGACGCGATTGCCCGCCTCAAGGAGGCGCGCAAGCTCGCGGACTCCTGGCTCGTGCGGTACGACCTCGGGCGCGCGTACCTCGAGGCGGGCTCGTTCGCCGAGGCGGACGCCGAGTTCGATGTCTGCGTGAAACGCCGCGGCGAGGCCGCGGCGGTTTATCTCGACGAGGTGCCGACCTTCCGCGTCTTCCCGCCGGTCTACTACTACCTCGGCCGAGCGCGAGAGGGGCTCAAGAGCCCTGGCGCCGCCGACGCCTTCAAGACTTTCCTGGGCTTCCAGACGGGCGAGGGCGGCGCGCTCGCGGCCGACGCCCGACGCCGCCTCGCCGTCAAATAGACCGTCGCCTTCGCTCGTTCGGGATCTGCGCCCTTCGGCGCACCGGCTCGCGGCTCGCGGACAGCGCTCGACCGCGAGCCTGATCCCTCCCTCGCTGCGGCTCCCGCAGCGCGAGGCCCCTCCCTTCGGGAGACTCCTCGCGCTGCGAGCGAACGCACCCCTGCCTCGGATTCCACTCCCCTCACGGCACTGGCAGATTCGGTCGCGGCGCGAATAGTCTCCCGACCGGAGGGAGGGAGGAGGTTCGCGCCGCGGGAGCCGAAGCGCAGCGCGGAGACCAGGGCCGCGGTCGAGTCCGCATCCGGACGAGCCGCGGCCCGCTGCCCGAAGGGCAGGTCTCCGCGCAAGCGAAGGCGACGGGTTACTGGAGCTTCTGGATCGTGGCCCGGATCGCGCTGCCGTCGTTGAGCTGCAGCAAGAGCTCGTAGCAGCCGGGTCCCCCGACGAAGGACGTATCCCAGTTGAAGATGAACCGCTGGGAGCTCGACCGGAAGGTGCTTCCACCCGTCGCTCCGGCCGTCGGCTCATAGAGGAGGTAGGACTGACCGGTCGCCTGACCGGAGCACGCCCCGCCGGTGTACGCGACGGCTTTGAGGTTCTGCGTCGTGGCGAGATCCGTGAGGTAGTTGCCCGCCGCGTCCTGGAGCTGCCACTTGATCGGCGTCGCCGAACCGTAGTTGACAGTGCCCGAGAAGGTCGGCGCCGAAAGCGTCCCGGCCGCCGCCATCGGCGAAAGGAATCCGGTGAAGGTGTAGAAAGTCGGGACCGTCACCGTCTGGCTGAGGATCCCGGAAGTGCTGCCGGCAAAGTTCGGACTCCCGCCGTAGACCGCGGTGATCGAGTGGACGCCGCCCGAAAGCGCCGCCGTGGCGAAGGTCGCCGCACCGGCGGAGAGCGTCGAGGTGCCGAGCACCGCGGCCCCGTCGCGGAAAGTCACGGTCCCCGTCGGCGCGCCCGCCGGCGAAGTCACGGTCGCGGTAAAGGTCACCGACTGGCCGAGGGCGGATGGATTCAGGCTGGACACGATGGCGGTCGTCGTGCCGGCCGGGTTCACCGTCAGGCCGGTCGAAACACCGCTCAAAAGGTGTATGGCCGTCGCCGAGAAGCTCGCCGCGATGGCCGAGCTACCAGCCGCCGTCGGCGTCACCGTCACCTGGCAGGCCGCAGCGCTGGCCGTCGTGGGAACCAGGACGCAGCT
>Ga0207691_10003357_pt1 | contig 15574 bp, 13 predicted proteins | sample KBSM13metaG_FD_184327 | JGI IMG/M metagenome (GOLD analysis project Ga0207691, IMG submission 184327) | Miscanthus rhizosphere microbial communities from Kellogg Biological Station, Michigan, USA - KBS M1-3 metaG (SPAdes) (version 2) | ecosystem: Host-associated > Plants > Roots > Rhizosphere >... | reverse complement strand
TTCTCGATCGTCTGGTCGCTGATGTTGTCGACGAAATAGGCGTCGTTGCCGGCCCCGCCGGTCATGGCGTCGGCGCCGCCAGCCCCGTTCAGAATGTCGTTGCCGGCCTCGCCCAGGAGCTGGTCCGCGCCCGAGCCGCCGATGACTGTATCGTTGCCGAGCCCGCCGAACATCTTGGCGGACGGCAATGCACCGTTCGTTTCGTCGAGCGAGATGTTGTCATTGCCGTCTTGGCCGAACGCCTGGATCAGGCCGGTGTTGGTGACCGTGGCTGTCCCGCCCTGGATGGGTACGGCGCCCGCGTTGATGAGAATGCTTCCGGTCGCGTCGCGGCTGGTCGTGATCGTGTTGTCGAGATTGTCGCCGGTCGTCGTCAGCGCGCCGTTACCGGGGTTGAAGGTGCTCGAAACAGCCATTGTCACAATCCTTTCAAAACTGGCCCTCGGCACGGATGCGCCTCAGCCGTGAACAGGATTTGAGCGGGGCCACAGCACGTTGGTAGCGGCGTAGGCGCAAATTGCGCGACAAACTTGCAGCCGTGCTGGGGTTGGCCGGGAATTTCCCTGAAGATTTCGTGGAGATTCCCTGACTATGGTATAGGAGGCGCTGAACCGGTACGCCGTTGCCGCACACCAACAACCCGTGATGCGGTCGACGAAGATGCGTCCTTTCGGACGGGGGAAGCTTTGGATTTCCGCTTCGGCGATTTCGAAATCGATGCCGCGCGACAGGAGTTGCGGCAGGCCGGTGCGCCCGTCCACATCGAGCCGCAGGTGTTCGACCTACTCGTTTACCTCGTTCAGCACCGCGACCGGATCGTGAGCAAGGACGAGTTGATCGAGACGATTTGGCACGGCCGCGTCATCTCGGAGGCGGCGCTCAGCTCCCGAATCAGTGCGGCGCGGCGCGCCCTGGGCGACAACGGCAACGATCAGAATCTGATTCGCACGCTGCATAAGCGCGGATTTCGCTTCGTCGGCGAAGTCGAGGAGGGATCGGCGCCGGTGGCCGTCGCGGCCGGTCCAAGCCCTTTGCCGCAGCCCGCCGCCGCCCATGACGCCGTCAAGCTCGTGCCGAGCGCCGAACTGCTGCCGCTCCCGGACAAACCGTCGATCGCGGTCTTGCCTTTCCAGAATATGAGCCACGATCCCGAGCAGGAATACTTTGCCGACGGTCTCACAGAGGACATCATCACGGGTCTGTCGCGGCAGCGATGGTTCTTCGTCATCGCCCGCAACTCCTCGTTCACCTACAAGGGCGCGGCGGTGGATGTGCGCGACGTGGCCACCCAACTCGGCGTGCGATACGTCCTGGAGGGCAGCGTCCGCAAGGCCGCCAATCGAGTTCGCGTCACCGGCCAGTTGATCGATGCCTCAAACGGCAATCATCTGTGGGCGGAGAAGTACGATCGCGAACTGGCCGACATCTTCGCGCTGCAGGACGACATCACGAATCGCGTCATTGGTTCGGTAGCGCCGCAGATTCTCGTGGCCGAGGCGGCGCGCGTGCAAAGGAAGCCGCCTCAGAGCGTGGACGCATGGGACCTGGTCATGCAGGCGGTGCCGCACATGTGGCGCATGAGCACCGACGAACATGCGCGAGCACAGGAGTTGCTGCAGAGGGCCATCGCACTCGACGGCAACTATGCCCACGCGCACGCTCTGCTGGGATGGACCTATGTGACCATGTTCAATCTGGACACGCGCAGGCCGATCGGCGAGTGGACGGACAGGGTGCTCGCGACCGGCGCAACCGCCGCCACGCTCGATGATGAAGAGCCATGGGCCCATCTCGTGCTCGGGCTCGGTCATGCGCGCCGGCGGCGTCCCCAGCTCGCCTTTCGGCACCTCACCAAATCGGTGGAGTTGAGCCCGAGCTTTGCACTCGGCTATGCCGGGCTCGGATATGCGCTGGCGTGCGGCGGCCAACCGGAAAGCGGACTGCAGGCGCTGGAGGAAGCGCACCGCCTGAGTCCGCGCGATCCATTTCTGGCGATCTACGCGCCGACGGTGCGATATATGGCGCTGTTCGCGCTTGAAAGGTACGAGGAGACCATTGCGGTGTGCCGTGCGACGACGGCATCACACCCCAATCATGCCGGCGCTTGGCGGCTGATGACCGTGTCGTTGGGACTGCTCGGACGGGTCGACGAAGCAAAGGCCGCGCTCGCCCATACCCTGACGCTGCAACCCGATCTTTCCAGCGCCCATGTGGAAATCAACACGGTCTACGCGAATCCGGAAGATCGGGCCCGCTTCCTCGAGGGACTCCGAAAAGCCGGATTGAAGAATTAGGGCGCACTGTCCGTGCGTCGGCGTCGGTGGACACACTGCGTTGCGCACCAGCCGCGACGCAATGCGCGTCCCTCTAGCTGCCGATCGCCGCCGGCGCTGCGAGGAAATTCCGGGTGGCGTACCAGAGCAGGTGCCGGTTGTTGCTGTAGCCCGGACTATGCGCGGTGTGCGGCAGGATCACGAACTGGCGATCCCCGTTCGGCAGTTGCTGGAAGAAGTCGACGAGATCCTGCGTCGTCGAGTTGCCGTCATGGATGCCGCGAATCATGAGCACCGGCGACAGCACTTTTTTCGGATCGACCAGCGGCAGATTGGCGGCCATGTCGAGATAGGTCCCGGTCGGTACCTGATCTCCGAACTTGAGCTCCATGGCCGCGATCGCCTCGGGCACAGCCGGATCGTAGCTCGCGGCATGGCCGTCGCGGGTGAAGATCGAGCGGATCATGGCGGCATCGCGCTTGCGGCGATTGTTGTTACGGTAGGTTTCGACCTGGCGCGTGCGATTGCCGATCTCGGGCGCGCCGGTGCCCTTGTAGGTGAAGGCGACCAGCACCAGCCGGTCCACTCGCGCGGGCTCGATCTGCGCGTAGGCGGCGGCGCGAATGGCCCCGGACGAGGTGCCGTAGAAATGCATCCTGCTCTGCCCGGTCTCCTGCGCTACGACCGGGATCGCGGCCTTGAGGTCCTCGACGCTGCTGGCGATGTCGGAATTGTTCCCCGAACTGCCGGAGTAACCGTAGCCGTCGTGATCCATGGTCCAAACATCGTAACCGTAGCGCGCAAATACGTTCATGAACGAATACTCGCCCTTGCCCGGCACGGTGAGGTCGTAGGACGAGCGGGCGGAATTCGAGGAGCCGTGCACCAGGAACAGCAAGGGGAGGGGCGGTTCGCCGGGCTTCGGCGCGCCGACCCGCTTGCGCCAGAGATTGAGCGAAACATCGCCCTTCTTGGCCCAGTATTCGGCGCTCCAGATCCGCCCATCCTCGGCTTGGGTGACACCCGTGCCGGTCGTCTGTGCCTGCGCCGCGGCCGTAAGACCGGACATCAGCCCGGCGCCGACGCCGAGGCTCGCCCCCTTCAGGACGGTGCGGCGCGCCAGCGCATGATCGGGGGGGAGCGAGTCCTGGGTCATGGCGTTCTCCAATCTGCAGCCGGGGGGGGGCCTGTTTGATGGGGCGGCGGGAGTGTGCCCGGCCATTTTTGAGTCGGCCAATGGCTGGAAATCGGCCAAGATCCTAGCAGATCGCCAAGGCCGCGGGCAGTGGGGGAACTGCACCGCCCCTGCGAGCCAGTGAACCTGTCGCAGCACGAGCCCTCGCCTGCCCCCGCGAGTTTTGCTAGTCGTTGCCGTCATCGGTTCGGAACGCCCGCGCAAGCGGTGATCGCGACGCCGGGATTGGACATCGGCCGTTGCCACGACGATATGTGATGGGATGCTGAAATTTCCGGACATTGCGTGACAGACCGACCGATGCAGCCCAGACCCGAGGATCGCGAGCGCACCGTGCTCGACGCGCTGCACCGGGCCGCCTTGTTCTGCGACAAGAAGATCGGCTGGAACCGGCTGGGGGTCGTCCTCAGCGTCGCCATCATCGCGATTGCCGCGATCGTGCTCTATCGGATCCTGCGCACGATCAATGCCGGCGAGGTCATGGAAGCCGTGGTGACCACGGATTGGCACGACATCGCGCTCGCTGCCCTCTTCGTCGCCGGCGGCTACTTCACCCTGACCTTCTACGATTTGTTCGCCCTGCGCACGATCGGGCGGACCGACGTGCCGTACTGGGGGGCGGCGCTTGCCGGTTTCACCAGCTATTCGGTCGGCCACAATGTGGGCGCGAGCGTCTTGACCGGCGGGGCGGTGCGTTACCGCGTCTATTCTGCCTGGGGCCTGTCTGCCATTGAGGTCGCGAAAATCTGCTTCGTGGCCGGGCTCACCTTCTGGCTCGGGAATGCCACCGTGCTCGGATTGGGCATCGCCTATGCGCCGCTCGCGGCCAGTGCGATCGACCAGTTGCCTGCCTGGCTCAACCGGCTCGGCGCGCTCCTGATCTTGCTCGTCCTGGCGCTCTATGTCTCCTGGGTGTGGCGGAAACCGCGGATCGTCGGGCGGGAAGGATGGAGCGTCGCATTGCCCGGTGGGCCGCTCACCCTGTTGCAGATCGGCATCGGCATCATCGATCTCGGCTTCTGTGCGCTCGCCATGTACATGCTGGTGCCGGAAGAGCCCAATATCGGCTTTGTCACGCTGGCGGTGATCTTCGTCTCCGCCACGCTGCTGGGCTTCGCGAGCCACGCGCCGGGGGGCATCGGCGTATTCGACGCGGCCATGCTGGTGGCGCTGTGGCAGTTCGACAAGGAAGACGTGCTCGCCGGCCTGCTGCTGTTCCGGCTGCTCTACTACATCGTGCCGTTCGCGATTTCGCTCTTGATCCTCGGCGCCCGCGAGATCGTGCTGGCGCTGCGCGGGGCACGGCCGCCCCCGATCCAGCCGCTGCCGTCGCTGGCTCCGACCGATGTGACCACAGGGGCGCGCGAGGAGACGGGCGGGCCGCGCTGACCGGACTTGCGGCGTGAGCGGTCGGAACTCTCGGCCGTCATTTCCCTGCAATAGAAATCAACCATAAGCGCGCCGTGGCCGCGCGCAGGAAAACGGATGTCTGAACGGCTGTCGAGCGAACCCCGACGGGTTCGGACCCTGTTTCTGTCGGATATCCATCTCGGAACGCGAGGCTGCCAGGCGGACAAGCTGCTCGACTTCCTGCGCCACTACGAAGCCGACACCATCTATCTCGTGGGCGACATCGTCGACGGCTGGCAGCTGAAGTCCGCCTGGTATTGGCCGCAACTCCACAATGACGTCGTGCAGAAGCTGCTGCGGCAGGCCCGTAAAGGCGTCCGGCTGCTTTACATTCCCGGCAATCATGACGAGTTCCTGCGCGACTATTACGGCACGCATTTCGGCGGCATCGAGGTGCTCGAGGATGCCATCCACGTGAGCGCGTGCGGCAAGCGCTACCTGGTCATCCACGGCGACCTCTTCGACGTCATCATTCGCCACGCCCGCTGGCTCGCGCTTCTGGGCAACAACGCCTACGATCTGGCGATCTGGTTCAACACCTATTTCAACGCGATCAGGCGTGCGTTCGGGCTGACCTATTGGTCCCTGTCCAAATGGGCGAAGCTGAAAGTCAAGAACGCGGTCAAGTTCATCGGGGAGTACGAGAACACGCTCGCCGCCGAGGCGAGGCGGCGCGGTGTCGACGGCGTCATTTGCGGGCACATCCATCATGCCGTGATCCGCAATGACTTCGGATTGTCCTACATCAATTGCGGAGACTGGGTGGAAAGCTGCACGGCGGTGGTCGAGCATTTCGACGGGCAGCTTGAAATCGTGCGGTGGATCGGGCGCGAGCCGTGGACCGATGGCCTCGACCACACGACGCTGCCGATCCCCGTGACGATGGAGAAACCGTTCGTGCGTGAGTCGGCGGCCGGTCGGCTCGCGCTGCCTTTTGCTTTGTTGACCGGACTGCGCTGAAGCACGCGGGGCATCCGTGCGCCGTCAGGTCAGATGCATCAGGGGTTGCCCGACCCGAATGAGCGTGCCTTCCCGCACATTGTCGCAAAGCGAGAATGTCCTGGGTGCGAGCACGATGACCGTCGATCCGTGCTGAAACCAGCCCATTTCTTCACCTTTGCTGAATGCGGCGTCGCAGGCCAGGACATTGGGTCCGCGGTGTTTCAGGCTCAGCACGACATCGAGAAACTTGAGGCGGATGCTGGCGACGAGCACCGCCGCCACCAGCACCAACGTGACGGGGTCACCGGTGGCCGTGAGCTGCGTCCGCAGCAGGGCGCGTTCGTTCTTGCAGAACAGCTTTTCGACCCGGCGCAGCGCGATCGGGTTGACGTTCCAGGTATCGCCGGAGATGTAGGTCACCTGATCGACGCGGCAATCATGCGGCGCGTGAAAGCGGTGGTACATGCTCGAGGTGAGCCGCAGCGTGACGTAGCGGCCGTCGCGGTGAGCCTCGACCAGATCGCCGTCGCAGAGCAGTTCCTCGAGCGTGTAGGGGAAGCCCTTGATCTGATAGAGGTCAGTGCCGGCGATCATCCCGGTTGCGCCCACGATGGCGTCGCAAGGGCTCACGAGAATATCGGCGCTGCGATCGACCGGGCGCGCACCGTCCTTGAGCTGACGGGTGAAGCAATCGTGCATGCTGCGGAACCGGGTGCTCTTTGCCTCCCGCAGGTCGAGGTCGGAGAAGAAGCGCCACAGGCCAATGGAGATGTCCCGCACCAGCGGCTGTTCGATCTGGCTGAACCAGCCGATGAATTGCGTGGCCAGCCGCCGGGGGATGCGGTTGGTGAGCAGGAAATTGAGGTCTTCCTGCTCGAGCACCCGTTGAATCCGGGATCGCAGCGTCATGGAGCCGTTAACTCCGTCAGGTAAACCGCGATTCGATGGAATGGGGCAGCACAACCTGGGCCTTCGCCGGCGTCGGCGCCGCCGCCGTGGCGACCTCGCTGGTGACGCTGCGGCGGCGGCTGCAGCTCTCGATGGCCAAGCACGCCTCGCTGACCGGGCACGCACGCATGGCACGGTGGGTGGCGTCGTTCGTGCCGTTCTACCAATACGACGAAGCCCGGTTCTTCTGTTCGGACGACGCGCCGCAGGACATCGCCGCCCTTCGCCGCTCCGGTCTGACACGGCTGTCCGCCCTCTATCAGACGCGCTTCGCCGAGACGATTCGGCGCACCGAGGAGGTCTCCGGCGGCATCTCCGATCTGCAATTCACCGATGCCTATCGGGTACCATTCCAATACGGCGCGTTTCTGCGCCAGCACCTGAAATTCGGCGCCTTCGTCCAATCTTCGGAAGGCGTAACAATCACCGATCTGGATGGCAACAGGTTCTACGATCTGACCGGCTCCTACGGCGTCAATGTCCTCGGCTACGACTTCTACAAGGAGGCTATCGCCCAAGGCGTCGAGCGCGTGCGCGAGCTTGGCCCCGTGCTCGGCAGCTATCACCCGGTGATCGCCGACAATGTGCGACGCCTGCAGGAGATCTCTGATCTCGACGAAGTATCGTTCCACATGTCGGGCACCGAGGCGGTGATGCAGGCGGTGCGGCTCGCTCGCTACCACACCCGCCGTTCCCACCTGGTGCGCTTCTGCGGCGCGTATCACGGCTGGTGGGGGGACGTGCAGCCGGGCATCGGCAACCCGGTGCCGGCGCACGAGACCTACACGCTCAATGATATGTCCGGCGATTCCCTGCGCGTGCTCCGCACCCGGCGTGACATCGCCTGTGTGCTCGTCAATCCTCTGCAGGCGCTGCATCCGAACGCGGGGGCGCCGGCGGACGGGTCGCTGGTCGACAGCTCGCGCAGTGCACATTTCGACAAAGACGCCTATGCCGGCTGGCTCAAGCAGTTGCGAGCCGTTTGCACCGAGCAAAACATCGTTCTGATCTTCGACGAAGTGTTCGTCGGATTCCGTCTCGCCGTTGGCGGCGCGCAGGAGTATTTCGGTGTCCGGGCCGATCTCGTCACCTATGGCAAGACGCTCGGCGGCGGGCTTCCCATCGGTGTTCTCTGCGGCCGCAAGGATCTGATGCGTCGGTTCCGCGACGAGCGGCCCGCCGACATCTGCTTTGCCCGTGGCACGTTCAACTCGCACCCCTATGTCATGGCGGCGATGCACGCGTTCCTGCAGCATCTCGAAACGCCAGAGGTGCGCGCGATCTATCGCGACCTGGATCGGGTCTGGAACGAAAGGGCGGAGCGGCTTAACCGGCGGCTGCAAGCGGAAGGGCTCCCGGTCAAGGTGGCGAACATGTCTTCGATCTGGACCGTCTGCTATGGCCGGCCGTCGCGCTACAATTGGATGCTGCAATATTATCTGCGGGCGGAAGGGTTGGCCCTGAGCTGGGTCGGGACCGGACGTCTCATCTTCAGCCTGAACTACAGCGACGACGACTTTGCGGCGGTGGCGGACCGGTTCGTGGCCGCCGCAAGAGCGATGAATCGGGACGGCTGGTGGTGGTGCGATGCCGCGACCACGAACAAATCGATCAGGCGCCGCATCCTGAAGGAGATGATCGCGCATCGATTTTCGTCCCGGCGCGCGATCACCTGAAACTCCAGGTTCAGCCGGCCCGCGTCGCCTCTTCGGCGTCCTCGTCGCTCCAATCGGCGTGGCGCGGATCGATCAGCTCCCCGCGCATCAGGTAAAGCGGCGCCTTGTGGTAGAGTTTGATGTCGTGGAACGGGTCGGTGAGAATCTTGGTCGCCCATACCAGGCCGGTCTGGACGTCCTTGATGAAGAACAGCTGGATGGTCCGGAACAGCAGCCCGCCCAGGCCGACCACGAGCCAGATCAATCCGACGTGGCGCACGAATTCGAGGCTACCCGTGTGCGGCGTGAAGATGCCGAACAGTGTCGGATCGAAGTAGAGCGGAAGCGGCGACAGCGCCCAGATCGTCATCAGGACGACCTTGCGCTGCAGATTGTATCCGACCTTGATCTCTTCCTTGTACTCGTGGCTGGCCTGATTCACCACGTCGTAGTCCTTGGGCTCGAAAAAGAAATGACCGGCCTGCCGGGTGGTCATCGCCACCAGCCAGCCGGCGAGCGCCGCCAGGGCCGGATCCGTGAACATCATCACATAGGCGAACAGGAAGCTGATGGCGCTCAGCAGATGGAGCGATTGATTGATCCTGCTGTGATGATAGTAGCGATGGTCATCCCACCGTTGCACGCGCAGAGCCTCGAGAAATCGGTCCATGGTGTTCCAGCCTTTCGCATTCGTCAGTGTTATGTCGATTCGATGAATCCGATGTGACAGTTCGGAGGAGGGCCCCTCGCGCGGCGCTGGATTGCCGCCGCCGCAGACACGCCATCAGATCGCGACGCGTGTCGGGCGCTTCTCCTCGCGGGCGGCTGCCGCGCTGGCTTTGGCAAAACGGATGAGCGAGAAGTGCCCGAACGGCGGCATTGCGCGCCGTTCGATCAAGCGCATGCCGCGTGTCCGCTCGGCCCAACGGGCATAACGCTCGAAGGAGAATTCCGTGCGCCAGCCGAGCTTGCGCGCCATCGGCGCGAACCATTGCTCCAGGGCGCGCCGCAATCCCGCTTCCGCGCCCACCCGGCTGACCAGCACGATCTCGCCGCCGGGTTTCAATATGCGCGCGCATTCGTCGAGCGTCGCCTCGGGGTTGGGTACCGTGGTGATCACGTATTGGGCGACCACAACGTCGAACGAGGCATCCGGGAACGACAGATGCTCGGCATCCATCACCCAAAGTCCTTCGACATTGGAAAGGCCGAGCTCGGCGACCCGCTCCTGCGCCTTGCGCAACATCGGTTCGGAAATATCGATGCCGCAGATGCGGCTGCTGCGCGAATAGTCTGCGAGCGACATGCCGGTCCCGATTCCGACCTCGAGGATGCGGCCGCCGACGCGCTCGGCGGCGGCGACCGCGGCCTCCCGTCCGCGCTCGAAAACCGCACCGAACACAAGGTCGTAGACGGGTGCCCACCGGGCATACGCTTTCGAGATCGTCTCCTTGTCGAGTTCGGTGTGCGACAGATAGGTCACGAGTTTGCTCCTTATCTTGATCTTGCGACGTGGTGGCGGCGGAGATCGTTTTCGCCTCGTCACCCCTGTGCGCCGGCCGTCGCCAACCCTGTGCTCGGCGTGTGATGGCCGCCGGTCGCGACCTTCTGGACGTGTCCGATGAATTGGCGGGCGCTGCTTTCCCAGGAGTATCTCAGTGCGAACGTTCGGCATGCGGCGCGGGAAATACGCAGCGCCTCGATGCAGGCGACGCGCAGGTCTTGATTCAACACACCCACCGGATTGCCTCCGATGACATCGTTCGGCCCGGTGACCGGGAAGGCCGCAACCGGAACGCCGCTGGCAAGCGCTTCAAGCTGCACGACGCCGAACGTGTCCGTCAGGCTCGGGAATACGAAGACGTCGGCCGCTGCGAGATGTGCGGCCAAGGTTCCATTCTCCAGAAGCCCGAGGAACCTGGCATTCGGGAAACGGCGTTTCAGCTCCGCTTCCTGCGGGCCTTTGCCGATGACGACCTTCGTGCCGGGCAGGTCGAGCGCAAGGAATCCTTCGAGGTTCTTTTCGACGGCAACCCGTCCGACCGTGACGAAGATCGGCCGCGGGAGGTCGACCGCGATGGCGCGGTCCGGTCTGAACAGATTGGTGTCGACGCCACGCGTCCACATGCCGAGGTTGCCAAACCCGCGCCGTCCGAGCTCGCTGATGAGGGATGGAGTGGATACCATCGTGACGGCCGCGGCGGCGTGGAAGCGTCGCAGCGCCCCATAGATCCAGCTTTCCGGTATGGGTGCGCGCGCCGAGATGTATTCGGGAAATCGCGTTGTGTAGCTGGTCGTGAACGGGCGCCCAAGCCTTCGGCAATAGGCCCATACCATGTAGCCGATCGGTCCTTCCGTCGCGATGTGGATGGCATCCGGCTTGGCCTGCTCGATGCGGCGGGCGATCTGCCCGCGGCTCGGCAAGGCCAGGCGCAAGCCGGGATAGGTCGGGACCGGGACGGTTCGAAACCCATCCGGCGACAAAAAGTCGATACTGACGCCGAGCGCTTGCGCGCTACGCGCCAGCGAGGTCAAGGTGCGCACCACCCCGTTGACCTGCGGGTGCCAGGCATCGGTCGCGACGAGGACTCGCATCAAGCCGATCTCGGCCGACCGCGTTCGGTCGATGTGCTGGAGAATCGCATGCGACAACATTGCGATTTCATATTTCAATCGTATGACGCCAGGCGCCAGCACGGCACTCCCGCGAGCTCCATCGGTCGGAGTCCTTGCGTCGATCGGACGCCCGCTCGTCTGCGCCGTGTAACAATGCTGTTACAGAGCGATGGGAGGTTGCCGCAGCGACTCGCGTCCTGAAGATTGTTCGCCGAAGGCCTGCGCCAGAACATGACGAACGGCATCACGGGAGCAATACCAGGGAGAGTCTGGAGCGGAATAGGAGTCGCGATTGGCCTGCTGATCGTCGTGATTGCCGGCGCCGCCCTGTTCCGGTTGCTACGTGACATCGACCTGGACGAGGTGGTCGCGGCGCTGCGGGCCAAGTCGGTTCGAGAGGTCGTGATTGCCGGCGGCTTCGTGCTGGCCGGTTACGTCACATTGACCTTGTACGATTTCTTCGCCCTGCGCACGATCGGGCGGAATACGGTGCCCTATCGGATCGCGGCATTGGCAGGCTTCACCAGCTACGCGATCGGCCACAATCTCGGGGCGACCGTCTTCACCGGCGGGGCCATCAGATTTCGGATCTATTCCGCCTGGGGCCTGAGCATCATCGATGTCGCCAAGATCGCCTTCGTCACCGGGCTGACGTTCTGGCTCGGCAATGCGTTCCTGCTCGGTTTCGGCATGTCCTATGCGCCGGTGGCCGCGAGTGCCGTCAATCAATTGCCCGCGTGGGTCAACCGCGGCATCGGACTATCGGGGCTGATGTTCATTGTCGGCTATCTGATCTGGCTCATGCCGCGACCGCGCGTCGTCGGGCGCTCCGATTGGCGGATTGTCCTGCCGGGTCTGCGCTTGACCGTCGTGCAGATCGGAATCGGGGTTCTTGATCTCACCGTGGGGGCGCTGGCGATGTACATGCTGCTTCCGGATCACCCGGCCATCGATTTCATTACGTTGCTCGTCATCTTCGTGACCGCGACGCTTCTGGGATTCCTCAGCCATGCCCCCGGCAGTCTGGGGGTATTTGAAGCCGCGATGCTCGTCGGACTGCCTCTGTTCCAGAAAGAGGGACTGCTGGCGTCGCTTTTGATCTTCCGTCTTCTCTATTTTGTTTTTCCGCTTTTTCTCGCCGCGCTGTTGCTCAGCCTGCGCGAGATGCGATTGGCCGCCGGATCTCTGCGCTCAGGGTGAGCTGGGTGCCCCGCTGGAAATAAATGTCTCGGGGCGAGACGCAGTGGTCCCGCTACCGGCGAACGTGCAACGCGTCCTCGAGTTCCTTCAGCCGCGACTCGTATTTGTGACCGAGAGCCTGAACTTCACTATTGAGCGTCTGAAGCTGGCGTTCGTTGGCTGCCATCTGCGCCGTGAGCTGATTGTTGAGAATATGGATCTGCTCGCCGAGAACCTGGAGTCGCTGCTCGATCTCGGAAAGGCTGCGCTCGCGCGTGGCGGACGTGCTCTTCTCGCGTCGGTCAATCTCGTAGAGTCCGGCGGTCAGGGCGATGAAACTTGCCACCGCCACCACGATCGAGAACCGCAGAGCTGCATCCCCATTACGCATACGGCCCAACTCCAAGGGATTCTTTCAACATCTTCGAACCGTGATTGTGCGACTGGGACGAATTGGGCGGGCGGGGTCATCGCCACCACAGTTTGGCCGCTAGTCGCCGATAGCTTCTGCTCACGGCAGGGTAGCTCAATCGGCAGAGCGCGTGTGTGAACAGCACGAGACGGTGGTTCGAAACCATTCCCCCGCCGCCAGCTTGGCGCGCGTGCTGAGTTTGAACCGTTCCGGGCGCTTCAAGTCAACAATCTTCCGTTACTTCCGCCCCGGTCGCGACAGCGGCCTCGCCAGATAGCGAATCTCGTTGCCGAGAAAGTTGCCGATCCGTTTGGCGCGGTTGCGCAGGAACCGCAGCGGCCCGGCGTCGACGAAATACGTGAGCAGGATCGAATCCCGGGTGGTCACCTCGGGACCTACCGTGTCAGCGGAGTGCCAAGTGTCGTCGGCAACGGCGAAGGCGTACCCCGTATTGGGGGAAAACTTCATCTGCGTACGCGTCGGCAGGCTGCCGTCCGGCAAACGTTCGTGAAAGATCGTGCCGATATGTGACATCGCGTTGTCGCGCGGCAGGTAAAACTGAACGGTGATTCCCTTCCAGCGCGAATCCGGATGCGGCGGGATTTTGTAACCGGGAATGTCGCGCGTGAGGATCGGAATGGGATACATGCCGACATCGGCGAAGCTGGCTCCGAACCGCCCACGCAATCCAGGCGCGAGCCGCTGGATGAACGCCTGCTTTACGGCCTCGGAGCAAAGCGCGCGGCCGACCACGTCCCAGACCGCTCGCTTCTCGGGGGGCAGGCTGCGGATGTATTCGGGAAACAGATCGATCTTGACGCGGGTGTGGGTCCCGTCCTGGAGATCGTGTGCCTTGCTCCGTCCTGACATGGGACGATAGTCGGCCGCCACCGGCATCGCCGTCAGCATGGCGTTATAGACGTCATCCGGAAAGATTCGGTCGAATACGAGATGGTAGAACGGCGTCTCGCTCGCGCGGCCGGCCTGCACCGATGAGGCGATGAACTGGCTCAGCCGCTCGCTCGCGCGCTTGCGATCTGCCTGCCCCAAGAAGAGAGACTGGTCCATTATCCCGTCCTCCTAATCCGCTTCATCTTTGATCTGCAGCTCGACGTCGTGCGGCAATGCAACGGCAACGTTGGCGTCAGACGTCATGCTGGGACGCGCCATTTTGGGTCGAGGCGCGCCGCCGGCCTCGCGCGCGCGTGTCGGCGCGAATGACGGCCAGAAGCTGCGTCTTGCTTCCGAGGCATCCAGACGAGGTCACTACAGTGGTCCCACGGCGTCGAGGGAACGAAGCCATCTCGATGTTCCATCTCCCCAAGCCCGGGCGATTGATACTCAAGTCGGAGCACGGGCGCAAATCAGTTTCCGCCGGCCGATACATGCCGGCCGAGCGGCGGCGAAGCACCGGCGAGCCGCACCGTCGTCGCCTTCCGACCGCCGCTTCCACAGGCGGGGGCCGATTCGCTCCGGGCAAGGACCTTAATTGCGCGTTTCGTGTTCGGGATGGCCGGGATTCTTTTGGTTGGGCTGTGACAAATCTGTCACCGTCAAACGCCGCTATTGGACTAGGATGGCCCTGGATCGCGGTCGGGGGATTGCCGTGAAATATCGAATAGCGCTGGCGTTTGTCGCAACTTCTTACATGGTCGGGATGTCCTTCGCCGCCGATCTGCCGGTGAGCGGACCATACCGGCCGGGCCCCTTCATGGTGCGGCAGCCGGTCGAGTGGACCGGCCTCTATTTCGGGGCCAACGCCGGGTACGGTTGGGGGCAATATTCATCCAACATTGTTTTTACCGGCCTTCAGCCGACACTTCCCAGCGGCACGACCACGCCATTCGGACTCGGCCCGACCGAGCTGAGCGGAACAAGAATCGTCGGATCAACCGGCCTGAACGGCGGAATCGCCGGAGGTCAGATCGGCTTCAACTGGCAAGCCGGGATGTTTGTCTTCGGCGGGGAGATCGACGGCCAGTGGTCGGGGCAGCAGAACACCTTTACGACCCCCTGCGGGGCCACCTGCACCGCCACCGAAACGATCAAGATCAGATCGCTCGTGACCGGGCGCGGTCGCTTCGGTTTGGCGTTTGATTGGTTCATGCCTTACGTGACCGGCGGCGCCGCGCTGGTGGACGGTCTCAACAATCTGAACATGACGGTCGCTGGCACGACCGCGAGTTTCGCGCCGCTCTCCCACAGCACGCTCGGATGGACCGCGGGAGCCGGCGTCGAGGTCGCTTTGTGGAGCAATTGGTCTGCGAAGCTCGAGTACCTCTATATCAGCGCCAACGGCGCCACTAAGATTGCGCCGATCCCCAGTGTCCTGGGTCTGGGCACGGTCTCAACGCCCGGCGACTATCGAGACAATATCGTTCGTGTTGGCTTCAACTACCGGTTCGGCCCGCGTGGCGGCCCCGGCGTGCTCGAGTCACCCCTTCCGGTGCGTGACGCGTTTGCGTGGAACAGCGATTTCCTGCCGAACCTGCAGTTTGCGACCGACCGGGCGAACGTGCAGGTCGCGGCGGCCAGCCGGGCAAAAAGTCCGGACCATCCGCAGGCCAGGCCGGTCGTCACGCAGGATGTCGCAGCTCAGGCCGCGCCGGCAGCGAGCGAAGCGGCAGCGGTCGCGAGGCAAGCCGCCGCCCCGAGGCAGGCTTCTTCGCGGCAAGTCGCCTCCGCCACAAACGAGCCGCAGTTCTTGATGGCCGATGATGAGGTCATTTATACCGACACCATCGTAACCGAAACCAGGCCGGCCCGGCAGGCCGCGAAGAAGCGGCCTGAAAGGGAAGAGGACGAGAGCGCGCGGATGAAGCGCATCATGTCCATCTGCTCGGGTTGCTAGTGTCCCGATTCCGAAGTTCGCATCATTGCGCGGCACACTCGTTTGCGAACTTCGGAATCAAAGGGACACTAGCAATCTATGATTCTAGTGCGG
>Ga0207691_10003354_pt1 | contig 15580 bp, 9 predicted proteins | sample KBSM13metaG_FD_184327 | JGI IMG/M metagenome (GOLD analysis project Ga0207691, IMG submission 184327) | Miscanthus rhizosphere microbial communities from Kellogg Biological Station, Michigan, USA - KBS M1-3 metaG (SPAdes) (version 2) | ecosystem: Host-associated > Plants > Roots > Rhizosphere >... | reverse complement strand
GCCCACGTGGACTTGCTCAGCACCGCGCCGGCGACCGCGTTCGGTTCGGCGCTCGCCTCGTAGCCGGCCGGCATGCCGGCCGCGATCATCGATTCGATGCGGCGAAACAGTGCCTGATGCTTGAGTTCTTCCTCGGTGAAGCCGACCAGTGCCTGCAGCGCAACCTGATCCCCGAGCCAATGGTCGCGGCTCAGTTCGAGAACCTTGGCGGCGATGTAGCGCTCTACGAGCCCGAAGATGTTGGCGTAGCTGCGGCCCTGGATCTGGCTCATCAGGCGACGTTCGTCGTTGCTGAGAAACTCCACCTGGTCGAGCAGGCTCAAGCCGTCCGGCAGGAATTTCTGCGAGTAGTCGAACTCGCGGCCGCGGATGACGTCGCGCTCTATTTCCCAGCGGATGCGCCTGGAAGCCTCGATGACTTTGGCATAGCGGGGGGTATCGGTGCTCACTGCAACAGCATTCATTCGAATCGTCCTCTGCGGTCATGTGGGTGGATCGTCGTGCGTCGAGGTACGCAACGAAGCCCCGAATCACGCCATGCCCCCGGCTACCCGGTTCCACTGCGACCGGCTTCGGTGGACAATAGCGGCATCGCCTAGCCGGGGACGCGCCGTGGCCAAGTCGGAAAATCTGGTTGCCGTTGCGCCGGCGAGCGAGCTGTTCAAGGACGTGTACGGGCGCCTGAAGGCGATGGCCGGGCAGCAGCGCAACCGCGGGCGCGCGCCCTCGTCGGTGAGCACGACCGAAGTCGTGCACGAGCTGTACCTGCGCATGTGCGATGAGCGCGAGCTTTCGTTCGGCCACGAACGCGAATTCTTCGCGTATGCCGCGCGCGCGATGCGCCACCTGCTGGTAGACCTCGCGCGGCGGCGGCTGAGCATGAAGGGCGGGGGCGATCTGATGCGGATCGGCTTCACCGATCCCGCCGTCGGCGCAGTGGCGGTGGAGCCCACCGCGGCGCTCGATCTCGATGCGGGTCTGACCGCGCTGGAGGCGGAAGCCCCGCGCGCGGCGCAAATCGTGGAATTGCACTATTTCGCGGGGCTTCCGCTGCCGCGCGTCGCGGAGATCACCGGGTTGTCGCCGCGCACGGTCGATCGCGACTGGATGTTCGCGCGCGCGTTCCTTGCGAGCCACGTAGGAAGCTGATGCGGACTTTCAATTGCAGCTGACCGCGTAGAGCAGGTCCCGTTCGCGCCGCGAAAACGAGTGACCGAATCGATCAGCGCGGGAGTTTTTCGGCCAGCTTCGTCAGGCGCGCCGGCGGAGACGGCAATTTTTCCAGCAGCGCGCGGCCTTCGTTCGCCGTCGTGCGCGCGCTGTCCGGGTCATGGGCCGCGGCATAGGCGCTGGCCAGCAGCAGGCGTTGATCTGCCGCCACGACGGCGTCGCTGCCGGCGCCCTTCGCGAGCGCGAGGCCGGCGCGCTGCAGCGCTTCGCGCGCGTCCTGCGGACGGGCGCGCGCCAACAGCACCTCGCCACGCAGCGTGTCGACTTTCCCGACCCAGGTGCGCGTGTCGGCGCCAGCAATTCCCGCGACCGCGGCGGCATAAGAGTCGAGCAGCTGCTCGGCCCGTTCCGCATCGTTCGCGAAAAGAGCCAGGCGAATTCGCCGTTCGATGGTCTTGGCGACGAGGTCGAAGTCCGGCGCGGGCGCGCTCGAAGCATCGGCGAGCGCGCGTTCGAGTTCGGCGACGCCGGTCTTGATGTCGCCGCTCATTCCGGCGGCGTAGCCGTAGGTCGAGCGCGTGACGGTCGTCTGGGAATGAGTCGCGCCGAGCCGCTCCGTTGCGCGCTGCAGCGTTTCGCGCAATTGCGCGGCAGCCTCGGCGTAGTGTTCCGAGAGCATCAGGATGGCGCCGACCTGCGAGGAATGGTGAATGCGGTCGATGTGCGACTCATCGAGTGTATTGTCGACGATGCGACGGCTTTCGCGCGCCGTCGCCAATGCCGCATCGAAGTCGCGCTTCTGCACGAGCACCATCGTCAGCGCGTTCAGGTGATTGGCCGTGATCCAGTGATCGTTCGGATAGATCGCCTGATCGATGGCCAGCGCGCGACGCGACGATTCCTCGGCCTTGTCGAGGTTGCCGATGCGGCGATAGGCGCGCGCGAGCCCGGAATACGCGAGCGCCACCTGCTCGTGGTTCGGCCCGAACTTGGCGATGTTGATTTCGCGCAGCTGGTTGTAGACGTCGACTGCCTCGGGCACGGCGTTCACGCCGAGCAACACGGCGCCGTAGTAGGTCAGGCTCTGCCGTTCGAGCTCCGCATCGTCGAGCCGCCGGCTCATCTCGACGGCCTGCTTGCCGTCGCGCAACGCGCGTTCGCGATCGTGCGTGTGCCAGGCGACCGACGCGGACGAGCGCAGGAGTTTCACGCGCAGTTCGCTCGCTGCCGGAGGCACCTGCGCGAGCAGGCGGTCCAGGCGGGCCCGCGCCGCGTCGTAGGAGCCGCGCTGGATCTCGTAGCTGGCCACGCGCTCTTCTATCGCCCGCGTCAGCGGATCGTCTGCGCCGAGCGACTTGCCGGAATCTTCCAGCGCGCGCGCGAGCAGGGCCTGCGCCCGATCCGGATGACCCTGGCGGCCGACCGTGTCGGCAAACCGCGCGAGCAACTCAAGGCGCGTCTGCGGATCGGCGCCGCGGTCGTCGAACAGCGTGCTGATCGCATGCTCCGCCGCTTCGGTGACGGTTGCCTCGGCGGCGCGCGGATTGCCCGGTTCAGCCTCCGCGAACACGTCGAACACGAGGTTGCGCATCGAGTTCGCGCGCGCGGCCTGCGCACGCGCGTCGCGCGCGGCCTGCTGCGCGACGACCGCCTGCCACCAGGCGACGCCGAGTCCCGTGACCAGCGCAAGCAGCACGAGCGACGTCGTTGCGACGGCGACGCGATGACGCCTGACGAACTTGCGCACGCGATAGCGCCGCGTCGGCGATCGCGCAAGCACTGGCCTTCCGGTCAGGTATCTTTCGATGTCGTCGCCCAGCGCGGCAGCCGAGGCGTAGCGATTCGCCGCGTCGGCTTCGGTAGCCAGCGCGAAGATCGCATCGAGGTCGCCGCTGACCCGCCGCGCGAGCATGTCCGCGCGCGGCAACCCGTCCGGTGGAGCGGGCGCATCCGCTTCGAGCACCGCCGCCGAAAGCGGCTTGCCGACCGCCGCGCCGAGCATCTGGCCGGTGAGCAGTTCGCCGAGCACGACGCCGAGGGCATAGACGTCGACCGAGATCCGCGGCGGGCCGAGCTGGAACTGCTCGGGTGCGGCGTATTCGGGCGTGAGCGCGATCGTCCGCGTCGGCTGGTCTTCGCGGCTCGCGTCGATCAGGCGCGCGACGCCGAAATCGAGCACCTTGATGACGCCTTCGCGGTCCACGAGGATGTTCGACGGCTTCAGGTCGCAGTGCACGATCAGCGCAAGGTGCGCGGCCTCGATCGCGCGGCACAGGCACAGCATCCATTCGAGCCGCTCCTTCACGCCGAGCCTGCGCGCCGCGGCCGCGCGCGTGATCGGCTCGCCCTCGACGAGCTCCATCGCGATGTACGGATAGCCGGAGCTGTCGACGCCGCCCTCGATCAGGCGGGCGACATTCGGATGCGTCAGCTGGGCGAGGATCGCCTGTTCGCGGCGGAAGCGGCGCTCGGCATCGGCGGAGAAGCGGCTGGCGCGCAACACCTTCAGCGCGACGAGTTGTTCGCCGCTGCCGGCAGGGCGGCTCGCGCGGAATACGGCGGCCGATCCGCCTTCGCCGATGAGGTCGAGGACGCGAAACGGGCCGACCATGCCGCCGGCCAGTCGCGCGAACATGACATCGTCCGCACGCAGGTGTTCGATCAGGTTGCCGATCGGCAGGTCAAGCAACTTGGTCCGGTCGGTCGCATGTTCGAGCATCGACTCGAGACGTTGCCGCTCGTGGTCCGTCAAGGACAGAGCGCGGAGGCGCTCGCCCCGCTGTTCCGGCGGCAGCTCGACCAGTTCCTCGAAAACGGCCTGAAGCGACATTGCGATCCAGTCCCCGGCTCAGCCGCGGCCCCGGCGGCTTTGATAAAATTGTACGCGCTGCAGTCGCCGAATGCGCGGCGGCGCTCGCGCGATCAGGGGTTCAAAAACCGCTGCGGGATCGACTCGGAAAACGGATACATCGGGAAGTACGGCCGCGCCTCTTCGATGACCTTGCGGAACGAGGGCCGCTGCGCGATCCGGTCGAAGTAACCGGCAAGGTGTCCCGTTTCGTGCGGGAACGGCTCGATCGTGCTCGCGTAGAACAGCGCCGGGGCGGCAGCGCAGTCGGCCATGCCGAATCCGGCGCTCGAAATCCACGTTCGCGATGATGCGAGATGGCGATCGATCATCGCGTAGGCGGTGCGCAACGTCGTGCGCTCGGCGCTCATGTCCGCGTTCGCGCCGCGCAGGCGGTCGGCGACGATCGCCTGCATCGGGCCCTGCACATGCGTATCGAAGAACCGGTCCCATAGGCGCACTTCCAGCGCGTGTTCCCAGTTGTCGGGCAGCAGCGGCGCGTCGCCGGCGAAGAAGTGATCGAGGTATTCGATGATGATCGTCGTCTCGGCCACATCGCGCTTCCGGGCGTGGTCGCGGATCACGGGGAACTTGCCTAGCGGCCAGATCGCCTGCAATTCGGCACGGTCAGCGTCGTTGCCGAGATCGATGACGCGCCGTCCGAAGTCGATGTTCTTTTCGTAGAGCGCGATCAGCACCTTGTGGCAAAACGACGCCAGTGGGTGGTAGTAGAGTGTGAGCGACATTGCCTTGCCTGCGCGCGGAATCCGGGAAGCGCAATATATTTGCACGACGCAAATATATACAGAGGCAGCTCAGGCACCACGCGATGAGTCACCTCTCCCGCTGGCGGGAGAGAGCCTGCCCCGGACTTGATCCGGTCGACGCGCAACGCGCAGCGGGTGAGGGTGGCGCTCGAGGTTGCGATGCCTGGTCGAAACTACTGATGTCGCACGTTGCGACATGCTGCGATCTCGGCATCGGTCATGACTGCCGCGATCACGCATCTCGTTTCGACGCGATCCGATTCCCCGCGCTGCGACGACGCGAGCGCGCGCTCGTCAGGCAGCTCAGGCTGCGGAGGCGGAGGTGCGCTGAATCCGAGCTTCTCCTCGACGCTGCGTTTGCCGTTGTATGCGGCGCACTCCGTTTGCGGCCGCGCCCAGGTCGCAGGCATCCAGTACGCCTCGGCGTCCGACCTCCGGCGCACGGCGCGCAGGTCGGGCCGGCGCGAGTCATCGACGGCGAACACGCTTTCGCCCTGGCGGAAAATCCGGCACGCGCCGGATGTCGTCGCGGCCGAGATGCTCTCGCGCAACGCGTCGCTGTCACCGCTCTGCGCCAGGATCTGGTCGACGTCGCGCTCGCTGCGGCAGCCGATCGCGTTCGCGCCGACGACGCAATAGGCCTTGCCGATGTCGGCCCCGATGTCGGCGGCCGTAGCCATCTGGGACATGCACAGCGCAAGGAGCATCGCGACGCGCATGGTCACGATGCCGCGGCAGGCAATCGAACGGGAATCAACGAGCGCCGGCGAGCGTCGATCAACCGCCTCTCATCGACTGGATGTTGCCGTCGCGGTCCACCGTGCACGTGATCGGACCATCGGGCGTATCGAGGCTGACTTCGAACAGGCCGTGGCCGAGCCAGCGTACGTCGCTCGTATTCACGTCTTCGCGTCCGAACGATCGGCTCGCGGTCGCCTGAGCGACGCAGGCATGACGCGCATGCGCACGCAGCTGATCGGCGCTCGCATAGCGCGATCCGTCGTAGCGGCCTTCCTGCCGCGGCTCGCCGGCGCGCTCTACTGGCGCATCGCGTTCGTCGTACCCCTGCCTGTCGTAGGCGTTGCCGTCGCCGTCGTCACCGTCGGCATCGGCGTCGCCGTCCTGATCGCGCGCGTAACCGAGGCGCTCGTCGTTCCTGCCCTCGTCCTTGCCTGCCTGAAAGCCGGCACGGTAGTCCGCCGAGTTCGCGCGATCCTCGAAGTTGCCGCGCTGCGCATCGGCGTAGCCGCGCTCGAATTCCGGCTTGCCCGACGAACGCCGCAGGTCGGGAGAGGAACGCTGCGGATCGGAAGCCGGCGGCGCTGCGCGGTCGTCGTAGCGCGGCGTGGCGTCGAGATCGGCCTGACCGCTTGGCGGCTGCACGTCGAACACGGCGCGACAACCGCCGGAAACCCAGATGCTGTCGTTGCTCGGCCCCGTGCCCCACGTGCGCCCCTCGATGCATTTTGCGCTGCTGAGCTGGCGCGAAAGGCGCACGGTGCTGCCCGCGGCGATCGTGCCGCAGGGCTCGGCGCCGCTCAGGCGCGATTCGCAGGTGATACGTTCGGCCAGCGCGGGCGTTGCGCCGCCGGCGAGGGCGATGACGAGTGCTGCGCGTAAGAGTGACATGGTGTGCCTCCTGAAATTGCGTGCCCGCGACCGGCAGTACTGCGGAGCGACGGGGACGCGTGCGTCGGGAGTCCCGCCGCGGCGGCGGGACCAGATTCGTTGCAGTCACGTTGACAGCCTGCGCACCAATGCACCCTGAATGAATCCGCAATCCGCGCGGATTCTTCAGGCGGCGTTGCCATGTGGCGGCACCGGGGTTACGCGCGCCGGCGATCGCCGCGCGGAGGGCGCAACAACTGGCCGATCGCTGCCTGCAACTGTGCGAGCCGATAGGGCTTCGTCAGGCGCGGCAGGTCGATGCGCTGCCCCGGGGGCAGGTCGGTGAATCCGGTAGCGAGAAGGATCGGCATGTGTGGGTACTTGCCCTCGATGATCCGTGCGAGCTCGACGCCGGTCATTTCCGGCATCGCCTGGTCGGTCATGACGATGTCGAACGCCGCGTCGACCGCGAGAATCTCCAGCGCGTGCCGCGCGGAGTCTGCGTCGACGACGGTATGGCCGAGGTCTTCGAGCAAAGCGACCGTGCTCGTGCGGATCAGCGTGTCGTCATCGACGAGCAGGATGCGCGCGAGCCGCGTCGACTGCGCCTCGGACGCGCTGGTCGCGATGCGAACCGGCAACGTCGTCGCAACCGGCAGCCACAGCGTCGCCGTCGTGCCCTCGCCCGGCGCACTGGCCAGGTCCAGGCGCCCGCCGAGCTGCACGGCCAATCCGTGCACCATCGACAGTCCGAGTCCCGTGCCCTTGCCGAGCGCCTTGGTCGAGAAGAACGGTTCGATCGCCTTGCTCAATGTGGCGGCATCCATGCCCGTGCCGGTATCGCAGACGCTCAGGCGCAAATAGGGCTCGTGCTTCAGGCCATCGATCGCAGCTCCGTCGTGCTGCTCGATCTCGATGCGGATCGCGCCGCCGTTCGGCATCGCATCGCGCGCGTTGATCGCGAGGTTGAGGATCGCGAGTTCGACCTGATTCGCGTCGACCTGTCCGGGTGGAAGGTTCTCGGCGGCGCTGACGGTCAAACTGATGCCGGGCCCGAGCGCGCGTTCTAGCAGATGGCGCATGCCACCGACCAGCTGTGCCAGGTCGGTCGGCGTGGTCTTCAGGTCCTGCTGGCGCGCGAACGCGAGCATGCGCTGGGTCAGCGTCGCGCCGCGTTCGGCGCCCTGCATCGCGCCATCCAGCAGCGCGCGCAGCGGCGGTTCGTCCGGCAGGTGCTTGCGCAACAATTCCAGGTTGCCGATCACGGCGAGCAGCAGGTTGTTGAAATCGTGTGCGACGCCGCCGGTCAGCTGGCCGATCGCCTCCATCTTCTGCGATTGCAGCAGTTGCTCCTGCGCTTTTTCGCGCGCCGCGACGGCGGTCGTCAATTCGGCCGACCGCTCGCGCACGCGCTGCTCGAGAGTCCGTGACAGCTCGGCGAGCGCGGCGCGCTCGGATGCGAGGGCGATGAGCAGCGATTCGCGGTCGTGCTCGAGCGTCTTGCGTTCGGTGATGTCGGCTGCCACTCCGACGAGCTGGCGGATCCTGCCGTGATCGCGCACGCCACGCGCACGTATGTCGATCCAGTGCGTCGATCCGTCCGGCCAGATTATGCGGTACTCGATGCGGTAGTCGCGCCCGCTTTCGATCGATGCGTCGAGCGTCGCCTGCCGGCGTTCGACGTCGTCCGGGTGCACGCTCGCGAGCAGGTCGGCGTAGGTAAACGGCTGGTCCGGCCCGCGACCGAAATGAGCGCGGTAGGTCTCCGAAGCGTGCAGCTCCTGGCTGTCGATATCGAGCGTCCACGCTCCGAGCTGGCCGCCCTTGAGCGCGGTCTGCAGGCGCTGCTCCGCTTCGGTGAGTTCCTCCATGCGCGCGCGCGCTTCGTACTGACGCCGGCGGCTGCGACCGGCCGTGCGCACGACGCTCGCGAGGGTGGTCGGATGAAACGGCCTTTCGAGGAATGTCACGTTGCCGAGTATCTCGGCAATCCGCGCGGCAGCAGGATTGCGTTCCGGTCCGCCGCCGCGCTGGGTCAGCAGGATGATCGGGATGTCGGACCACGGCGGCTGGTTCTTCAGGAACGCCACGAGCTGGCGCAGGTCGGCGTCGGTGATCGCCTCGTCCGCGATCAGGGCGGACCCGGCGCCCTCCCCGAGGCACTCGATCAGCGAGACCAGGTCCGTGCATGTCAGCGCCGTTACGCCGATTTCGCGCAGGATCGCCACCGCCAGCGGCCCGTCGCGCCCGCGCGGTGCCAGCACCAGCACGCGCTCCGACAGTGGCCCGCCGCGGCTCACGTCTGGCCGTCCTCCGCAGTGTACGTCTTGGCCGAGATCGTCGGGACCCCGCGCAGCACTCCCTGAAAGCCCTCGAGGGGTTCGCCGAGCGTGAGGCCTTGCTCGCTGATGCGAAACTCGCGGATCGTCCTTTCGTGCGGACCCGAGCGCTTCTTGATGACGGAAATCGCGCGGCGCACGTGACCCGCGGCTTCGAAGTAGCGCAGCAGGATCACCGTGTCGGCGAGGTAGGTCACGTCGAACGGCGACTGCATGTCGCCGACCAGGCCGTGTTGGGCGACCGTCATGAACGTCGCAGCGCCCTGACGATTCAGATACTGCAACAACTCGTGCATGTGCAGGACCAGCGACCGCTCTTCGGGCATGGCTGCCTCGTAGCCGTTGAGGCTGTCGATGATTACGGTCTTGATGTTCTGCTGGCTGACCGTGCTGCGAACCCGAAACGCGAATTCTCCCGGGGACAGCTCGGCGGCGTCGAACTGCTTGATAAGCAGATTGCCGCTGTCCTCCAGCGACTTGAGATTGATGCCGAGCTTGAGCATGCGATCGAACAGCAGGCCCAGCTCCTCATCGAAGATGAACAACGCCGCCTTCTCGCCGCGGGCAATCGCGGCCGCGGCAAACGTCATCGAGATCAGCGATTTTCCGGTGCCGGCCGGCCCGATGATCAGCGTGCTCGAACCGGTGTCGATCCCGCCGCCGAGCAACGCATCGAAGCGCGGGATCCCGCTCGAAAGAACTGCACGCTTGAACGGGGAATGATGCTCGGCGGCAATGAGCCTCGGGAAAACGTTGACGCCGCCGGTCGTGATCGTGAAGTCGTGAAACCCGCCGCGGTAGTTCTGGCCACGATATTTCAGGACGCGCATGCGCCGCCGTTCGGCGCCGTAGATCGGCGCCAGTTGTTCCAGGCGCACGACGCCATGGGCTACGCTATGGACGGTGTTGTCGGCCGCGTCCGCCGTCAGGTCATCGAGCATCAGCACGGTCGCGCCCTGGCGCGCGAAGAAATGCTTGATCGCGAGGATCTGCCGGCGATAGCGCAACGAACTTTGTGCGAGCAGCCGGATTTCGGACAGGCTGTCGAGCACGACGCGCGATGGCTGCACGCGCTCGACGCTCTCGAAAACAGCCCTCGTCGTCTCGCCGAGCTCGAGGTCCGACGAATACAGCAGGCTCTGCTGCTGCTCGTTGTCCAGGAAGCTTTCGGGCGGCGTCAGCTCGAACACTTCTATGTCCGGTCCGAGCGTCCAGCCATGCGAAGCTGCGCCGTTACGAAGTTCCTCCTGCGTCTCCGACAACGTGATGTAGAGCGATCGCTCCCCCATGCGCGACCCTTCAAGGAGGAACTGCAGGGCGACCGTGGTCTTCCCGGCGCCGGGTTCGCCTTCGATGAGGAACAGGTTGCCGCGTGAAAATCCACCCGACAGCACTTCGTCGAGGCCCTCGATTCCTGATTTGGCTTTTTCTGATCTGTCGGTCATCGATAAATTCCTGGCGCAGTTCCAAGGATCCTCGTGTCGCGGGGGGTCAGAATGTTCTCATGCGGCGCAGCGCAACGATCCCTCGTTGCCTTCCGCTGCCTCGCATCGTCCCATGGCAGAAACGGCAAATGGCGAGCAGACGCGCAGCGCTTCCCGATCGCCGGAACACCAGCGACAAGTCGGCGTGCACGCCTGCTCGCACAGGATTACACAGATTGGTTAATGGGACCTGATCAAGCTGCCGGGATAGGCGTGTCTCCTGCAAATCGTGGGCTCGTGTTGACGATCATTCGAAACTGTTGCGGAAGATCACGTCGCAATCGAAGCTGTTGCCGATCGTGTACGGGCTCATGAAGTTCAGGCTGTTGGACATGCCGTCGTACACTTGCGTCGCACCGACACCGACGCCGCCGAGATCGGTAGTCTGTGCGCTGCCGGCCACGAAACCGCTGATCACGTCGCCGGCCTGCAAGCCGAGGTCGCTCGCCTTGACGACAATGACAACCTTGTCGTACGGGCTGTCGTAGCTGCCGGAATCGGCCGGCACTTCGGTGCCGGTTTCGACGAAGCGCCCGTCGACGGTACCGCTGGAATTGGCGCCGGGCGTATACGATTCGAACGTCGGCGACGGTCCCGACCATGCCATGTGCACGGCGCGGTAATGGAACGTCGTCGCTGGCGCCGCGTCGGGAATCTTCAGCGCGACGTACCATGCGGACCCCGGCGCCTGCAGCGACTGGCCCTGGTCAGTGTGCAGCGTGAATACCAGCTTGATGTTGCCGTCGAGCGCGAGCGGTTGCGCGAGCTGGAACGATTGCAGGTCCGTACCGGCCGGTCCCGGAACACCGGGCGCGCCGAGGCTCGCGTCGCCCGCGGGATCGGTCAGCAGCGTCCTGCCCGGGGCCACGCACACGGACTCGGGCTCCGGCGGAACGACGACGCCGAGCGAAACCTCGTCGCTGGCCGCGCTGGCGCCGCTCGTGTTGATCGCCTTCACGGTGTAGTAGTACGTCGCAACGTTCGGATCGGCGGTCGCGTCGTCGTAGGTGTTCGTCGGTCCCTTGGTCTGGCCGATCAGTGTTTCATTCCCGGACGCGGTGCCGCGGTAGATCAGGTAGTTGTCGATGTCGGCGCCGTTGTTGTCGGGAACCTTCCAGCTCAGGTGCGCCGCGAGCGGATCGCGCGTCCCGCTCAGGCACGCGCGCTTCGGTGCCGCCGGCTCGACCGGGTCGAATGCCGCAAGCAGGCCCTTGCCGCCGATCTGGCGCGCGACGCGCATCCATGCCGTGAAGTCGTTCGCGCCGGTGACCTGGATGCAGCCCGGCGTGACGCAACCGTCGCTGTAGCCGTACAGCACGCGACCCTTGTCGTCCATCGTGATCTCGTTGAAGTCGAGCAGGTTGCGGTCTTCCGCGCCGCCGCCCTGCTGCCAGATGCCGGTCATGCCCTGCACGGGATCGTTCGGCGAGGCATTGACCGTGGTCCAGGTCAGGCCGCCGTCGTAGGTCGTCGCGACGAATGCGTACCACATGCCGCTGAAGCTCAACGCCTGATAGTTGCCGGGAACGTTCGTGCCTACGAAGCCGCATGCCGCGCGGCCGGAACTTCCGCCGATCGCCTCGGTGTGCGACGCGTTGACGATGCCGTGCGACGCGCCGATGTCGACATCGCGGATCCAGGTCGCGCCGCCGTCCGTGCTGACCTTGACGTGGACATGACCCTCGGGCGGCTGGCCCATCGCGACGGGTTCGTTGTTGACGTAGCAGTAGTACGCCGTGCTGTCGGCGTCGAGCGCGATCGACGGGTCCGCGCCGTTGGGCTGGGAGACGCTGCCGGTCACGGCGAACTCGGTGAACGTCGTGCCGCCATCGGTGCTCGTGACGCCGCCCTGGCGACCGTTGCACTGGTTGACCGGCAGCCATTCGGTGCCGTTCGGCGCGATATGCATGTGTCCGTGCAGCCCATGGCAACCCTCCGGGCCGAGGCTCGTGTACGCCGGAACGCCCGGTTGCCAGGTGGTGCCGAGGTCGAGGCTTCTCTGGCAGGACGCCGGTCCGACGATGGCCTGCGAGCAATACATCGTGTTCTGGCCCTGGTTGATCGGCGTCGTCAACAGCGCGAGCGAGGCGGGGAACGGCCCCGTCGCGATCGTCTGGTGATCCGCGCCGCCGTCTGGCGGGCCCGCGCCGATCGGGACCCACAGGTCGCCGTCGTTGTCGGTGAACGCATACTCGGCATTCGCGCCGACCGTCGAGTTCGACGCGATCGTGCGCCCGGATTTCTGATCGGTCCACAGGATCGGATCGAGTCCGGCCGGGGTGTTGAGAGCTGGCTCCGTGCGGTCTTCCCACAACGCGTCGCAGCTCTCCGGGCTCGTAGCGTCGACGACTTCGGCCGGCGTGAGGCGCCAGATCGGCCCGCTGTTCATCGTCATGATGCGGTGCGTGGCCGGGTTGAAGCCGATGTTGAATTCGCCGCTATCCGGTTCGGCCGACGTGCCATGTGGTGCGTAGAAATTCTGGTAGCGCGGTCCGCCGGGCACGGTCGGATCCGTGCCGCCGAATGGGCCGCCGCCGCCACCCGAACCGGGCAGCAGTTCGACCTGCACCTGCACGCTCTCGCCGCTCGGCGTGTACGGCACGACCTTGACCGTGAACGTCGTGCTGCCGTCAACGAGTGCGCCGAACGTAGCGACTTCCGGATTGTTGCCGCTGGCCGACTGCGTATAGGCCTGCTGCGAACCGTCGGTCACCGGGACCACACCCTGATAGACGTACAGGTCATAGTCCGACGAGCCGCTGCCAGTGTCGGTCCAGCCCATCGTGACCTTGACCGACGCGAGAGGATGCGCAGCGGCGTATCCGGCCGGCAGCGTCACGGTCAGCGTGTAGTCGTCGCACGGCTGGACCGGGTTGTTGCAGTGCGGGCCGTTGTCGACGAGCGGAACCGGTGTGGGGTTCGCGACGACGAAAGGCCCCGCCGAGTAGTTCTGCGGACCAGAGACATCGGTCAGCGTTCCGGAGGAAGGCGATGCCGCGTGTGCGAACATCGGACATACGAGAAAAAACGACAGCAGACGTGCAACAGCCGTCAGGATATTCATTCGAAGCGCTCCCTGTAGATGCCGGCCGCGACATCGCGCACCGGCGGACCTCGTCTTCGCACCACGCGATGACAGAGCGCATCAGACCCCAACTCCGTCTCCGCCGACAGACGGGAAACCCATCATCCCGGGGATGGATAAACCCCCAGGCGCTGTACCCATCGGGTTGAGCCGGAGCAAGAACGAAGCCATGCCCAAATGCATGGTCCTGCTGGATTTTTTGCCGATGAAGCCGTGCGTTTTCGCGAGTCGTTGCGAGCGGATCGGGCAAATTGCCTTGTGGCGGGCGGGCGGTCGGGCGGCAGCGTCTGTAAGGTCTTGCCCCGACCGGCGTCTCCTGTTCGGCACCAGACATCGAATTGGTGAATCATCACGGCACCGCAAGCGCAAGGCGGAATGTGCGAGCCCGCGGTCTGGATGACGGCTTCGGCGCGACTGGCGGCCCGGGCAATAGCGCGTGGGGCCGGAAGGGAAACAATAGACAAATGTATAAATATACTATGGGACAATTCAGCATATTGCTCCGCGCCGGCCTGGCCCTGATCATCGTGGCGGCCGCCGTTTTCATGGGCGACGTCCGCGGCGCGGACGCCGGCGACGCGCCGGAAATCGCGCGCGAGGGCCTGCAATGGTTCAACGTCGCGAAGCCCGTGCCGATCGCCTCGCTGCGCGGGCGCGTCGTGATCCTCGACTTCTGGACCGAGGGCTGCATCAACTGCATCCACATCATCCCGATCCTGCGCGGCATCGAGCAGAAATTTCCCGAGCAGGTCGTCGTCATCGGCGTGCACTCGCCCAAGTTCGCCGAAGAGAAGAGTGCCGGCAGCGTGAAGGACGCGATCGACCGCTACGAGATCGCCCACCCGATCGTGCACGACCCTGCCATGTCGATCTGGCGCGACTACGGAGTCGAGGCGTGGCCGACGCTCGTCGTCGTCGGGCCCGACGGCACCATCCTCGCGCGCCTCGCCGGAGAGCCGGACCCGGAGCAGTTCACCAAGGCGATCGGCGACCTGGTCGCGCACGCGGGGCAGGCCGGCGCGCTGAAGCCGGCCAGGCTCGCGCTGCAGCCGGAAAGCCGGCCGAAGGGCCGCTTCCTGTTTCCGGGCAAGATCAAGCCATTGCCCGGTGACACGCCTCAATGGGTCCTCGCCGATTCCGGTCACAACCAGATCGTCGTGCTCGACGACGCCGGCAACGACGTGCGCCGCTACGGTAGCGGCAAGGCCGGATTCGACAACGGCGCGGCGGCTTCCGCGACGTTCGATCATCCACAGGGCCTGGTCGCTGGCGCAGATGCGATCTTCGTCGCCGACACGGGCAACCATGCGATTCGCCGCATCGATCGCGCGACGGGCGCAGTGACGACGATCGCCGGTACCGGCAAGCGTGGAACGTTGCTCGACGCGAAGTCGCAGCCCGGTACGGCGATTGCGCTGGCGTCACCGTGGGACCTCGAACGCAGGGACGGGCGCCTGTTCTTCGCAAATGCCGGCACGCATCAGATCGGCGCTATCGATCTCGCGGCCGGATCGGTGGCGCGCCTGGCCGGCAGCGGAGCCGAGGCGTTGCAGTCCGGATCGGCCGACGCGGCCGCGTTCGCGCAACCGAGCGGGCTCGCGTTGAGCCGCGATGGCGCGACGCTGTATGTCGCCGACGCCGAAAGTTCAGCGATCCGCGCGATCGCCTTGGGCGCCGACAACGCGACGCGCACGCTGGTCGGCGCAGGCCTGTTCGATTTCGGCAAGGCCGACGGAACGTTCGAAACCGCGCGCCTGCAGCATCCGCTAGGCGTTGCCGTGGACGGCGACCAGCTGCTGGTTGCCGACACCTACAACAGCCGCGTGCGCACCCTCGACCTCAAACGCAAGGTTGTTTCGCAGTTCGACGGCGGCAAGTTCACCTGCATCGACCCGGTCTGTTATCCGACGCGCGAACCGGCCGGCATCAGCGTCGCATCGAGCGACCGCATCCTGCTCGTCGACACCGGCAATCATCGCGTCGAGGAATACAGGCCGTCGCTGAAGACGTTCCATACCTGGGCACGTTGATTGCCTCGCTCGCCTCTCCCGCTGGCGGGAGAGGCCGGCGCGCAACGCGCGACGGGTGAGGGTGGCGGTTGGAAGAGCGAGGCTTCTTCGCGACGCCGAAGTGATGCGACTCCAAAACAACAGTCTGCGCCTGCACGAGTAGAGGTAACCTGAAACGCCACCCTCACTCGTCGCGCGGAGCGCGCCGGCCTCTCCCGCCCGCGGGAGAGGCGATTGGGGAAGCCGAATCCGATGGTTTGGCGCGTCTCC
>Ga0207691_10003352_pt1 | contig 15585 bp, 13 predicted proteins | sample KBSM13metaG_FD_184327 | JGI IMG/M metagenome (GOLD analysis project Ga0207691, IMG submission 184327) | Miscanthus rhizosphere microbial communities from Kellogg Biological Station, Michigan, USA - KBS M1-3 metaG (SPAdes) (version 2) | ecosystem: Host-associated > Plants > Roots > Rhizosphere >... | reverse complement strand
AAAAAGAAAAAACAAGAAGACTGGGTAATAGATAAAATTTTTTCATAGAAGTTGTTTAGCATGAGTTTGGATTAATATCTCCGTTGCATTACTAACCGCCGCAAAGATGATAAATAGTAGAAAGGATTCTTATGCTCGTTGTTCTAAGAACCCATAGAGTTTTTTCTATGCCTCGAAATAATTTCTGAGAGGTTTTATTTAGGCATAATTAGAAAATGAACGCAGGCTGCAATGAAATTTGGCTATTTTATAAACTTGCCTGCTCATGTGTTCATTTTTGAAAGACGAGAGGCGAAAAAAATGGATTAATTTATTTTTACCGGAGATAGATTTTTGAATTTATTCAAATCTTTTTGGGAATAAACATTCGTTGTTTATTTAAATGAGCGGGAAGCAAGATTTCGTTTGTACATTGCTGTAACGTAACTTCAAAGAATATCGCATCTCACCAAAACCAGTTATGACTTTCTTCTTCCTTTTAAAGTTTCCAGCGTCTGCTTTTGATCTTCGATATTCTTTGCCACATCTTCCTGGTCCTTTGCGTTCTTAGTCAGGTCATCCTGTAACTTTTTTATCTTTTCTTCCATTTCAGACTGATCTTCCTGCAGCTTCTTTAATTTCTTCTCGGCTTTTGCAACTTCATCTTCTTTGTCTTTAATTTTCATTTCAAGGTGGGCCGCCTCCACGTTTGGACTGAATTTATTTAAAAACGTTTTTGCTTTGTCGATAGCCAGTGCATCCAGAATTTTAGTATGATCATCATCTCCTTTCATGGTGATCATATACACAACAGATTTATCATCTTCTTTCTTACTCTTGCGTTCAACTTTTATAACATAATCAATAGCATCATCGCTTACATCCGTAACATAAGCGTGGCTATATGTTTTAAATCCTTTGTCGCCATTAAAAAGACCCCTCTCCTCTTTCCCCCGGTAACCTAATTTTTCCATTTTCTGATCGATGGCATTTTCAACCGCATCCGGCGGATAGGCATATTCAATAATGAATGCAGCCCGTTTCTTTTTCTTGTATTCAATGGTTCCTTCGTAAGCCTGGGCGGAGATAAAGTGGACAAACAGGAAGATCCCTGCAAATGTGATGATGGACTTTTTCATAAACAGCTTTTTATTAAAGACGTTTAAATGTACGAAATCGTTTCACTGATGTCAATTTGAAAATAGCAGGTGTGATGTAAAGGCAGTAAGTGTCGGTATCCTGAGAAATTCCTCTTGCCTTCCCGCCTTATTGGCAAACCCAAAGTATTGTTAATGAAGCGAAGATTCGTTTTTTGACCGTCTATCAGTTACTTTTGTGCGAAATTCATTGATCCTTGAGCGGTATTAAAAAACTGGCCGGACAAACCCTTTGGTATGGAGTTCCCACTATCGCGAGCCGGTTTCTTGGCTACCTGATGAATCTCAGCCTGCCGCTGATCTTTGCCAGGCCTGCTACTACGGCCGATCTTACACAGGTTTATGCAATGATCCCTTTCCTGAACGTATTGTTTACGTACGGTCTTGAAACCGCCTATTTCCGCTTTTCGCAGGATCATGATAATAAAAGGCTGTACAATACACTTTCCGTTTCGCTGTTGGGCTCTACGATATTTTTTACAGCATTAGTATTGCTGTTTAAAAGTAGTATTGCAAACTGGGCCAATCTCGAAGAGCACCCGGAATACATAACATGGATGGCAGGTATTCTCTTTTTTGACGCTATATCCACTTTAGCGTTTGCCCGGTTGAGACAGGAAAACAGGCCAAAACGCTATGCGTTTGCCCGCATCGCCGGTGTTATAATGAATGTTGTGGTAGTGATTCTTTTCCTGGGAATCGTTCCAAAATACCTGAAGACCCATCCAAACAGTTTGATAAACCTGGTGTATGATAAAAATGAAGGGATCGGCTACTATCTCATCGGCAACGTTTGCGGCAGCATTCTGACCTTTTTGATTCTTTATAAGGAGTTCCGCCAGATAAGGTTTCATTTTGATAAGGAGCTGTGGAAAAAAGTGATGCAATACTCATACCCCCTCGTTATCGTGGGGATGGGGGGAATGGTAAATGATGTTCTTAGCCGGCTGATCTACCAACATGTGGTGGGCTTGCCTGTACAGGAGGCAAAAAATGAGCTTGGTATTTTTGGAAATATATACAGGCTCGCGGTCCTGATCACTATTTTGATACAAGCCTTCCGCATGGCCGCCGAACCATTTTTCTTTAACCGCTCCAAAGAAGAAAATGCACAGAAAGTATATGCAAGGGTGATGAAATTTTTTGTGATCGCCTGTTGTTTTATGTTTCTTTTTATCAGCCTTTATATTGATGTATTTGCATGGTTCTTTAAATGGATCCATAAACCACTTTGGGTAGAGGGGTTAAATGTTGTACCATTACTGGCACTAGGAAATATTTTTCTTGGCATTTATTATAATCTCAGCATCTGGTATAAACTGACGAATAAAAACATGCAGGGCGCTGTCATTACATTGATCGGCGCGGGAATCACGATTGTATTGAACATCATTCTTATTCCAAAATTCCATTATCTCGGCGCAGCGATTGCTACATTTTGTTGTTACCTGTTTATGATGGTTGTCAGCTATGTACTGGGGCAAAAACATTACCCGGTACCTTATGCGAAGAAAAAGCTGATTGCTTATCTTGTAATTGTTGTGTTGATTTATTTATTACACAGGGGCCTTGTATCGATATGGGAAAATAAATTATTTAACATTGGCACATCTACTTTGCTGCTTATATTTTTTGCATTGTTCATATCAAAAATTGAAAGAAAAGAATTTCAACGACTGCCTTATATCGGGAAATTTTTTATTCCGAAAATAGCTTAATACAACTTCACAAACGGGTTATTCATTTTCTCAAAACCAACAGTTGTCATACGTCCATGACCGGGATAGACTTTCGTATCATCCGGCAACGTAAATAATTGTGTCTGAATGCTGTTTATTAACGTATGGAAATCCGATCCCGGAATATCCGTGCGGCCGATGCTGCCGTCAAAAAGTACATCCCCGTCGATAACAAATCCTTCCTTTTCGGAATAAAAACTAACGCTGCCGGGTGAGTGACCGGGTGTAAAAAGAATGTCCAGTTCCTCCAACCCGATATAAATTTTCTCGCCCTCCTTCAGGAAAATAATTTCCCCTTTATAATTTTCAAAAGGCAGTGACCAGCGGATGCCGGCTGCCGGGGCATTATCAAAAACAGGTTTGTCTTTTGCATGAAAATGAGGAGGAAGGTTCCAGGTTTCGGACACAAATTTATTCCCAAACACATGGTCAAGATGGCAATGCGTATTCAGGAGCAGCATCGGTTTCAGGCCCTCTTTCTCAATAAAATTTTTCAACTCATCACGCTCCTCAGAAAAATAACATCCCGGGTCAATAATGCAGCACTCTTTTTCGTCGTTATATAACAGGTAGGTGTTCTCCTCCACCGGGTTAAATATGAACGCCTTAACGCTTAACATGGATGGTTTTTTGTATTTTACACGCAATTTACGACCCCTTGAATTCTGTTTGTTAAAATTGAATCTATAAGCACAAATCTTTACGTAACTTTCTTTACGGGTATGTACATTTAACATTATTTATGTGCATAGCTAAAAGTTTGCAGCTGGTAGTTAGCAGTTCGTTTATCATTTGCAACTGCTGACTGCAATCCCGATGCTATCGGAAGCGAACTGCCAGCTTCCGCAAAAGAAAAGTTTAACAGCAGAAAATACCATTGGCAACACCAGGATTAAAAACTTCGATTTAAAACGGAATTGGAAACAGCAAAAGAATTCTATGAAGAAAATCATCAGCCTGATCGCTTGTCTTACCGTTTTGGTGTGGTTGAAAACAGATGCGCAGGTAAACACAGTGGAGTTTGGGAAAAACCGGATTCAGTACCAAAAATTTAAATGGAAATATTACCAGACCGAGAACTTCAACACCTACTTTGCACAAGACGGTCTTGAACTGGGAAAGTATGTTGCCCAGATTGCTGAAACAGAATTGCCACAAATAGAGGAATTTGTAGAATACGGATTGCAACGCCGTGCCAACATTATCGTGTATAACAACTTTGACAAACTGGAGCAATCCAATATCGGTCTCGGCATTGACTGGCAAAATACAGGTGGCGTTACAAAGCTTGTAAATAATAAAATCCTCGTCAGCTTCGACGGTAATCACAACAATCTCCGCAGGCAGGTACGACAGGGAATTGCCAGGTCATTGGTTGAAAATCTTTTATTTGGAGATGATCTTGGTGAGTTTGCAGCCAACCAGACACTGCTGGATTTACCCAAATGGCTGACCGATGGCTATATCGCTTATGCCGCAGAACCGTGGAGTTCTGAACAGGATGACGAGACAAAATCTGCTCTGTTGTCTGGCCGTTATAATAACTTTTATCAATTCGCGTATGAGAAACCGTTAGTGGCAGGACACGCCTTCTGGTATTACTTTGGCAATAAGTATGGAAAAAATAAAACAACTTACCTTCTCTACCTCGCCCGCATTTACCGCAATATCAATAACGCTTCTTTGAAAATTGCGAAAAAGAAGTTCAAAGAAGTCCTGAAAGATTTTATGAACGAAGAACCGCAGCGTTATTATAAAGATATCCGTGGCCGCCGCAGTGTACCCAAAGGACAACTATCTGTATCGGAGGAAGTACGTAAAAAAGATTTTATCCGCTTTAATGCCAACCCGATTCCGCGCAGCTTCACTTATGCTGATGTTGAATTTGTAAACGGGCAATATTGTGTAGTACTCCATATGGATTTTACCAACCGGAAAGTTTTGTTGAAATATGGTGTGCGCAGCGGTGAAGATGAAAAAAATCCTAATTACCCGATACTTGCGTGGGATAACCGGGGAACACGGCTCGCAGTTATATACAGTACGGAAGGCAAGGTGAAAATGTTTGTTTATGATATCATAAACCGGGTAAAAATCAATAAGCAGGAACTGACGATGTTTGACCAGGTACAGGATGCAAAGTACATGCTGAATGCAAACACGTTGCTGATGAGCGCAGTAAAAAGCGGTCAAACGGATATTTTTACGTACGACATAGAGAAGAATACGGCCGAGCAAATTACCAATGATGTATATGATGACCTGGACGCTTCGTTTGTTTCATTTCCCAATAAAACGGGTATTATTTATTCAAGCAACCGCCCCACGGCAGACGCGGCAAGCAGCAGTGATTCATTGCCTGCAAAGCGTTTCAATATTTTCCTGATTGACAACTGGAACAAGTCTGAGTTTAAGCAAATTTCCCAGTTAACCTATATGAAGTTTGGAAATGCACGGTTTCCGTCGCAATATAATTCTTACCACTTCACATTTGTCAGCGATGAAAATGGCATTAATAACCGTTATGCCGGTTTCTTTAAAACAGAAAGAGCAGGCCTTGATACATTAATATATATCGGCGATGAAATATTGCGCAACCCCCCGTTAAAAGAAGTAGACAGTTTATTAAAAGACTGGAACAAGACGGATGTTGATTCGATCGGTTTTGTTTCCGTAACAAATGATTCAGCTTATATATTCCCTTTAAGCAACTACCAAAGCAGCCTGCTGGAAACGAGAACTGCCGGTGATAATACATTGGTAAGTGAAGTGGTTCGCCAGGGCGATTTCAAATTTCTATATCGCCTGCGGGTAGACGAAAATGCATTGAAACGCCGCAACGTAACGGCAAGACCCACCGAGTATGTAAAAAAATTAATTGAGGAAGACCGGCGGGCGCAGGGCAAGGCAACCAATTATTCGCAGGAAAAGAAAGATACAGCAACCAAAAAGCAGGAAGATTTTTTCCAGAATGAGTTTCAGAATGAAAAGCAGGATACAAGCCAGTTAGGGAAAGTATTTGAAGCTCAGGAAATACCGAAAGAACCGGAAACTATCCTTAAGAAAGCAAAACTATATGAATACAGGCCGCCGAAATTCTTTACGGATTATGCCGTAACCGGTTTCAATAATAATGTATTGGTAACCCGTTTTCAACCTTACCAGGGCGGTGCCGGGCCCATTAATTTGAGTAATGGCGATCCGTTCAACGGTATGATACGCGTCGGCATATCCGACCTGATGGAAGATTGGAAAGTATCCGGCGGTTTTCGCATCAGCCCTGATTTAAAAAATAAAGAGTACATCATTTCCACGAAATACCTGAAAAAGAGATTTGATTTCGGCTTTACTTATTACCGGGCCACCGTGTACAACCCGCCGCTGTATGATAACTTCCCGGCTAATGTGAAAGAATTCTCGAATCTCTACCAGGCAACAATTGCTTACCCGCTTGACAAAATAAAAAGTCTTCGTCTGAACTTCGGCGTAAGAAGCGACCGGGATGTTGTATTGTCAAACGACTTTATACCCACGACATTAACGTACCCGGATTATAAACAGCTTTATGGATTGGTTCATGCCGAGTTTGTATATGATAACACAATGAACAAAGCATTGAATATATGGAACGGCCTGCGTTGGAAAATTTACATGGACTGGAACTCAAGAATACGGAGCGAATTGCCGGATGGAACAAAAGAAGATGATCATCCGTACACCTGGAATCTTGGTTTCGATGCAAGACATTATTATCCCATTTACCGGAATCTGATCTGGGCACTTCGTGCCGCCGGCGATTTTTCGTGGGGACCGCAGAAATTTATTTATTATCTCGGTGGTGTTGATAACTGGCTGTTTCCAAAGTTCAATAATGCCAACAAGCCAGATCCGGACAACCAGTATGCATATCAGTCGCTCGCAGTTAATATGCGTGGCTTTCCTCAAAACGTATCAAACGGAAACAACAACCTGGTTATAAATAGTGAAGTGCGGTTGCCTGTTTTCTCTACGTTATTTAACAAGCCGATCAACAATGCATTCGTTCGAAATTTCCAGGTGGTACAGTTCGTTGATCTCGGCTCTGCATGGAACGGCAAGTATGATAAGATAGAAAGACCAAGCGTTCTTTATAGCGAAGCCAATAATCCTGTATCGATATTGGTAAAAGCAGGTGGTATCGGTCCTTTTGTTGGCGGATATGGATTTGGCGCACGCAGTACAGTTCTCGGTTATTTTCTACGCCTGGATGCTGCCTGGGATATGAGTGGATTTTTCCGCGGCAAACCGATGTGGTATTTTGCGATGGGAGTTGATTTCTGATAAAATCTCATTGAACTTTATAAATACAGGGATGGCTCAACCGCCATCCTTTTTATTTAGACGTTTCCTTGTGAAGATTAATCAGGCTTTTATAGATCAGTGTCATGAGTATGGCAAAACAGATAATCATCGCCCACTCTCCTTTATTCCTCAACGGGTGAAAACAGAGATAAACTATATCAGCGGTTAATTGAAATGGATTTGTAATAATATCCCAGCTATTGAAACGCAGATACCGGCCGATATAAATTCCTATTGCGTTCAACCACATGATGGCGTATAAGAAAACCCATTTAAATCTTGTCTTCTTACCAATTAAATTTTCCATTGTAAGGACTGACAAAACACCAAACATTAAACCATTCCAGGCAAATGAAAAAATCAGGGCAAGATCGTACCATTGCGGTGCGGCCGTTCCTTCGTCAAGGTGAAATAAGTCTGTAACTATATAAAATGAATTCGGAACAAATAACAACCAGCAAAAGAAAATAAACCAGAATTTAATTTCATTCTTAATCCCCATTGCTGTCTTCCTTAGGTAATTCGCAATGCAATACGGTATGTAGGCCAGGAAAAGATTCCAAATTAAAAAACCATGCATTAAACTTCCTGTAACCAGGAATCTCATCGTCCATAAAAAAATACTGAAGGCACAGGAAAGCAATAAAACTCTTTCAATTCCCGTCCTCTTAAAATAAAATCGTTTAATCCAGAGCGTTGTTTCCATACTTAAATAAATTTTGGAATAAAAATTATCAGCCCTGCTGCAAGCGCCAGTAGCGATGCTATCAACACTGCCGCTGCAGACAGATCCTTTACTACTTTTATTTGATTGTTATAGCCGGGTGTAACATGGTCCGCCAGTTTTTCAATCGCCGTGTTGAACAATTCCGCAATCCAAACGAATGCAACTGAAAATAATATCACCAGCGCCTCTATCGGGGTCACTCGTTTTACTATGGATAAAATAATAACTGATACGGTAGCCAAAGAATGAATCCATATTGAATGTTCCGATGCAAAGGAAAATCTTAGTCCATTGAAGGCATACCGGAAACGCATCAGCCAGTTACTCATTGAAAAGAAATTTTTGTTCATACTGAATTATTTAAAAAGGACAGGGACAAAGTCCCCGTCCGCGCAAAAAAACCAACCAGGATAAGCGTTTAATGGGAGGTTCATGGTCTTAATCAATTATGGGAAAAGTATTTCTACATTGGAAACATCAAACCTTCTATTGAGGATTATCGCTTCACAACTCCTGTATAATGCCATTGCTGCCCGGTGAAATGATACTAAGGAATGGCTGCCCTTCTTTAGTACCGGCTTATGATACAACCATACAACAGCGATCGTTCCGGTCATTATCATAAAATACAGGGCACGGATTAATGTCCTGCTCACCGGCGATCGTTGCCGGAACATAATCTGCAGCGTGTGACATTGAAAATTTATATGCTGATCTTCGTCTTTCAACACCTGCGAACAAATTTTTTGCAGCAAAACAGAACCAGTTGCTTTCTTCAACGCCGCATAGTACACTTTGGAAATAATTTCCGCTATCAACAGGATCATAATGCTATTTTCAATGCCTGCCAACTTGCGTAGTTTTCTAAATACTCCGTCTACCCAATGTTCTTTAATACAGGGAATAAAATAACGGTTCATAAATTTCGCAAGCACTCTTGCATGCATCTGTTCCTCACAAATAAACAAGCGGATGCATTCGAGATACAAAGGATCAGGAACCGTTTTCGCATATGCGAATAAATGCTTTCCTTCAGAGCTCTCACCACTTTGAAATTGCTGGATAGATAATGCGATCAATTTCTTTTCATGTGCATCAAGACGATCTTCCATCCGCCAGTCAATATCCCCAAAATGAGTTTGATTGCTTTCAAAATATTCTTTCCAGTAATGATAGGACATAGCGATAAGGTTTAAAGGATGTAATTGTATTAATTCTGTTCTTTTAATTTTTGAAAAAATGAAATAGCCAGGAAATGAAATAGGATAATCGCCAATGAAATGATCCAGGATGTAAAAACCATTGTTGTCAGGTTCGATTCTCTTCTTTCTATTTCGATGAGCGATCGACCCACACCAACAAACCCCTGATGTGGTGCGGTGCTTGCCATCAGGACCATTGCCACACGGACACCATTGCGGGGTTGCCAGGTAAAAACATTCTCCATGTTCCGTCTTGCAAAATCAAAAACTCCTTTTGGTAGCCGGGGAAGTTTTCCATCCAGCAGGCCGGTAGTATGGATGGGAAGTTTATTACTGTCATATAAAACTTTAAATACAGAAAGGCTTCGCGCTACATCAACAGTATCTCCCTGCATAAAATGATCAATGGCCTTACCCTCATTTAAGCGATTCGCTATATCACCGGCTATTTGCAGTTGCGGATCGTTGGCATTACCGCGGTAAGATTGCTGAACTGAGACATAAATTATTGCTGAAAAGACAGTTACTATTGCAATAGCAGCAAGATACGTGACGGGTTGAATCTTTTTCATACAAAATAGTTTTGTTGATGAAACAATATGAACTGCACTTACCACTGTAATCTTCTTGAGAAGTACATGATAATGGCAAGAGCTATAAACAAACCGATACTTCCCATCAATAATGCATAATCCTGCAATTGAATAATGATAAATATGTAGCCGTAGACCACCGAGAGTACAAAACTGATAAACAATCCGAGTTTTGAAGAACGCATGATGCTGCCAACAAACCACATGACAAGACTAATGGTAGCTACAGATGAAATAAGATATGCAGGATTAAACCCAATATATTCAGAAATGGAAAGTAGTAATGTGTAAAATAAAACCAGCGCAAGGCCTGCCAGTGCATATTGTAAAAGATGCAATGGCTTTTTATAATAAGTTTCTATCAGAAAAAAAGACGCAAACGTAAGTACAATACAAAGCAGCGCATATTTAACCGATCGTTCAGTTTTATTATAACTGTCTATTGGTATTAATAAATCGGCGCCTAATACGGATGGAGACAGATCATAAAAAGTATTTTTCCATACCTGTGGCACGGTACGGTTCATATACTTCCAGCTGGCGGAGAAACCACTGTCAGTTACCTGGCGGGTATCAGGAAGTTTTATACCTGTAAAGCCCGGATCGGGCCATTTCGATTCCATGGTAACTTTATTTTCTCTTGCAGCCGTAGAGAACAATAATTGTTCGGAACCATTCAATGAAAATTTCATAGAGTACGAATGTTCTTTGCCGGCCTCGTCCATATTAAGTGGTACTGATGCGGCAAATGCGTCTTCCAAATGAGACAGACCGGCTTCCTGCGGATTAAAAACGAGATTGGTTCCGTTCCAGTTTATAGAAACATCTTCGCTGATACCTTTTATGTTGTCTTTTACTTTGAATAAAACAACGGCTTCGTTCCACAGCATACTTTCTGCGGGGGCTTTCAATTGCTGCCATTGCAATGGATTAAATTTTCCATTGATCGTGATATCACTTCTATAGACGATTACGTCATAAATACCCCGATGTCTTTTTTCGGGATATACTTTTGACTGTATATCTGTTTTATCAGCGAGGAAATAAGCTTTTCGCTTTAACGTTACTACGTTTCCTTTATCATCCTTATCGGTTTCAGTATAGGGTACCATCAATAAAGGTCCCGTTACAACCTGCTGACCGGCCCATTTGCTGCTGATATCGGCAATAGCTTCTTTTTGGCGGCCCTGGCGTTCTTTTACAAGATTCATGATAAAGAAAGTAGGTATTGATAATGCCAGTGCCATCACAAAAATGAAAACGCCCTTCACGAATAGTTTGCCTTTGTCCCATAAGTTGCCAATAACTGATGTTGGCGTTGAAGGTTGCGGTGATGCTTGAGGATAGTCCATTGTATGATTGTTTATGTTTTATAAAATTGTTGACTGATCAATTTGAGAATTATTGGAAGTAATATTGTCTTTGTTGATGTCAGAAGATTTAAAAAATAATAGGAAGTATCTATACCGGATAGTAAGCGCAGCTATTAAACCTGCATATGCCGGCCATGGTTCCAGGAAGAGGTCAATGTCTATTAGTTCCGGCATGAACAGCAACGGAATGAACAGGACGTTCAGGGCAACCGCCAATAATGCCAAAACATACCAGAGCAGAAATTTCTCATAAACAGTTATACTGATTGAGCAAATGAATCGAAAAAATATAAATGCAATAAATAAGGATGGTAATGCGACAAGAAATGATCCGAAGAGAGTAACGGGTCCAAAACCCGGATCAAAATGCCGGTGAGAGTGGTTGGTCAGGGCATAAACAAACAATCCTGTCAATGTGATTACTATCGACAATAACCATGAATATAAAACATGCCGGTATAAGCTCATAAATTGTTTGCTTTAATTGTTTCCAGGTAATAAATTTTGTTCAGGCAAATTTTAAGGGGTACAATACCAATTACCCCAAAACTGCAATCAATTAATCTCCATCCTATAGGAATTCCCCGAAAGTATCCGGCGATCATTGCAAAAGGAATTACCATCAAACAGGCAATGATGCCGAACTCTATCACCCATTTATTTTTTACCGGGTCTTTTAATGGACCAATAAATAAAACCGCAAGTACGATATGCGCAAAGGCAAGCCAATCGTAGCCATAAGCAAGAAACGGATAACGGTTATTCGTATCCCGGATACCGATAAATACCCTTTCCAACCATTTTCCCGTGCTTCCATTAGCTGGAAAATAACTGACCAGGAGTGAAAGCTCAGTTTCCGCGGGTATCGCGGTGATACCGCTTAATGCCAGGCTGATCATGAAAACGATGATCCAACGCTTTATATCTCTAATATCTTTATTCATCAGAAAGTACTTTGTATTTCAAAGTATACGGGCAAAAAAATTATTTCACCCCTTTAATCATATTTTCCAACGCCGCTATGTGCTCTGAAAAAGCTTTCTCTCCCGCCTTCGTAATAGCATAGGTTGTATTTGTTTTCCGCCCGATAAACCCTTTATGCACTTTGATATAGCCATTCTCCTCAAGGTTTACAAGATGCGTTGCCAGGTTTCCGTCCGTTACTTCGAGCATCTGTTTCAGATCATTAAAATTTATCTCCTCATTCACCATCAGGACGCTCATCACCCCAAGGCGTATGCGGCTTTCGAATACCTTATTTAAACCATTATAGGATTCTTCATACTACTATAAACTAAAGACTAAATACTATTGACCTAAAGGTCGGCGTTCATATTTCCACCACATTACTATTCCATATATTATATGCAAAATACCGAAACCGATGGCCCAAAAATATAAACCATGTCCCAACCATTGCATATTTATTACACCCAATGCTATTTCGCAATAACCCAGGTAACGGATATCAGTGAGCGTAAACTTACTTGCATTCACCAGCGCAAGGCCATAAAAAATTAAACAGGCCGGTGCTACAAATTTCCACTCATTGTACTGCAGCATCCCTAAAATAAACAATGCACCTGCTGCAAGCGGTATTACCATATTCCAAAACAAACGACGCGACGTATAGTTCCAAAGCGGAACGCCCTGGCTGCCCGCCTTTCTCCACGTAAAATAAAATGCAGAAAGAAAGGCTGCTGCAAAAACGGCTGCTGCCAGTGTCAGCAACTGAACTTTCAATTCAGAAAAATCTCCGTCAGCAAAAGAACCACGCCCGTTATACAAGCTGTAATAATTTTTAAAGATGCCATACCGCGCTATGCCCGCTCCGGCCAACGCACATATGCCCGCAGATACGCCACTGAGGCCGCTTAATGAAATAAACCGGCTGGATCTTTCCATCAGCCGTTTAATGTCTTTTACATCCTGCAATGTGTCGGAAGGTTGATTTTGCGCATGCATAAAAAGCACTTTGAATTACAAAGTAAATACTAAATACTCCGATTTACAAAATTTTTTGAGTTAATATTTTTAACATTCTAAAATTCAATGCCTCTGCGTTTTGATCCTTATTTTTGTGCTTTGTGCTTATGAACATCATCCGGAACTTTATCTTTATTCTCGCAGGCATCCTGTTCTTTGCACCACTTACTTTTTCGCAAAAAAAAGTCATTACCGGCATTGTTAAAGATTATAATAGCGAGGAACGAGTCCCTTTTGCTTCCGTCTATTTTCAAAACACAACAACCGGTAAACTTACTGATTCATCCGGTTCATTTTCATTTTACCTGGATGAATGGCCTTCTGATACGCTGCTGATAACCTGCGTCGGCTTTCAGCCATTTAAATTGTATTTACCAAAGGACAGGGATTCATTTCTGCTGGAAATTCCGATGGAAAGAGGAACATTCAATGAAGGAGTTCGGGTAAAAACAAAAGTGAACAAAGGATTATTGCTCTGGCGGAAAATAGTGCAGAATAAACCACGCAATGATCGCTATCGTTTCAGTAATTTCTCCTACGAACTTTATAACAAACTTGAACTGGATATTAAGAACTTTAAATTCGGTATTACGAAATTGAAACCGTTCAAGCCTGTTAATAAAATTATTAACCAGTATATGGATACGGCGGATGGACATCCTTACCTGCCCACCTATCTTACTGAAACACTTTCCGATTATTATTACCAGAAAAGACCGTTGAAACGCCGCGAGGTTATTAAAGCAGTAAATACCAATGGTGTAAAAAATGAAAGTATTATACAGTTTCTTGGCGGGATGGATCAGAATATAAACGTGTATAATAACTTCATCCCGGTTTTTGACAAACAATTTGTAAGCCCGGCAAGCGACAACGGCGACTTCTACTATAATTACAGCGTGAGGGACACGCAGATCATTGGTAAGAACAGGTATTACCATTTAATATTCGTGCCCCGCCGTACGGGTACCAACACGTTTGAAGGAGATTGTTGGGTTCATGCGGGCACATTCGCTATTCAGAAAATGAATCTGCGTCTTGGTAAAGAAGCGAACATCAACCATATCGATAATCTTAGCCTGATACAGGAATATGCTCTTCTGAATGATTCGCTTTGGTTTTTAGCAAAGGACAAATTTGTCGCCGATGGTTCTTTATTCGGAAAAAATTTTCCCGGCGCAATCGGCCGAAAAACGACAACATACAGGAATGTCGTCGTGAATGATTCGTCCGTTGTAAACCAATTGAACAATAATAAAATCCTGGAAGAAGTGGTTACGCTGCCCGGTGCCCCTGAAAAAGGAAGAGAGTTCTGGGATACTTCGCGTCACGAAACATTAACGGCAACGGAAAAAGGAATCATTGCCATGATTGATACATTGCGGAATGCACCTGAATTCAAAAAATTGACCAATACGATCGAATTTATTGCGACAGGCTATATGGATTTAGGCAATCTGCAGATAGGCCCCTGGTATAATTGGTTCACTTATAATTCACAGGAACATTTCCGGATGCGGTTTGATCTAGGAAGTAATAAACACTTTGATAAACATTTCTGGTGGCATGGATATCTCGCCTACGGGTTTGGCGATCAGAAGTTCAAAGGCAAAGGGGAACTGTTCTATCTGCCGAAAAAACATCCACGCCTTTATCTATACGGATCGTATATACAGGATTATGATTTTGGCCAGAGTTATTATGGCGAAGTTTCCACCGATAACATCTTTGCTATCGCTGTGAGAAAGCCAAGCGTTCCGATAAAATTCATGAAGATAACGGAACAGCGATTTGAGTTTTTTAATGAAACCCGTTCGGGGTTGTCAACGTTGCTGACTGCCAATCATAAAACGTATCTGCCTGTACGAAATTTAATTTCCGAAGATTCATTTCCTTCTGTGAAAGACCGCAATCCTTTTACTACAACCGAGGTATCATTAAAAATACGTTTCGCGTATCTCGAAAAATTCCTGGAAAATACGTTCTTCCGCACAAGCCTGGGAAGCCCCTATCCCATTGGTGAATTCACTATTGCTCATGGCTTCTCAGGAATATTGAATAGCAGTTATGACTACACGAAAATTACCGGTAGTATTTCTGATTATATAAAAATTCCTCCGTTCGGAAACATTTCTTTCCAGGTATATGCAGGTAAAACATTCGGCACGTTACCTTATGTATTCCTGGATGTAGCACCCGGCAACGAATTGTACTACTACAATAAATATGCGTTCAATACAATGAACAAGTATGAATTCATACATGATCGTTTCGCCGGTGTAAACTTTGAACACAATTTTGGTAACAGTATTTTCCGTTTTATCACTCCACGATTGAAGCTCCGCCAATTCTGGACAGCCAAGGCATTATGGGGAAGTTTGAGCGACGCCAATTACCAACTCAACTTCAAACAGGGAAACAACTTTCAAACACTCAACGGTAAAACATATCTTGAACTCGGAACCGGCATTGATAATATCTTAAAAGT
>Ga0207691_10003345_pt1 | contig 15603 bp, 12 predicted proteins | sample KBSM13metaG_FD_184327 | JGI IMG/M metagenome (GOLD analysis project Ga0207691, IMG submission 184327) | Miscanthus rhizosphere microbial communities from Kellogg Biological Station, Michigan, USA - KBS M1-3 metaG (SPAdes) (version 2) | ecosystem: Host-associated > Plants > Roots > Rhizosphere >... | reverse complement strand
AACTCGAGCACGGCTCGCGCGGTCTTCACGTGCGCGTAGTCGATGTGCTGGCCTTCGTAGAGAACCGCAGCGTTGCCTTCGGCTTCCGCCTTGTCGAACGCATCGATCATGCCCTGGTAGAACAATAAGTCCTGCGCAGAGGGAGAGAACACCTCGTTGGCGATCGCGATGTGCGACGGATGGATCATCACCATCGTGGTGAAACCGATCTGGCGATTCTGCACGGCAAAGGCGCGCGCGCCCTCAGGATCCTTGAGGTCCTGCCACAATCCGACCCATGAGAATTGGCGGCCGCTCGCCCGCACGGCGAGTAAGGCGCGGCTGCGCAGGTAAAGCGTTTCATGTCCCGTCGGCGTGAACTGAAAGCCGATGGAACGAGACACATCGGCGTCTTTGGCGGTGCCTGCGAAAAGCGTCGCCACGCGAGGCGATGCCGCCAAGATCTGCTCGCACTGCGAATAGGCCTGCGCCGTTTCGAGCGAAACTACGATCTCGATGGATCCGGAGGCGACACCGTTTTTTCGCTCGAAGTGTGTAATCAGCGCATCGCACGCGATGATGTCGTGCGGGCCGTAATTCTTCGGCAGCAGCACCCCGCTCAAACCGGCGATCGCGATCCGCTCCAGGTCGTCGCCGGTCATGGCGGTCTCGAGCGCATTGAGACGAACGTACACACCGACCTTGCGGCTGCCTGCGGTAATCTTCCGAATGGAGTTGGCTACGACTTCGCGCGCCTCGGCCTTCATGCCCACAGGTACGGCATCCTCGAGGTCGAGGATCAGGCCGTCGGCGCCCGCGGCAATGGCCTTGTCCGGCCAACTCTCCTTATGGCCGGGAACAAAGAGGACGGAGCGCATTGGTCGCATGATCAATCACAATAATACATAATGCATTATCGACGCGTCAACAACGACCTCGCTTCTGTTGAGCGCGAGGCGCGGCGCGTCACGGCTCGTGGAACACTGTCTCTCGCGATCGTTTGATTGCAGGCAGTAGCATCAGCGCGAGAATCACCGCTCCCAGCATCAGCAGAACAAGGCTAATGGGCCTCGTCACGAAGATCGACGCGTCGCCGTACGAGATCTGCAACGCGCGCTTGAAGTTCTGCTCGATGATCGGTTCGAGGACGAACGCGAGCAGCAGCGGGGCGGGCTCGCACCTCCATTTGATCAGCAGATAGCCGATGAACCCGAAGATCACCAGCAGCAGCACATCGAATCCACTGTTGCTGGTCGTGTAAGCACCCACGCACATGAACCCGAGGATCATCGGGTAAAAAAGGTGATACGGAATCTTCAGCAGGCGGACCCAGATACCCACTAACGGAAGATTGATGATCAGCAGCATGATGTTGCCGATGATCATCGAGGCGATGAGCCCCCAGAATAGATCGGGCTTCTGAGTCATCACGCTTGGGCCAGGAGTGATGCCGTGGATCAGCATCGCGCCCGCCATGAGGGCGATGATCGCGTTCGACGGAATGCCCAGCGTCAAAAGCGGGATGAACGAAGTTTGAGCTCCGGCATTATTGGCGGTCTCCGGAGCAGCAACGCCTTCCACTGCGCCTTTGCCGAACTGCGCGGCGTTGGGCGAGATCTTCTTCTCGAGCGCGTAGGCCGCGAAGGAAGACAACATCGCGCCGCCGCCCGGAAGAAGGCCCAGTACGGAGCCCAGGGCCGTGGACCGCAGGACAACGGGCCAACAGCGGCGGAAGTCCTCGCGCGACGGCCACAAATGAGTGATTTTGCCTTCCACCACGAAGCCAGTCTCCTTCCGCTCGAGGTTGGTGATGATCTCGCCCATACCGAAAAGGCCCATGGCCACGGGAACGATGCCGATGCCGTCCGCAAGCTCCGCGATACCGAACGTCATCCGGTACGCTCCGGTTTCCACATCGATGCCTACCGTGCCCAGAAGCAGGCCCAGCGCGATCATGCCTAGGGCGGCGACGATAGAGCCTTCTGCAAGCACGACGGCTACGATGAGCCCAAGGGACATCAAGGAGACGTATTCCGCCGGTCCAAACAGCAGCGCGACCTGAGCAAGGGGTGGCGAAAACAGCGCAATGAAGAGCGTGGCGACGATTCCTGCGAATGCGGACCCCAGCGCAGCGATCGCCAGCGCAGGGCCGGCGCGGCCCTGCTTCGCCATCTGATGTCCGTCGATGCAAGTGACCACCGAAGCCATCTCGCCCGGCATGTTCACCAGGATCGAAGTGGTGGACCCGCCGAACTGGGCGCCGTAATAGATGCCAGCCAGCATGATCAGCGCTGCCACTGGCGACAGGTAAAAGCTGATCGGCAGCAGCATCGCAATCGCATTGAGCGGTCCCAAGCCCGGCAACACGCCAATGATTGTGCCGAGCAAGCAACCGATCAGGCAGTACAGCAGGTTGATCGGTTGAGCGGCGACGGCGAGGCCCTGCATGAGGCCGGAAAAACCCGCTGCGATATCCACGACTGGAGCCTTGCGCTAGAACTTCGGCCAGAGGGGAATCGCGAGCCCGAGCGCCTTGACGAACAGGAGCGACGAGACGAGCACGGTTCCGGCAGCGAGCGCCAGCGTTTCGCGGAGCGTCGTACCGCGATGCGCCGCACAGGAAATGAAGATTAGCCCTGCCAACGCAATGACGAGTCCCAAGCGCTGGATCGAGATCGCGAAGAATGCGACGGACGCAAGGATCAGCACCAATGGGCGCAAATGCCATGTGTCGGGTGCGGGGCCTGTTCGCGTAATGCCGTGCACGACCAGAATGAACCCGAACCCGAGCTGCAGAAACGCGAACAGGTACGGCACGAAACCAGGACCCACCCCCACTTCCGTCCCGCGACTCAATGCGCGCGCAAGGTAGAGGGCGAGCAAGGCGACCGCGATCAGGAACGCGCCGGTGAACACTTCGTTCGGACTCTTGATGCGATTCAACGCTTGCTGTGCCATGTCCGTTGTCTCCGCGTCGCGATTGCCGGCTGCGCTTGTGCGCTACTGCTGAACGACAATCTTTTCGCGATCCACCACGGCTTTCCAGTTCTTGTACTCGTTCAGCACCTGATTCTTGAATGCGTCACCCACAAGCGGGTTGGTGTCGGGGGGAAGCTTGGCCGCGGTCTGGTACTTGGCGATCGCTTCGGGATCCTTGAGCACCGCGGTCAGTTCCGCGATCAAGCGGTCGGCAATCGGTTTGGGGGTGTTGGGCGGAGCGACAAAACCGAACCAGACATCCCAGGCGGCGCTGGCGAGCCCCAACTCGCCGAAGGACGGCAGATCAGGGTAGATCGGACTGCGTTTCGTGCTCGAGGAGCCGATCACCTTGATGCCCTCGAGGAATGGCACGGAACCTCCAACGGTAAAATCAATGTTGCCTGCCAGCAGATCCGTATACACCGGCGCGATGCCGGTATAGGGCACGTGCGTTCCCTTCACTCCGGCTGCACTCTCGAACATGACCGTTCCCATATGCACGACGGCGCCGACGCCGGTGCTGCCATACCTCGCCTTGCCCGGGTTCGCTTTCATGTACGCGATGAGCTCCGGTATCGTGGAGATCGGCAACTTGGGGTTCACCATGACTAGCGGCGGGATCGCGAACGGACGGACGAGGTAAGTGAAGTCGTCGAATTTATACGGTAGGTTGCTTCTAACTGCCGGCACTACCGGGAGCTCTGGGCCAGCCAGATAAATCGTGTACCCGTCGGGCGGCGACTTGGCGGTGAAATCGGCTCCGATGACGGAGCCGGCTCCCGGCTTGTTCTCGACGACCACTGCCTGCTTGATGCGTCGCTGGAGAAATTCCGCCGTGATCCGGGCAAGCGCGTCCGTTAATCCGCCGGCGTTAGCGGCAACTACAATCTTGATCGGCTGCTTCGTCGGAAAGTCCTGCGCGATTGCCGGCGCGGCGGCGACCGCAACGGTCACGAACAGCGCGCCTAGCAGTCGGATTGCGTTCAGCATGTCACCTCCTGTGCAGTTGAATTTCGGTAAACGGACGCCCGTGACGGACGCGCGGCGCCATCGTATAACACATTATGCATAATGTATAGACGGAACCCAAGCCACGGTAAACGCAGTTAGGCGGCCGACGTCTCCCGCGGAACGTCTTCGCTTATCAGGCGCTTGACCAGCGGAGGCCCCACTCCCCGGTGGAGTGCTGCCCTTCGCTCGCGTAAACGAGCGTCGGCGGCCGTCAGGCGGTCAAGCCGTCGCAGATGCTCGAGCCAGCTTGGGTCGACGAAGTGTTCGACGTGGCGACGAGGATCCTCGGCATCGCGCAGCAAACTCCAGGAAAGAGCGCCGCCGCGCAGCCGAGCGCGCCGGCTCTCGGCCATGACGGCTTGGAACGCGGCCGTGTCTTCCGGATCGATCACATACTCGATCGACACGAACACCGGCCCTGCTCCGGGGTCGATCGGCTCTGCCGTCGGCGCCGATGTGAACGGGACCGGGGCCAACTCGTCGGCGCTCGGACCGGCGACACGCCAGCGCCTCACCGCCACGACTACAGCAAGGCCGAGCGCGGCACCGAGGCCGAGGCTCGCGCGCACACCGGCGACGCTCGCCACGGTACCCCACAAGACGGCGCCGATCGCGCTGCCGCCCATCGCGGCCATGAAGAACACCGACATCGCCCGCGCGCGCACCCAGCCTGGAAGGCAGAGCTGCGCGCTCACGTGGAGCGAGTTCGTCGCCGTGATCCACGCGCCGCCGGTCACGAGCATGGCGGCGGCCGCAACCCACACATTGGGCGCCAGGGCGGCAAGGGTGATGGATATCGCGTGCACGCACGAACCAAGGTTGATCAACGTCCGCGCGGCAAGTCTTTCGCGCAGCCGGGGGAGCCATGCGCCGACAGTGATGGCGCCGACGCCGATGCACGCCAGCAGCACGGTGTACGTGCGCGCGCCGCCATCGAGTTCTGTCGCGAAAAGGGGCAGCATCGCGAGAGGAGCGACGAGCTGGACGTTGACGAGGCATATGCGCGCAATGACCACCCGGAGCGGTCGGGATTGCCCGACGAATTGCGCGCCGACCCGCATGGCACCCATGAGCCGTTCGGCCGGCAACGTTCTGATGGCGGGCGAATACTTCCACCGCAGGATGAGTGCGGACCCGCCGAGCGACAGCGCCGCGACGGCGAGGAACACCGACGTGCTGCCAAAGGCGGCAAGCAGGAGGCCGGCCACGAGAGGGGCGATGACCCGCGACGCATTGATCGCCATCGTGTGCAACGCGATCGCCTGCGGCATTTCGCCCGAAGGGACGACTTCCGGGACAATCGCGAGGAACACCGGAAAGCGCATGGCCATCCCCACCCCATTCGTGAACACGAGCGCAAGCAGCACCGGTGCCGTGAGCATGCCGAGGTACGCCGCGATTGCCAGGAAAATCCCCGTAGCTACCATTAAGTATTGGGTCGCGAGGAACCAGCGGCGCCGATCGACCATATCGGCCAGCGCGCCGCATGGAAGCGCCAGCAGAAACATCGGAAGCGTCGACGCCGTTTGCACGAGAGCGACGAGCACCGGCTCCCCGGAAATTGTGGTCATCAGCCACGCGGCCGCGACGTCGCACATCCACATGCAGATGTTGGCGGCAAGCCAAGCCGTCCAGAGCATCCGAAAGGGTCGGATGCGCAGCGGGCTCCACGCAGTTACCCTTGTCAGCGTGACGCCCCGTTGTGTTTGCGCTTGGGGCGCGACCTCCGGCGAGCACGCGAACCCGATCCCTTCGCGGGCGTTTGGGCCTTCGCACCTCCGCTCCACATTCCCTGTCGCTCCAGCATCGCCATTAGAAGCTCTCCCCCGCGCATGACGTGACGAAACATGAGCGAGCGCGCGGCATCGAGGTCTCGTACGCGGATCGCATTGAGAATTATCGGGTGGTACTCCACCGCATCCTTCAACTGGCCGTCGACGCTGGCGTAGAAAGTATTGGCGAGTTGTTTCGTAAGCTTGCCTAGCAGCAACGCAAGGCGCGGCGCTCGTGCCGCGAGGTTGATCGCGCGATGAAACTCATGCCCGCGGCGCGCCGCGAGCGGCGTGTCGCCGGCGACATACGCCGCCTCATGCTCGGATTGAATCGCCTCGAGTCTCTCGAACTCCGCGTTGGACATTTGGGCTGTGGCACGGCCGACAAGCTCAGCGGCCAGCGTCGCTTGTGCCCAGAACAGATCGTGGACGTCGTCCTTGCTGAAAGCATTGACTACGAAGCCGCGTCGCGGAATGAGCGTCACCGATGACTCGCTTTGCAGGAGCAGCAAGCCCTCGCGCACTGGTGTCGTACTGACGCCCAGCGAGTTCGCAAGCGCATCGATGCGCAGGAATTCGCCTTGGGCGATCTCGCCGGAGATGATTCGCTCGCGCAGGTGCATGGCGACTGTCTCCGAGAGTTGTATCTGGGCAAGCACCTTGCTGCCGCGGCGCGGCCGCGTCGACGATGCCGACGCCGCCTCGATGCCTTCGCTCGTGGTGGGTTTTTTCGGCGATTCCATACTCGGCCTCCCAGCCAAACATCAACGACCGCGAGTTCGGTGGCCAGAACTCACTCGGTGACGATGTTCTTCTCCGCCGCCAGTTTCTTCCACATCGCGTAGCTGGCGCGAACCTTGGCGGCTGCCTGTTCCGGCGTCAGGGTCAGCGGCAGTGCGCCGTCCGAAAGCATGAGCTCCGTCATTTCCTTGCTCTTGGCGATCTCGTTGACCGCCTGATTGAGCCGCAACACGAGAGCAGCCGGTGTACCCGCGGGCGCATAGAGCGTGGTGAAGAGGCTCACGTCGTAGCCGGGTACCACGGATGCTACAGTGGGGACGCCGGGGAATGCGGGACTCGGTTCGCGCGACGTGACCGCCACGAGCCGGAACTTGCCCGCGCTGACTTGGCCGCCGAACGTAGATTTGACGGCAAGCATGAGATCGATGTTGCCGCCGAGCATGTCGGTCACTGCAAGGGAAGCGCCCTTGTAGGGAATGTGCCTCAGCTGGATCTTCGCCGATTCATTGAGCAGCTCCGCGGCCATGTGAGCGATAGTGCCGACACCGGCCGTCCCGTGCGTAATCGTGTCGGGCTTTGCGCGTGCCGCCGCGAGCAGGTCGGCCGGCGTCTTGATCGGGGAGCTTGCCGGCACGGCGATGACAAGCGGCCCCTCTCCGGGTACCGCAACCGCCACGAGATCGCTCAAGACGTCGATCGGCACGTTCTTGTTGGTTGTCGCCGCACTGATCATGCTTACCGACGTGAACAACAGCATCGAACCATCGCGCGGGGCTTTAGCGACTGCGGAAGCGCCAATGAAACCGGAAGCGCCGGGGCGGTTCTCCACGATCACCGTCGTCCCGAGCTTCGGGCCAAGCTGCGCGACGAGAGCGCGAGCGATGACGTCGGTGCTCGCGCCAGCTGCGAATGGAACGATAACCTTGATGACGGGCGGCAACGCCGACTGCTGCGCGCTCGCCGTCACTGCAGCGGACAACGCAACCACGGAAATTAGTGCTCGGAAAACGCTGAACATGTTGATCATTGGCTGACGTCGAATGAATGTTGGAACCGGTCGTAAGGTGGAATTGACGCTGAAATGTTATCACACATATAATGCATTATGCACTAGACGGGGTGGAGCGGCATTCGAGCATTCGAAATCGCCGTGCCCCCACTGCCTTCGAGATCCGGGAGAACACGAGATGCAAGGAGACGACACCGCGGCAAAGTTGCAGCGACTCATCGACCGCGCCGAAATCTACGACTGCATGTGCCGCTACGTGCGTGGCGTCGATCGCGGCGATGCAGACCTCATGCGGTCCGCCTATCACGCCGATGCCTACGACGACCACGTCGACTACAAGGGCGACGTAGAAGGCTTCATCAAATGGCTCGACGGGCGCTTCGCACCGTTCGTCAATTCCATGCATCACATCGGCAACTGCTACATCGAGTTCGCCGGATCGGATGTGGCTTTCGTCGAGACGCAGTATGCGAGTCGCCGGCTCCGCAAACCTTCGGAAGACGAGGCGCGAAACCTCGGTCCCAACGACATGCTCATGCGGCAATCCTGGGGACGTTATCTCGATAGGTTCGAGCGCCGCGGCGGGGAGTGGCGGGTGGCTAAGCGCGTCGTCATCGTCGACGATCGATTTGCGTCGGTGGCCATTGGCGGCGCGAGGAATACGCCGTCCACCTGGGGCTTCCGCAATTCTTCCGATCCGATGTATGCGTTTCGCGCCGAGGTTTTCGCCGACGCGCAGGTTGCATCGCGCTGACCGCTTGTCGGGGCGCCGCAGTAGGCTGGGTATTGACCGCGAATAATGTATAATATATTCTCTAGCTGGCAGCAGGCAATCGGCGGCTTCGGCAATCGACGGCCCCGCGAAACCCAGGGAAAGGAACTGCGCAATGACCGGTGAGGCGTTGACTCTAGAGCGCGCTGTCGCGCAATTCGTCGTGAATTTCCGATCGGTGGACCTCGACGCCTCTGCGCGCGAGCACATAAAGCGCCTGATCAAGGACCAGTTCGCGATCCAGCTCGGCGCATCCCAGTTGCCCTGGTCGCGACAAGTGCGCGAATTTCGCAAGCCACGAGCCGGGTCCGCAACTATCGTCGGCGAGACTGCAAAGGCGGCGGCTGCGGACGCGGCTTATCTCAACGCAACCTATGGTCACGGGTTCGAGTATGACGACTATGTCGGCAACGCCCATCCCGGCTGCTGCGTCGTGCCCACCGCTTTTGCCATCGGCGAGGAAGTCGGCGCAAGCCTGGAAGAGGTGATCGTCGCCCTGGCGACCGGATACGAAACATACGCGCGCATCGGCAAGCTCGGGTCGCCCGATCTGCTGAATGCAGGCTGGCAGTCGCACTCGGTGCTCGCAAATTTCGGCGCCGCCGCGATAGCTGCCAAGCTGTACGGCTTCGATGAAGAACGTACGCTGCACGCCCTCGCGATCGCCTTGAGCCACGCGAGCGGCCCGACCGAGTACGCGTCGACCGGAGGCTCGATCAAACGCGTGCATGCGGGCATCGCGGTGCGCAATGGTATCGAGTCGGCGGAGCTTGCCCGCGCCGGCATCACCGGTCCGCTGCGTTTCCTGACGGGCAACCGTGGGCTCTACCGCAACTTCTGCCGCAAGACCGTCGGCGACGAGGCCGTCCCGGATTTCCTGCCGGGAGCACCGCTGATGCTGCGACAAATGAAGTTCAAGGCTTACTGCTGCTGCGCGCTCACGCATTCGTACATTGAAGCGATGGCGGGCGTTCAGTCGCGGGTCGCCGACATCGTTGCCGTCGACGCAAAAATCCAGACGATGGCCGATGCGATCGTCGGCAACCGCAACGCCCACATCTACCAGCCGCGCAACATCGAAGAGCTGCAGTACTCGCTGCCGGCCCAAATGGCGATGGCCGCGCTCGGCAAGGGCAACGGATACCGGGCGCATCGAGACTTTATGGAGGGCAAGCTGGATCTCTCGCCTTCAGGTGAGGTCATCCAGCTCGCGAAGCGCATCAAGGTCTCGGTCTCTCGCGAGCTCGACGAGAAGTACGGGATGACGTTCGTGGCGGACGTCGACGTGCACTACCGGGATGGCAAGAACGAGCACATCTTCGTCGAAGGCTCGACGGGCAGCCCCAACCGGCCATTCACGCCGGAACAGCACCGGGCGAAGCTCGACGAGCTCACCGAGACGGTAGTGGACAAATCCCAGGCGACCAAGCTGTTCGCGATCGTCGATCGCCTCGATCCTGCGACCCCGGTCAAGGATGTCACGTCACCGCTCCAGGCGCGGTGAAGTCGGAGAGTTCTGTGTCGAAGTCCTATACGCAGGTTCTGGCCCGGTTCAGCGCCGAACTGCAATACGAGGACCTGCCCGGCCAAGTCGTCCGCGAGGTCAAGCGACTGCTGCTGGATACGATCGGCTGCGGCCTCGGTGCGCTCGGCCTCGACAAGGGGCGCATGGCGATCGAGCTCATGCAGCGCATGGGAGGACGCCCCGAGTCGACCGTCTTGGGCAGCCGCGAAAAGCTGCCCAGCGCCTCGGCCGCATTCGCCAATGGCGAGCTCATGAACGCACTGGACTGGAACGCGTTGCTCGCGCCATCACACGTGCCCCCGTATGTAATCCCACCGGCATTTGCGCTGGCGGAATTGCATGGCAAGTCGGGCAAGGACCTGATTACGGCGGTTGCACTTGCGCTCGAAATATCGGGACGCGTTGGAACGTCGCTAGGGGGTTTGAGAGCAACTCCCGGCGGTTTTCCGCTGCGCGTTTGGGGCATCAGCTCGAATCAGCTCGGCGCGACGATGGGCGCGGCCAAGATCCTGGGTCTCGATGCGGGCAAGATGCAGCACGCGCTGGGCCTGGCTGGTTACTTCGCTCCCCTGCCCTCGCACGTCAAGTACAACCATACCGTTCACGTCGGCTATGCGAAGTACGCGCCGTGCGGCTGGATGGCTCACGGCGGTGTCACGACCGCACTGCTCGCCGAGATGGGCTATCACGGCGACTTGACCGTGCTCGATGGAGAGAATGGCTTTTGGGCGATGAACGGTGCCCGCTCATGCGACTGGCAAAAGATCGACCATCGGTTGGGTGAGGAATGGATCTTCACCCACGTCGGCTACAAGTATTGGCCGGCGTGCGGGATGTTCCAGTCGCCGCTCGACGCCTTCACGAAGCTCATCGACGAGCACAAGCTGCAGCCGGACGAAATTGCTGAAGTGGTCGTCAAGATCGAGGCATTCGCCGGCCTCGACAAGTACATCACCACCGACGTCCGCGACCATGTCGAGGCCGCCTCTAGCCTGCCGTATTGCATCGCCGTGGCTGCGCATCGGATCAAGCGCGGACCTGGATGGCAATCGCCGCAAGTCATGAACGACCCGCGCATCCGTTCGTTCATGAGCAAAGTCACGCACGCGGTGAATCCGAAGTCAGAAGAAATGCGACATCAGGACCTCGTGGTGGATCAGCTTCCCTATCTGAGCCACAGGCCGGCTCGGGTGGAAGTAACGGCCCGAGGCAAGACTTTCGACTGCACTGTCGACTACGCAAGGTGGCTTTCGATCGGAGTCGAAGAGTTTCGGGCCACCGATGCCGGGTTGGCGGAGAAGTTTCGGGCTAACGCCGAAGGTGTGCTCGGCGACGGCACGATCAGCGAAGTCATCGATTCCATTCTTAGTCTCGAGCGCGTGTCGGACACGTCACGCGTCGCAGAGATGCTTGCGAGTTGACGCTTTCATTTCCTGGAGATCATCGTGGTCAAGAATTTTCTCAAGCTGGCTATGATTGTTGTCCCGATCGCGGTCGCGAGCACCGCGCACGGATTTCCGGACCGGCCGATAACGGTCGTAGTTCCTTTCGGCGCCGGCACCGCGGTCGACGTGAATGGGCGGGACTTCGCCCAGGCGTTCGGCACCGTCATTACGCAGCCCGTCGTGGTCGACAACCGTCCGGGCGCCGAGGGAACCATCGGCGGGCTGGCGGTGCTCAATGCTGCGCCCGATGGCCACGCCGTCATGTTCACGAGCAGCTCGATCCCGGTCCTTGACCCACTGCTGAAGAAGAACCTGCAGTTCGACCCGGTCAAGGACTTCATCCCCATCTGCACAGTCGCACGTACGAACAATGTGATGAACATCACCGGATCGAGCTCGATCAAGACCGCTGCCGACCTTATCGCGGCAGCGAAGGCTCAGCCCGGCAAGCTGACCTTCGGCTATTCCACGGCCAGCACGCGATTGGCAGGCGAGCTCTTCCAGCAGGCGGCCGGCATCAAGCTGCTGGGTGTCCCTTATAAGACTTCGGCCACCGGGCTCACCGACGTCGCCGCCGGCCGCGTCGATCTGTTTTTCATCGACGAGGTCTCCGCCGGTCCGTTCTACCAAAACGGAAAGCTGCGGCCGCTCGCAGTTGCAAGCCCCGCGCGCGTCAAGTCGCTGCCCGACACGCCGACCGCCAGCGAGATCGGAGTGCCGGGCTACAAGATTCAGCCGTGGTTTGGCGTGTATGCCTCCGCCAAGACACCGCCGGAGGTCGTCGCCCAGCTGCGGGAGCTCATGAGCAAGGCGGTTAAAAGCCCGGCGTACGCCGCGAAGCTCGAGCAGCGCGGTCTGGCGCCGCTGGTGATGTGCGGTGATGCCATGGGCAAATTCCAGCTCGAGGAAATCGAGCTCTGGCGCGGAGTCATCAAGAAGGCGGGAATCGAGCCCGAATGAACCTCGAGCGAAACGCCCGATGGCAATCGCGATGAGTTTATTGGGCCGGTATCAGCGCCTCGAACAGTTGCGAAACGGCGAGGTTCTCGAGGCCCATGATTCTGTCGATGGCAACTTCCAACTGTCGAGGCTGGAGCGTACCGGCTGCGTTGGCACGGAACTTCCGGGCAAGGTCGTCGTCCGTAGCCCGAAACTGTTCGTTCTCGATCGCCAGCCACTTCGCGTATTCAACGGTTTGCGTGAAGCGCTCACCTCTCGCCAGGACCTGAACAGAGCAGGGACGGCGCTCGATGTAGGGCTTGCGCTCCACGACCAGTTCCCGATGCCGCATCTCGTCGGCGAGCGGATAGGGTTCGATGGTCACCTTCTTCATGAAGGCTCGAACGGCCGGATCCCGCAGGTTGCGCTCCCGTTGCCACGCTGCCGACACCTCGACGCGATACGCCGCCAGTGCGATGTTGTACGCAAGATTGGTCTGCGCATCCACGTGATGCTCGAGCTCGGGATACACAAATCGCGGCAGTCCTCCGTGCCCTTCGTTCTGGATCACGACCGTTTGGATTTCTTCCGGCTCGAGGTGGTGGTCGTCGATGAGCTTGGTGAATGCTCCGAGCGGCGACTGAAACACGCCACAGCAGGGCCAGGCCTTGTACGTCACCCGCAGGATATTCCACTCCTCACCCAGCCTGGCTGTGACCTTTTGCAGATCGGAGGTTGGCGACCCGGTCATCGCCCAGAAGCCATTCTCCCCATCCAATACGCTTCTGTCTCCGCGATACCCCATGGCCGCAAGGACCGCTGTCTGCACGCCTCCCTGCGCCGTCCAGCCCGCCGGTCCGTACTTGGCCAAGCCGCCGCCGTGCCCGGTGAGAAGGAACTTGTTATGGGACGGCACGGGCGCGAAGTACCCGGCAAGACCAAGCGCATCGGCCATCTTGCCGCTGTCGAGCTGCAGTATTTTCGCCGCCGCGGCGGTGGCGCCGAATTGATCGAAACCGAGTCCCCAAGTCGCCGCCACATGGCCGTCTTTCCCCGCACGCAGGCCGGCCAACGACAGGCCCACACGCGAGGCAACCTCGTGTGCCAGCGCGATCGCCAGAATCAGCTCCTTGCCTGACGAACCCCTCGCTTCCGCCAGCGCGAGTGGCGCCGGCGTGACGAGCGCAGTGATGTGATTGGGGGGCAACAAAGGGCAGTAGTCGAGCGCATGCATCAACTCTGCATTCGCGAATGCGGCGAGCGGCGCCGCTACCTTGTCGCCCGTGCCCAGTATCGTCGCCTCGCGCCGGCCACCGACCTCGCGTGCCATGTCGATCGCGATCCGCCCTTTGTCGAGCTCGACCGATCCGAGCGCGCAGCCGAGAATGTCCAGAAGGATGCGCTTCGTCTCGTGGACCACTTCGCGCGGGAGGCGGTCGAATGTCGCGCCGGCGACGAAGCTTGCCAGCGTTTGCGTAGCGGTTTCCTGGATCTCCATTTCTCGCCCTTGGCGTCGAGCTTTGCGCAGCAGTTCGGCCCGCCGCCACCGCAGAGGTTGGTGCTATCTCGTGTCCAGGCCGTGTTTCGCCAGGAACGCGGACAGCTGATCGGCTACCTGCACGTTGTTGAGATCGGAGAACGCGAAGTGCGAGTTGCCTCGCAAGCCCACTTCCGGCAACAGCAGCAGTTCCGGCTTGCCGCCCTTGCGGGCGAGGGTATCGACGAACACACGCGCGGTGACGATCTGTGCGCGGCGGCCGTCGGCGGGAAGCACGGGGATAGGTTCCTTCGGAATGTTGTCGCCGAACACCACTTGCACTGGAATCTTTGTCAGATTGGCGAACTCCTCCGCAGTCACCGGCGAGCCCGCCGGCTGCGTGCCGGTGGTCTGCGAGCCGCCGTAGAGCGGCACAGGTGGCGGCATCTCGTCTTTCGGAAATACAAACGCGGGCTCGTAGCTGACGATCGCCCTCACATTGGGTGAGCGCGCTGCGGCAAGCCAGCCGTACAACCCCGCGTTGGAGTGCGTAACCACGATCGCAGGGCCAATCTGATCGAGCAACGCAATCAGCGCGGCGCTCATGATTGCGGGATCCTCCGCCACCGCGGGTCGGATGTGCTTCAGGAATGAATCGACGGCGTTCATCGGGAATGCCTGCACTTCGAACGTCTCGGGATAGTTCGGGCCGAGACGCCAGCGCGACCACGCCTGCTCGCGGCCTGCCGCAAATGTGCGCGCAGGGACGATTTGCTGCTTGTCGTCGAGCTTGCCGAGATCGCCGGTGAAACTCGGAAATCCGGAACGACCGCCGCGTGGCGAATCTACGATGTAGACGGGAAAGCCGCGGCGCAGGAAGATCGTCTGGTAACCCTCGCGCCCGTCGGGTGTCGTTTCCCACACTCGTCCCGAGCCGCCGCCCCCGTGTACCAGCACCAGCGGCAGTTTGCGCGCATTGACCGGCACCTGGTACTGCACGTACATCTGATCTATCCAGAACGTCTGGCCCGCGCTCGACGGCAACGCCGACGTCTTGTCGTACGTCCCCGCGGCTGTCACCTGCCGTCCACCGACATAAAAGCTGCCTTGCCGCTCGATGGTGATAGGACCACTCGGTGAATTTGCGGGCAGCGACGCGCAACCAGCAGCCATCATCACGGCCGCCATCAGAATGTACGACGTGAAGCGCTGCACGAGCATTGACTTGACAGGCACGACGATCGACATGGCTGCTGCTCGCTCTGGACTCATTGTTTCGGCATTCCGATGTCGGACGCGAGCTTGCCGATGCGTTCCGCGTCCTGGCGCATATAAGCGTTGAACTCATCGGGCGACAGCGGCCAGGGCTCCGTGCCGTCCTTGCGCATGCGCTCGCGCACCCCTTCGTTTGCCAACGCTGCCTGCAAGGCCGATGCGAGACGTTGCACCACTTCTTTCGGTGTACCCGTGCGCACGAGCAATCCGTTGTAGATCGTGAAGCTGTAGTTGGGCAGGCCCTGCTCCGCGATGGTCGGCACGTCGGGCAGTCCCTTCGAGCGTTTCGGCGACGACACACCGAAAGCCCGCAACTTGCCTTCGCGAACCTGCGGTCCCTCGCTGCTTTCAGCGTCGAACATCATGTTCACCCGCCCGCCAAGCACATCGGGCATGGCGGCGGCGGTGCCCTTGTACGGTACGTGCAGAAGCTTGATGCCCGCCTGATGCATGAACAGCGATGCCGCGAGGTAGGTCGTTGTGCCCACTCCGCCCGAGGCAAAGGTGACTTCTCCAGGCTTTTGCTTTGCGAGTGCGATGAACTCCTGAAGCGTCTTCACCGGCTGGTTGGGACTGCCTACCATCACGAGTGCACCCTGATTCATCGCACCAACGGCGGTGAAGTCCTTGAGCTCGTAGCCCGGTTCGGCGTTGAGGATCGGCCCGATCGGGACTGTGA
>Ga0207691_10003341_pt1 | contig 15612 bp, 16 predicted proteins | sample KBSM13metaG_FD_184327 | JGI IMG/M metagenome (GOLD analysis project Ga0207691, IMG submission 184327) | Miscanthus rhizosphere microbial communities from Kellogg Biological Station, Michigan, USA - KBS M1-3 metaG (SPAdes) (version 2) | ecosystem: Host-associated > Plants > Roots > Rhizosphere >... | reverse complement strand
CGAATACACCTATCGCAAGAAGCAACTCGGCGAGATCGATCGGCGCGTGCGATACCTCAGCAAGCGACTGGAAACCCTGCGCGTCGTGGACGCGCCACCATCGGACCGCTCCGCCGTGTTTTTCGGCGCCTGGGTCGAGATCGAAGGTTTCACCGACGGCGAGGTGTCCCGTTATCGTGTCGTCGGGCCCGATGAAACCGATGCACCGCGCGGCTGGATCAGCATCGATTCGCCACTGGCGCGCGCGATGTTGGGCAAGCGTGTGGACGACGAATTCGAGGCCGCGTTGCCGGGCGGCCCGGCGCGCTTCGTCATCCTCTCCGTCGATTACCCGCTCGACGGCTGATCGGGAACGTCCGGACTCCCGTCCAGCCGGACATCGCCCGGCGCGCAATTGCGCGCCTGCTCGGCGATCTTCTCGTAACTGTCGCGGAACCCTTCCAGCTCTCGATCCTCGAGTTCTTCCAGGTCGAGCAATCGGTTATTCGCGCCCTGGGTCGCGCGGATGAGTTCGTCGAGCTTGATCTGCATCGCTTCGGTATCGCGGTTCTGGGTGTTCTGGATCAGGAACACCATCAGGAACGTGACGATCGTGGTCCCCGTATTGATCACCAGTTGCCACGTATTGCTGAATCCGAATATCGGCCCGGTCACCACCCACGCGACAACGATCAGCGAGGCGAGTCCGAAACACAGCGGCCGCCCGGTGAACCGCGCCGCGAATTTCGCCAGCCGGGTGAAAGCGCTCGTTTTCCTCATCGTCATCCCCACGCCGCGCTAGGCGGCGCGGCTCAGATGCCACCGTACCAGTCGTAGCCCTGGTCTTCCCAGTAACCGCCACGTCCGCCGCCGAACGCGCCGTAGCCAGTGACGACCTCGATCAGCCGCACGTACTTGGGTTGCTTGTAACCAAGCTTGCGCTCGATCCGCAGGCGCACCGGCGCGCCGTTGGCCACTGGCATCGGCGATCCGTTGAGGCTGTGGGCGACGATCGTCTGCGGGTGGTACGCGTCCAGCAGGTCGACGCTCTCGTAGTAGCGCGACCCGTCGCCGGCAATGTCGTCGAAGCAATGGAACACGACGTAACGTGCGCCGGGTTTCAGCCGCGCCATGTCGAGCAGGTGCGACAACGGCACGCCGCTCCACTTGCCGATGACGCTCCAGCCTTCGACGCAGTCGTGGCGCGTGACCTGCGTGCGCGTGGGCAGCGCGCGCAGCGCGTCCAGCGACAATTCGAGCGGACGCTCCACCAGCCCCGCCACCTGCAGCCGGTAGCCGCGGAAGCCATCGGCCTTCAGTGCGAGGTATTCCGGGGTTTGCGGACTCGTCGAGCCGTTGGGCCGGAACAGCGGGGAGATCATCGACTCGGGGTATTCGGCGGCCAGGCGATCCCCGCTCAGCGCGCGCTGGACCCGCATGCTCAGTGGTTCGGCAGCGCCGAGCACGTCGACGAAGCGTGCGCTGTTGGACAACCGGTCGCAGCCCGCAAGCAGCCCGGCGCCGGCTCCCGCAATGGCCGCGCGCAGCAGGCGCCGCCGCGACGTGGCGAAGCGGGCATCCCAGGAACTGTCAGTCATGGCTGCTCCCCTCGCCCTGCGGAAAGCGCACACGGAAACGCCCGCTGATCATCGAGCGCATTTCGTTGATCGGCCCGGCGTAGACGACCATCAGCACGTGGACGACAGTGAACAACACGAACAGCGACATCACGATGAAATGGATGGTGCGCGCCGACTGCCGTCCTCCGACGAGTTGCAGCCACCAGCCGAGCATGCTGTCCATCTGCGGAGACATCGAAAGCCCCGTCAGCACTGCCAATGGCGCAAGCAGGAAGATCACGGCGAGATAAGCCAGTTTCTGCAGCGGGTTATAGCGCGTGGCCTCGACCCCGACGGGATGGCGGAAGCGCAGGTGCTCGACGATCGACGCGGGAATCGAACGCCAGTCGCGCCGCTGCATCGCCAGGTCGCGTGCCAGGTGCCTGCTCGCAAGCGACCACAGCAGGTAGCACGCGCCGTTGATCACCCAGAGCCATGCGAAGAAGAAATGCCAGCGGCGCCCGAGCGCGAGCGAGCGTGGCCCCGGAATCGTGGCCCACTCCGGAAAGCCGCGTTTCACGCGCATGCCATCCGCACGCTTCGATACGCCAAGCACGCCCGTCGTATCGAAACGGGCCTCGCCAATGGTGGTGATGCCGCGCGCGTTTCCATCCGCACCCGGCGCGGCGGCGGTCGTGGCGAAGACCGGGTTGTCGAATGTCGATGCCGGCCCCCAGTAGAGCGCCGGGTGGGCGTTGAAGATCTGCAGGCCGCTGCCGACCAGGGCGAGCATGCACAGCAGGTTGATCCAGTGCATCAGCCGCAGCGGCAATCGATGCCGGAGCACCGTCCGCCACTCGTCGCGGCCATCAATGCCGATGTCGCCCGCGACCGCCACGTCCGTTTCCACCAGCGGTATCGACGACATCGGCACCCTCCTCGACACCTCGCAGGGTACGCCCCGTCACGGGACGATCAAGCCCTCACAAGCCGCGAAGGACAAACGGTGCGCCGTCACGCCACCTCGCCGTAAAGGTCATGATCGTCGCTGCCGAGGATGTCCACGTCGACGAACTTGCCCGGGACGCAGCCTGCCTCCAACCCGTTCTGGATCTGGACCAGACCGTCGATTTCCGGCGCGTCGGCCATCGACCGTGCGATCGCCAGTTCACCGTCGATCGCATCGACCAGGCACCGCTGCACGCTGCCGACCTTGGCCTCGAGCTTGGCTGCGGAAATCGCCGATTGGCGTGCCATGAAACGCGCCAGCCGCTCCTGCTTCACCGCCTCGGGTACGGGATCCGGCAGCGCGTTGGCGCTGGCGCCTTCCACCGGCGAATACGCGAACGCACCGACGCGGTCCAGTTGAGCCTCGTCGAGGAAGTCGAGCAACTGTTCGAATTCCGCATCGGTCTCGCCGGGAAATCCGACGATGAACGTGGAGCGCACCGTGATCTCGGGGCAGACGTCGCGCCAGCCGCGGATGCGTTCGAGCGTGCGATCCACCGCACCCGGGCGCTTCATCAGTTTCAGGATGCGCGGGCTGGCGTGCTGGAAGGGAATGTCGAGGTACGGCAGCAGCTTGCCTTCGGCCATCAACGGAATGACGTGGTCCACGTGCGGATACGGATAGACGTAGTGCAATCGCGTCCAGATGCCGAGTTCCGAAAGGCCCTCGCAGAGCGCCTTCATGCGCGTCTCGTACTGCCGGCCGCGCCACGTGCCAGGTGCATAGCGCACATCGACACCGTATGCGGACGTGTCCTGCGAGACCACCAGGAGTTCGCGCACGCCGTTAATGGCAAGTTTCTCGGCTTCGCGCAGCACCTCGTCGACCGGACGCGACACGAGGTCGCCGCGCATCGAGGGGATGATGCAGAAGCTGCAGCGGTGGTTGCAGCCTTCGGAAATCTTCAGGTAGGCGTAATGCTTCGGCGTCAACTTGATGCCGACGTCGTTCTCGTCGGTCGCACGGCGCGGCAGCAGGCTGCTGAACGGATCGTGCGTCGGCGGCAACGCGGCATGCACCGCGCCCATGACGCTGGCGTAGTCCTGCGGTCCGCTGATCGACAACACGCCGGGGTGCGCTTCGCGGATCACGTCGGCACGCTTGCCCAGACAGCCGGTAACGATGACCTTGCCGTTCTCGGCCATGGCCTCGCCGATCGCGTCGAGCGATTCGGTAACCGCGGAATCGATGAATCCGCAGGTGTTGACGACGACGACGTCGGCCGCGTCGTAGGTCTGGACGATGTCATACCCCTCGACCCGCAACTGGGTGAGGATGCGCTCGGAATCGACCAGCGCCTTCGGGCACCCGAGGCTGACGAACCCCACCTTGGGGGTCGCGAGTTCAGGCACAGCCACTCGGGGAGCGGCGATCTTCGGGGCGTGGAGGGACATCAGGACATCGGCGCGTGACGGCGGCGAATTATACGGCGCTAGAATCGGGTGCCTGAACCTACGTTCGCTGCAGGGGATCCGGATGGGCCGTGATATCGCCTTCGAAACCTCCGCCGGCAACGTCAGCGCCTGGCGCGCGGCACCCGTCGGGGCCCCGCGCGGTGGCATCGTCGTCGTCCAGGAAATCTTCGGCGTGAATGCGCACATGCGCAGCGTGGCCGACCGCTACGCGGCCGAGGGCTTCGTGGCGATTGCGCCGGCGTACTTCGACCCGGTCGAGCGCGGCGTCGAACTCGGTTACGACCAGGATGGCGTGGCGAAGGGGCGCGAGCTGGTGACGGCGCTCGGCCTGGAGCGTGCCGTTTCGGTGACCGCCGCTGCCGCCAAGCTGTTGCAGGACGAAGGACTCAAGGTCGGCGTGGTCGGGTTCTGCTGGGGCGGCACCGTGGCGCTGCTGGCCAACACGCGGATCGGATTGCCGGCGGTGAGTTACTACGGCGCGCGCAACGTCGCCTTTCTCGACGAACCGCTGCGTGCGCCCATCCAATTCCATTTCGGCGACCACGACAACAGCATTTCCACCGAGGACGTCGCGATGCATCGGGACAAGCATCCATCGGCGGAGGTTTACGTCTACCCGGCCGGACACGCCTTCAACCGTGACGTCGACCCGAAAGTCTTCGATGCGGCGAGCGCGCGGCAGGCGCATACACGAGTGCTTGCCTTGTTCGATGCGGCGCTGACCTGACTGCACGGCAAGCGGGAGAACGACATGAGCCATCGAAACGCCGTCATCCGCTACGAACTGCATCCGCAACTCGCCGCAGACTCCCATCCGGTCGCTCCGTTCGAATTGTGCGAACTGCGATTGATGGACGACGCCAACTATCCATGGCTCGTGCTGGTGCCACGACTGCCCGACGCGCGCGAGCTGCTCGATCTCGACCAGACGCAACGCCACCTGCTGACCGACGAGATCGATCGTGCCGCGCGCACGCTCCGCGATGCCTTCCACCCGCACAAGCTCAACGTCGCCGCGCTTGGCAACCTCGTACCGCAACTGCACGTGCACGTGATCGCGCGCTTCGAGCAGGACCCCGCGTGGCCTTCGCCGGTATGGGGTCGGGTCGCCGCCCGTCCGTACAGCCCGGAAGCGCTGGTGGAGCGGATCGCGCTGCTGCAGGAAACGCTCGTTACCTGATGGCGCGGCTCGCGGCGGGCACGACGGGCGGATCGCCTGACATCGAACGGCTGGGCGAAGACGGGTTGCTTGTGCGACTCGGCACGGCGATCGACCCGCACATCAACGCACGCGTCCATGCCCTTGCCCGGCAGCTTGCTGCGTCGCGACCGGATTGGGTGCGCGACATCGTGCCGGCGTACGCGAGCCTGGCGGTGTTCGTCGTGCCAGGAAAACCGCCGCATGTGTCCGACGCGCTGGATGCCGCGATCGACTGGATCCGGGCGCAACCAGCCGATGTCGTGGCGGACACGGCCATCCCCAGCGTCGTCGAAATCCCGGTGCGGTATGGCGGCGAGGATGGCCCGGATCTCGCCGCTGTCGCCGCGCACGCAGGGTTGGATCCGGCGGACGTGATCTCGCGCCATGCCGCCGTCGATTACACCGTCGCAATGCTCGGTTTCGCGCCGGGCTTTCCTTACCTGCTGGGGCTGGATCCTTCGCTTGCGATGCAACGGCTGCAGACGCCGCGACTCCGCGTTCCGGCCGGCAGCGTCGGGATCGGTGGGGCGCAGACCGGAATCTACCCGCGTTCCGGGCCGGGCGGCTGGCGCATCCTCGGCCGCACCCAGACCGTGTTGTTCGATCCGCGACATTCGCCGCCGTCGTTGCTCTCGCCTGGAGATCGGGTGCGCTTCGTTCCGGTCGCCGGCGCATGACGATACGGGTGCTGACTCCCGGCGCGCTGAGTACCGTGCAGGACGGCGGGCGTGAGGGATATCGACATCTCGGCGTCGGCGGCACTGGTGCGCTGGATGCGTACTCGCACGAGGTGGCGAACCTGCTGGTCGGCAATCGCCGCGACGCCGCTGCGTTGGAAATCACGCTCACGGGGCCGCGACTGCGCTTCGAGCGCGCCGTCCGCATCGCCCTGTGCGGCGCCGACATCGATGCGCACTGCGATGGCCGTGCAATTCCGGCATGGCGCCCGGCTTCGATTCAGGCGGGCGCCACGCTCGCGCTCGGCGCCTGCCGCCGGGGCGCGCGTGCATACCTCGCGATCGCCGGCGGGATCGATGTTCCGACCGTACTCGGCAGCTCGAGCACCGACCTGCGCGGCGGGTTCGGCGGCATCGAAGGTCGCGCGCTGGTCGCAGGCGATGCGTTGCAAGTCGTGAGCGATGGCGGGTCTGCCGTGGAGGCCTTGCAGGTCGCCCGCTGGTGGATCGATCCATCGCCCGACATTGCGTTCGACACGCCGACGATCGTCCGCGTGCTCCCGGGCAGCGATACCGTCGCACCAGCCGGTGCGTTGTTCGACGAGCAATGGCGCGTCGCCGCCGCAAGCGATCGGCAGGGCTTGCGGCTCGAAGGCGAAATGCTGCGACCCGTCGATCCACGCGAACGCATCTCCGAACCCGTCGCGCCCGGCACGCTGCAGCTACCGCCGGATGGCCAGCCGATCGTGTTGCTTGCCGATGCGCAGACGCACGGGGGCTATCCGCGCATCGGCCACGTGATCCGCGCCGACCGGCCACGCCTGGCCCAGCTGCGACCGGGCGATAGGCTCCGGTTCCAGCCATGCGATCGCGCGCAGGCACTCGATGCGTGGCGCGATCGATGCCATCGGCTGGCGCGCATCGAACTGGCGATCTCCGCGCGCCTGCAGGCGGCTTGACGCCACGCACGGATATGACCGACGAGCGTTGCGCCGTGCATCGCCAACGCCTAGTCTCGGCGATCCTTCCCACGGAGTCGTCCGCATGCGTCTCTCACGCGTCCGCGTCGCCACGCTGTCCGCCTTCATCGCCACCGCGCTTGTCGCGTCCGGCTGCAAACAGACCAGCACCGCGCCTGCACCTGCGGCGACGCCGCCCGTCGCAACGAAGGCTAACGACAATGCGGCGCTTGGGTCGGCCGTGGACGCTTTCATCCAGGGCGCGTTCGAACGCAACCCGGTGTTCGCCGCCAATGCGGGCAAGCACGAATTCGACGGCAAGCTGCCCGACTACAGCCCCGAAGGCCTGAAGTCGACGATTGCGTGGCTGCATGCGCAGCGCGACAAGTTCGCCGGCTTCGGCGACGATCGGCTGGATGATACCGGCCGCTTCCAGCGCGATTACGTGCTGGCCCTGATCGACGGCCAGCTGTTCTGGCTCGAGGATTCAGGCTTCGCCTACTCCAATCCGGCGTTCTACACCGGCGACCTCTCGCCGAGCATGTACCTGACGCGCCCCTACGCTCCGCTGCCGCAACGCATGGCCGCATTCGTGACCTACCAGGAAGCGCTGCCCAAGGTCGTCGAACAGATCAAGGCAAACCTCAAGTTGCCGCTGCCGGCGACATACATCGACCTGGGCGTCAATTCGTTCGGGGGCTACGCGGCGTTCTTCAAGAACGACGTGCCCGGCATCTTCGCCGACGTGAAGGACGACGCGTTGCAGGCCCGTTTCCGCGCCAGCAACGCCGCGGCGGTCAAGGCCACGCAGGAACTCGCCGAGTGGCTGAAGGCGCAGAAGCCCAACGCGACGCAGTCGTACGCACTGGGCGCGGAGAAGTTCTCGAAGATGTTGCATGCGACCGAACTCGTCGACATGCCGTTGGCCCAGCTCAAGGCCGCCGGTGAGGCGGACCTGCAGCGCAACCTCGACGCGCTCAAGGCCGCCTGCGACCAGTTCGCGGCGGGCAAGCCGCTGTCCGACTGCATGGAGACGGCCAACGCCGACAAGCCCGAAGGCGGTGCGGTCGCCGGCGCGCGCACCCAGTTGGCCGGCCTCAAGCAATTCATCATCGACAAGGACCTGGTGACGATCCCGGGTCCCGAGGAGGCGAAGGTCGAAGAGGCGCCGCCCTTCAACCGCTGGAATTTTGCCTACATCGAGATCCCCGGCCCGTACGAGAAGAACCTGCCCTCGGTGTACTACATCGCACCACCTGATCCGAGCTGGCCAAAGGCCGAGCAGGATGCGTACGTGCCGGGCAAGGACGACCTGCTGTTCACCTCGGCACACGAGGTGTGGCCGGGGCATTTCCTGCAGTTCCTGCATGCCAACCGCGCCGCCTGGAAGTTCGGCCAGTTGTACGTGGGCTACGCCTTCGCCGAAGGCTGGGCGCATTACACCGAAGAGATGATGTACGACGCCGGTCTCGACGGCGCCACGCCGCAGGTCCACATCGGCCAGCTCAGCAATGCCCTGTTGCGCGACGTGCGTTTTCTTTCGGCGATCGGCCTGCACACCGGTGGGATGACCGTCGCGCAGTCCGAGCAGATGTTCAAGGACAAGGCATTCCAGGATCCGGGCAATGCGCGCCAGCAGGCAGCACGCGGCACCTACGATCCCGCGTACCTCAACTACACCTTGGGCAAACTGATGATCATGCAGCTGCGCGAGGACTGGACGAAAACGCACGGCGGGCGGTCGGGCTGGAAGGCCTTCCACGACCAGTTCCTGAGCTACGGCGGCCCGCCGATCCCGTTGGTGCGCGCTCAGATGCTCGGCGGAAAACCCGAAGCGAAGTTGTGGACGCCCGCCAGCACATCGGCGACGGGCACGACGTCGACGGCGTCGCAGCCGTCGAACGCCGCGCCTGCAACTCCGGCGGGTGAACCGGCGCCGGCACCGACGCCCTGACCCCTGGCAGCCTCGTGCCGCAGCTCGATTTCAACTGCGATCTCGGCGAAGGATGCGGCAACGACGCGGCCATCGTGCCGCTGGTGAGTTCGGCAAGCATCGCCTGCGGTGGACACGCAGGCGATGCGAAGTCGATGGCGGAAACCGTCGCCCTCTGCCAACGCCATGGCGTCGCCATCGGTGCGCATCCCTCCTACGAGGATCATGCGGGTTTCGGGCGACGCGAACTCGACGTCGGCCTGCAGGAGATCCATGCGTCGGTGACGCGGCAGGTTGTCGCACTGCAGTCCGTCTGCCTGGCGCTCGGCGCGCGCATGCAGCACGTCAAACCGCATGGGGCGCTGTATAACGCCGCCGCCCGCGATCAGGAGGTCGCCGAGGCGATTGCGGCGGCAGTTCATGCCGTCGACCCGTCGCTGATCCTGTTCGGGCTCTCCGGTTCCGCCCTGACGAAGGCGGGAACCACGATCGGCCTGCGCGTGGCGCATGAGGTCTTCGCCGAACGCGCGTACGACGGCGACGGCCGCCTGGCGCCGCGGGGGACGCCGGGCGCGGTACTGGAAGACCTTGGCGATTCGCTCGCACAGGTCCGGATGATTTTGCGGGATGGCGCCGTCATCGCGCGCGATGGGAGCCGCGTACCGCTACGCGCAGACACCTTGTGCCTGCACGGCGATCGCAAGGATGCCGCAACCTTCGCGCGCGCATTGCGTGACGCGCTCGACGCAGACGGCGTCCGGATTGCCGCCCCGGGACGACATCCATGAATTACTGGCCATTGCTCGGCGTCGGGATCGTCGTGATCGGCTTCGTCCTGCGATTCAACCCGGTATTGGTGGTCGTCGTCGCTGGATTTGCCAGCGGCCTGCTTGCTGGCAAGGCCCCTGGGGAACTGCTGGTACTGGTGGGCGAAAGCTTCGTTTCGAATCGCGCGCTGCTGATGTTTGCCTTCACGCTGCCGGCCATCGGACTGCTCGAGCGTGCGGGATTACGGGAACATGCCTGTGCCTGGATCGAACGCTTCCGCAACTTGACGCTGTCGCGGCTGTTGATCATCTACCTGGCGGCCCGACAACTCCTGAGCATGGTCGGCCTGATCGATATTGCAGGACATGCGCAGACCGTGCGGCCGCTGCTTGCTCCCATGGCGAAATTCGCTGCCGAACGCACCCAGGGAGCGATGCGCCGCGAAGACACGCAACGAATCGATGCACTGGCCGCAGCGACCGACAATGTCGGCCGCTTCTTCGGCGAGGACGTGTTCCTGGCTTTTGGTGCAGTGCTGCTGATCCAGGGCTTCTACGCGCAGAACGGAATCGTGCTGGAGCCTATGCAGATCGCTCTATGGGCACTGCCGACCGCAATCGCGGCGTTCGTCATCCATGCGATCCGCATCGTGCTGTTCCAACGCAGATTGGCACGAGACGACCATGCTTGACCTCGCGCTGTTCTATTGGCTCCTCGCCGCCTTCCTGTTCTACGCCGGCTGGCGCAACGCGCGCGAACGCCGCTGGTTGCACGCAGGTTTCTGGATTGTTCTCGCGCTGCTGTTTGCTGGCGGCGACTGGATCCTCGCCGCGCGAAAGGACGGCGATGTGCTGCCCGCGCAACTGGCGGGCATCGGCGTGATCGCGCTGGCCCTGCTCGCGGTCGGCATGCGCCGCGAACATATCGAGGAAGCGCCGCTGGAACTGCGACGCGCCAGCGCGCAGCGCCTGCGCCACTGGCTGTTCGTCCCGGCACTGTTGATTCCGCTGGTGACGGTGCTGGTAGTGCTCTTCGGTCCGAAAATCGCCGTCTCCGGTCATCCGCTGCTCGGAAATGGGAGCGCGACGCTGATCGGGCTGGCAGTGGCAAGCGTGGTCGCCGCCCTTGCCGCGATCGTCGTCACGCGCCTGCCGCCAAGCGCCGCTCCCGCCGAAGGCAGGCGACTTCTCGACACCATGGGTTGGGCCGCATTGCTTCCGTTGGTGCTGGCCACGCTCGGTGGCGTATTCACCGCCAGTGGCGTCGGCGACGCGATTGCCGCCCTGGTGTCGACCGTCATCCCCGTCGACAGCCGGCTCGCGTGCCTGTTGGCCTACGCGCTGGGGATGGTGCTGTTCACTGTGATCATGGGCAACGCGTTCGCCGCGTTTCCCGTACTTACCGCGGGGATCGGCTTACCGTTGCTGATCCAGAGGCACGGGGCGGACCCGGCGATCCTCGGATCGCTCGGCATGCTCACCGGCTATTGCGGCACGTTGCTGACGCCCATGGCGGCCAATTTCAATCTCGTGCCCGCGGCGCTGCTCGAACTGGACGATCCCAACGGGGTGATCCGCGCACAGGTACCGACTGCGATTCCGCTCCTGTTGGTCAACCTCGCGCTGATGTACGCGCTGGTGTTTCGATAAGCGTCGCGAATCGAATCCTCGAGACCATGAGCTGGCGGCCGTAGGCCGCTCCTACAATAGCGGGATGTCGAACGAACGACTTCCTGCGGTGCTGCTCACTGGCTTCGCGCCCTTCGGGGGCGAAATCGATAATCCGAGCTGGGAGGCCGTTTCGCGCCTCGACGGCGACGTCATCGCTGGACACCGCGTCATTGCACGTCGGTTACCGGTCGAATTCGGCGCGTCGGTGGATGCCTTGCGCGACATGATCGATGCCCTGTCGCCAGCCTTGGTGCTTTGCGTCGGCCAGGCAGGCGGAAGGGCACAACTTTCCATCGAACGCGTCGCGATCAATGTCGACGATGCCCGCATCCCCGACAACATCGGTGCGGCGCCGGTTGACCAGCCCATCGCCAGTGACGGTCCCGCCGCCTACTTCGCGACACTGCCGATCAAGGCGATGCTGTCCGACCTGCGCGATGCCGGGATTGCTGCGGAAATCTCGCAGACGGCCGGCACCTATGTCTGCAACCACGTGTTCTACGGCCTGATGCATGCGCTGCGCGCGCGACCCGCGATTCGCGGCGGCTTCGTCCACATTCCGTATTCGCCGGATCAGGCAGCGCACCATCCCGGGGCGCCTAGCCTTGCGGTGGAAATTGTCGTTGCGGCATTGCGGATCGCGCTCGACACCGCGCTGACGACGCGCCACGATCGTCGCATCGCCGCCGGCGCCGAACATTGAGGACTTCCATGAAACGCCTTCTGCTTTCCGTCCTGCTTGCAGGCGCCTGCATGCTTCCCGTACACGCCGGACTTTTCAGCAAATCGCCGGAGAAATCCGCCGACGAAGCGGCGCGCGCCAACATGGCGGCCGTCACGATCTGGGTCGATTCGACCTGGGGCTTCCGCCACCAGGGCGCGGCGAACGCGCTGAGCGACGCCCACCAGGCCTTCGCCGCCCGCGGCTACAAAGTGGTGAGCGTCCAACCGTACATCGAAAACGGCGACCTGCAGGGATTCTTCGTGACGTACCAGAAACCCTGACGTAGCGGAAAGCCGGGCGCAGCGCTTCAGGTACGCGGCAGCGTCACGCCGGTCTGCCCCTGGTACTTGCCGCCGCGATCCTTGTACGAGGTTTCGCAGACCTCGTCGGACTGGAAGAACAACATCTGCGCAACGCCTTCGTTCGCGTAGATCCGCGCTGGCAGCGGCGTGGTATTGCTGAACTCGAGCGTGACGTGTCCTTCCCACTCCGGTTCCAGCGGCGTGACGTTGACGATGATCCCGCAGCGCGCGTACGTGCTCTTGCCCAGGCACACCACCAGCGTGTCGCGCGGGATGCGGAAGTATTCGACGGTACGCGCCAGTGCGAAGGAATTCGGCGGGATGATGCAGACGTCGCCGGTCACGTCGACGAAGCTGCCTGGATCGAACGCCTTGGGGTCGACGATCGTCGAATTGATGTTGGTGAACACCTTGAACTCGCGCGAGCAACGCACGTCATAGCCGTAGCTCGAGGTACCGTAGCTGACGATGCGATGGCCGTCGGCCGCGTGCTTGACCTGGCCGGGTTCGAACGGCTCGATCATCGCGTGCGATTGCGACATGCGGCGGATCCAACGGTCGCTCTTGATGCTCATGCGGTCGATCTGGTTTGGCGGAGCGCGCGATTCTACCGGGGTTGTGCTGCCGGCTCGGGCGATTCAGCCGTCGAGGAGCGACGAGGCGATCGGCATCGCGGCGCGCGGCCGCATCGCCAGCAGCGCCGCCATACGGAGCGCCGCCTGCCGGTACGCTTCCGCCGCCGTGGATTGCGGCGCAGCGGCAACGACGGGCACGCCCGCGTCGCCCTGCTCGCGGATATCGATCTGCAACGGCAGGCTGCCCAGCAGCGGCACCCCGTACTGCGCGGCCATGCGCTCGCCGCCGCCCTGACCAAACACGTGCTCGGCGTGGCCACAACGGGTGCAGACATGCACGGCCATGTTTTCGATGAGTCCCAGCACTGGAATCTCCAGCTTTTCGAACATCTTCAATGCCTTGCGCGCGTCGAGCGTGGCGATGTCCTGCGGCGTCGTGACGATGACCGCGCCGGCGACCGGGATCTTCTGCGCCAGCGTCAGCTGGATATCGCCTGTGCCCGGCGGCAGGTCGACGAACAGGTAATCCAGCTCGCCCCACAGCGTTTCGGTCAGCAGTTGCGTCAGCGCCGATGTCGCCATCGGTCCGCGCCAGATCATCGGCGTGTCCTGCTCGACCAGCAGTCCGATCGACATCGCCTCGATCCCGTGGGCGCGCATCGGCTCGATCGATTTGCCATCCGGGCTGTCTGGCCGCCCCGACAGGCCCAGCATCATCGGAACGCTCGGACCGTAGACGTCGGCATCGAGCACCCCGACCCGTGCGCCCGCCCCGGCGAGCGCCAGCGCCAGGTTCACCGCTGTCGTGGACTTGCCCACCCCGCCCTTGCCCGATCCCACGGCGATGATGTTCCGCACCCGGGGCAGCGGTGACACCTTGGGTTGGACGGCATGCGGCTGGATCCGCGCGGACAGCTCGAAGCTGGACAGCTGGATTCCCTCCTGCGCCAGCCGTGCGGCGACAGCGGTCCGCAGCCGGTCGATGTCCGGGCCGCCCAAAGGGTAGCCGAGAGCCAACGCCACGGCGGCCCTGGACCCGTCGAGGGCAAGTCGGAGCCTGGCACCAGCGCTCTTCAGGTCAACGTCCGCACCAGGCGCCGCAACTTCCAAAATGAGACCTTCTACCGCGTCCTTCACCTAAATGAATTCCTTTGCCGTTGGGGGAGTATGACAACGGCTTTAACGCTATGTTAAGGTCCGAAAGTCCGCTGGAACGGCAAGTTCGATACGTCCAACGGCAAATCCAAGAAAACCGCCGGACTCCGGCTCCAACAACATTCGCTCTCAGGGGTTGAATAATGTCATCTAAAGGCTATGGGCTGGAACGCAGCCGTTTGGGCGCTGCGCTATTTGCCGCGCTTGTCATGCCGGTCGCCGGCACTGCATTCGCGCAGGACGCGGGTGCGACCCAGGATCAGACACCGACGGCTGCTGACGCCAAGGCAACGAACCTGGACAAGATCGTCGTCACCGGTTCGCTGATTCCGCAGACCTCGGTCGAAACGTTCAAGCCGGTCACCATCATCTCGGCCGAGGACTTGCAGACCCGCGGCTTCACCGATGTGCAGGACGCGCTGCACAGCAGCTCGTTCGCCACCGGCGGCGTGCAGGGCAACCAGTCTTCCGCCTCGTTCACCCAGGGCGCCGAGACCAACAGCCTGTTCGGCCTCAACCCGGGCTACACGAAATACCTGATCGATGGCCGTCCGATGGCGAACTACCCGGCGCTGTACAACGGCACCGACGTGTTCAACAACATCAGCGGCATTCCGATCGACCTGGTCGAGCGCATCGAAATCCTGCCGGGCGGCCAGTCGTCCCTGTACGGTTCGGACGCGATCGCAGGCGTCGTCAACGTCATCCTCAAGAAGCGCATCGACGGCAGCGTGATCAGCGCCCGCGTCGGCGACTACACCGAGGGCGGCGGCGACAGCACTCGCCTGAGCCTAGCCACCAGCTTTGGCAGCGACGATGGTCGCTTCAACATGCTGTTCGGCGCGCAGTACGAAAAGCGGGATCCGATCTGGGGTTACCAGCGCGAACTGACCGAGCAGTTCAACCAGCACGGTACGCAGCTGACGTTTGATGCCAACGGCAATCCGGTGTATGTGCCCTCGCCGCCGGTCGCCAGCCGCGACTTCCTGATCATCGGTTATTACAGCAGCTACGTCTTCGCCGATCCGAACAACTGCGCCAATGTCTCCAGCGGCTTCGGCGGCACGGAAGGCCTGCAGACCCGTCCGAACCGTCCGGCTCCCTACTGCGGTTCGCTCTTCTCGCCGGGCTACGCGACGGTGAAGAATGGCAAGAACAGCGGGCAGATCTACTCGCACGCGACGTTCGACATCAACGACACCACGCAGCTCTACGGCGACGTCCTGTACAACAACGAGTCGACCAGCTACCACATCGGTTCGAACTTCACCTGGTGGGGCAGCAGCGTCGAATTCTCCGACTCGGCGGGCTATTTCTTCGATCCGAACATCGGCGACTTCATGCAGCTCCAGCGCGGCTTCATGCCCGAGGACATGGGGGGCTGGGAGCGTTCGATGAACCGGGACGACAGCAGGTCCTACGCGCTGACCCTGGGCGTAAACGGCACCTTCGGCGATTCGAACTGGGATTACGACATCGGCGCGACGCGCACCTCGTACGAGCTGACCGAGAATTCGTTCGCCCGCTTCGCCGATCCGATCAACGCGTACTTCAACTCGCACATCCTTGGTCCGCAACAGGGCACCTATTACGGCTTCCCGGTGTATACCCCGGACTACGCCGCGTTCTACAACCTGATCCCGGTCGACGACTTCAACAGCTTCACCGGATTCACCAAGAACCGCA
>Ga0207691_10003340_pt1 | contig 15620 bp, 25 predicted proteins | sample KBSM13metaG_FD_184327 | JGI IMG/M metagenome (GOLD analysis project Ga0207691, IMG submission 184327) | Miscanthus rhizosphere microbial communities from Kellogg Biological Station, Michigan, USA - KBS M1-3 metaG (SPAdes) (version 2) | ecosystem: Host-associated > Plants > Roots > Rhizosphere >... | reverse complement strand
AGCTGGCGTTCACGTGTGCAACGCCGGACGTGATGTTCTTACGTTCCTTGCGCTTGACGCGCACAGTTTCTGGCTTAGCCAATTTGCATCCTTATGTTCGATATCGGCGCTGCCGTAGTTCCAGCAGCTACATCGGGGCGGCGAGGAGGTGTCTCGCGGCCCCTGTTACTTCTTCTTGCCAGCGATCGGCTTAGCCGGACCTTTGCGGGTGCGCGCATTGGTGTGCGTGCGCTGGCCCCGGACCGGCAGACCACGGCGGTGGCGCAAGCCACGATAATTGCCGAGGTCCATGAGCCGCTTGATGTTCATCGCCACATTGCGGCGGAGGTCGCCCTCCACGACGTAGTCGCGATCGATGGTCTCGCGGATCTGAATGACTTCAGCGTCGGTCAACTCGTTGACTCGGCGCTCCGGCGGGATACCCACCTTCTTGCAGATTTCCTCGGCGAACTTGTCGCCGATGCCGTGGATGTACTGCAACGCAATAACCACGCGCTTGTTCGTCGGGATATTGACGCCAGCGATACGAGCCACGTCTGCTCTCCTTCATGCCGGCACCGCCTAGATAGGTGCCGTTTTTGTAACAACAAGGGACCGGTTCCGACCCCTCACCCTTTCGAGGAACCGAATCCAGCCCAATAATCCTTGAGACTGGCGCGGTTCTATTGGCCGATTCCGTCAGAGTCAACTGCCGGAACTGCCCTATTTCTGCCCTGCCCTATGCTCCGAGCGCATGGCGGATGGCCGCCGTGACCTCGTTCACCGGCTGCATGCCGTCGACCGTTTTGAGTAATCCCTTGCCCTTGTAGTAGGTCACCAGCGGCTCGGTGACCTCGCGGTAGACGTCGAGACGCTTGCGGATCACATCGGCGGTGTCGTCCGCCCTCGCCCCGCCGGTCTCCTGAGCGCGCTTGGCGACGCGAGCCACCAGCGTATCGGCGTCGGCGGTGATCGCCACCACGGCGTCCAGCTTGAGGCCCTTCTGTTCGAGCATGGCGCCCAGCGCATCCGCCTGCGGAATGGTGCGCGGGAAGCCGTCGAGGATGAAGCCGTTCTTGCAGTCGGCCTGGTCGATCCGCTCGGAGACGATGCCGTTGACGATCTCGTCGGACACCAAGTCGCCGCGATCGACGATGGCTTTAGCCTGGATGCCGAGGGGGGTCTTGTTGGCAATGGCTTGGCGGAGAATGTCCCCGGTTGAGAGCTGCGGAATCTCGAGTTGTTCCACCAAAATCTTGGCTTGTGTGCCTTTGCCCACGCCTGGCGGTCCCAGGAGAATAAGCCTCACCGTTTCCGCCCCCCGAGCCGCGAGCGCTTCACCAGACCCTCATATTGTTGGGCAATCAGGTGGCTCTGGACCTGGCTGATCGTATCGAGCGTCACGGTCACCATGATGAGCAGCGAGGTGCCACCGATAAACTGGCTGACATTGAGCTGGCTGTGGATCAGCTCGGGGATGAGCGCCACGACCATCAAATAGAGCGCGCCGATCACCGTGATGCGCGACAGCACGTAGTCGATGTGCTGGGCGGTCCTCTCGCCCGGACGGATGCCCGGGATGAACCCGCCAGAACGCTTCAGATTGTCGGCCGTATCGGTCGGGTTGAAGACGATCGAGGTGTAAAAGAACGAGAAGAAGATGATCAGGGCTGCGTACAGGATCAGATAGAGCGGCTGGCCGCGGCCGAGCAGCGCCGCCGTCACCGACAGCCACTGCGGAGCGTCGCCACGGGCGGCGAAGGAGGCGATCGTCGCCGGCAGCAGCAACAGCGACGAGCCGAAGATCACCGGGATCACGCCCGAGGTGTTGAGCTTGAGCGGCAAATGCGAGGTGTCGCCCTGGAACATCTTATTGCCGACCTGGCGCTTGGGGTACTGGATCAGCAACCGGCGCTGGGCGCGTTCGAAGAAGACAATGACGCCGATCACGACGATGGCGAGAACCGGCAGGCCGATGGCCCAGAATCCCGGCAGAGCACCCTGGCGGAGGAGCTCGAGGGTCTGCACGATGGTGGTGGGCAGGTTGGCGACAATGCCCGCAAAGATGATCAGCGAGATGCCGTTGCCGACGCCGCGCGAGGTGATCTGCTCGCCCAGCCACATCAGGAACATGGTGCCGCCGACCAGCGTGATCACGGTCGAGATACGGAAGAACCAGCCCGGGTTGAGCACCACGCCCTGGCTGCCTTCGAGGCCGATGGCGATGCCATAGGCCTGGATGGCGCAGAACAGGACCGCCAGATAGCGGGTGTACTGGTTGAGCTTGCGACGACCGCTCTCGCCTTCCTTGCGGAGCGCCTCAAGGCGCGGCGACGCGGTCGAAAGCACCTGCACCACGATCGAGGCGGTGATGTAGGGGATCAGGTTGAGTGCGAAGATCGCCATGCGGTGCACGGCACCGCCGGCAAACAGGTCGAACATCCCGAAGATGCCGCTCTGCGCCTGCTGGAACGTGGCGGCATAGGCGTCGGGGTCGATACCCGGCACCGGAATATAAGTGCCCAGTCGATAGACGAGCAGCGCGCCCAGGGTGAACAGGATGCGCTGCTGGAGGACCTTCGCCTTGGCGAAGGTCGAGAAGTTCAGATTTCTGGCAAGCTGCTCGGCTGCTGACGCCATAATCGCCTAATCCTTATTGCGCGATGCTGAACGAAGACCGGTGTCCACTTTCGCGGGCAACGCTATCCGGCTCGGCGCGATCAGGCGTCAGCCTTGGTTTCTTCAGCCTTGGGCATATCGACCTTGCCGCCCAGCGCTTCAATAGCTGCAACGACGCCGGCGGACGCATGGGTGACGTTGAAAGTCACCTTCTTGCTGGTGAAATCAACCGGGCCCTTGACCAGGCGCACGCCGTCAAGAGCACGCCGAATGACGCCGGCCTTGATCAGCGCCTGGGCGTCGATGACGCCCTTGTGGTCGAGCTTGCCACTGTCGATGTAGGCCTGAATGCGGTCGAGACGCACGGTGTTGTAGTGCTTCACGTTGGGAACGTTGAAGCCGCGCTTGGGCATACGCATGTGGAGCGGCATCTGGCCGCCCTCAAAGCCGTTGATGGCCACGCCCGAGCGCGCCGTCTGGCCCTTGCCGCCGCGGCCAGCCGTCTTGCCGACGCCCGAGCCGATACCGCGACCGACGCGGACGCGCTTCTTGTTGGCACCGGGATTGTCGCGGAGTTCGTTCAAACGCGCCATTTGTCTGGTCCTTAGCTTCTTTGCGTTCCGTGCCGTCGGTGCCTACGGCACCTCCGGTCCAACCGCTGTAGTTCTTTGCGCTCTGTCTCGCAGGCGCCTGACGGCGCCTCCGGACCAACCGCTGTTATTTGTCGCCGACGACGCGGACGAGGTGCGGGACGGCGTTGATCATGCCGCGCACTTCGGGTGTGTCCTTGAGCGTCCGCTGCTTGCGGATCTTGTTGAGGCCGAGCCCAACCAGGGTCGCCCGCTGGTACGCCTGACGGCGCGCGGGAGATGCGATCTGCTCGACGGTTACAGTCTTGTCAGCCATTTACGCCTCCACCGACTCCTGGCCACGACGGGCCTGGAGATCCGAAACCTTGAGGCCACGGCGTGCCGCGACGGAGCGCGGGCTGTCGACCTGCTTGAGCGCGTCGAAGGTCGCGCGGACCATGTTGTAGGGGTTCGAAGTGCCGGTCGACTTGGCGACGATGTCGTTGACGCCCAGCGTCTCGAAGACGGCGCGCATCGGACCGCCGGCAATGATGCCGGTGCCCGGAACGGCCGAGCGCAGAACGACCTTGCCGGCGCCGTGACGGCCGGTCACATCGTGATGCAGGGTCCGGGCCTCGCGCAGCGGCACGCGGATGAGCTGGCGCTTGGCCTGCTCGGTCGCCTTGCGGATGGCCTCAGGAACCTCGCGAGCCTTGCCATGGCCGAAGCCGACGCGGCCCTTCTGGTCGCCCACCACCACCAGCGCGGCAAAGCCAAAGCGCTTACCGCCCTTCACCACCTTGGCGACGCGGTTGATGTGGACCAGGCGGTCGATGAATTCGCTTTCGCGCTCTTGAACGTCTCTCATGTCGTCTCTCTCTTTCGCGCGATCAGAACTTGAGGCCGGCTTCGCGGGCGGCGTCAGCCAGGGCCTTCACTCGGCCGTGGTAGAGGTAGCTACCACGATCGAAGATCACTTCCTCGACCTTGGCCGCCTTGCCGCGCTCGGCGATCAGCTTGCCGACTGCGGAGGCTGCATCCTGCGAACCGCCACTCTTGATCGAGCTCTTGACGTCCTTGTCGAGTGTCGAGGCGGCAGCCAGAGTACGACCCGACGCGTCGTCGATGATCTGAGCGTAGATGTTCTTGTCCGAGCGATGAACGCTCAGACGCGGGCGGCCATAGGCACGCGCCTTGATGGATTTGCGAACGCGCGCCTTGCGCCGTTCTGCTCCCTTGAGACTGATGGGCATGCTGGCGCTCCTTACTTCTTCTTGCCTTCCTTGCGGGCGATGTACTCGCCCAGGTACCTTACGCCCTTGCCCTTGTATGGCTCTGGCTTGCGGAAGGCGCGGATATTGGCGGCCACCTGGCCGACCTGCTGCTTGTCCACACCGGTGATGGTGACCTCGGTCTGCGTCGGAGCCGCAAGGGTGATGCCCTTGGGAGCCGGGAACACGACCTCATGGCTGAAGCCGAGGCTGAGCTTGAGGTCCTTACCGGCCATCGCGGCGCGGAAACCGACGCCCTGAATCTGCAGCTTCTTTTCGAACCCGTCCTTGACGCCCTTGACCATGTTGTTGATCAAAGCGCGGGTGGTCCCCCAGGCGGCGCGAGCCTCCTTGGTGTCGTTCGCCGGTTCGATCACGATCCCCTGATCGGTCTGCTTGGCGTTGACGATATCCATGAGGGTCAGGGCGGACTCACCCTTGGGACCCTTCACTGCAACGGTGCGCTCGTTGATCGAGACCGTTACGCCGCTCACCGGAGCGATGGGCTTTTTGCCTGTACGGGACATTCTAACTTTCCTTCGGAGTCATCGTCGATGCCGAAGCCTTCCAAGCGAACTTAGAAGACTCGGCAGACTACCTCGCCACCCAGATTCTGGGACTTCGCTTCGTGATCGGCCATTACGCCCTTGGGGGTCGACAGGATCGACACACCAAGGCCGTTCATGACCGAGGGGATATTCTTGACCGACACGTACACACGGCGGCCCGGACGCGAGACGCGCTCGATGGTCCGGATCACCGGGGTGTTGTCGGAGTACTTCAGCTCGATCTCGTATTCGTTGAGACCGTTGTCGGACTTCTGCTCGGAATAGCCGCGGATGAAGCCTTCCGACTTCAGCACGTCGAGCACGCGGCCACGCATCGTCGACGCCGGGGTCGACACAGTGTCGCGACGACGCATCTGCGCGTTGCGGATGCGGGTCAGCATATCGGCGATCGGATCAGTAAGGCTCATTCAGTTTCTCCTTACCAGCTCGACTTGACCATGCCGGGCACCTGCCCGAAATTGCCAAGCTCACGAAGAGCGATACGGCTCATCTTCAGCTTGCGGTAGTAAGCGCGGGGACGGCCCGTCACTTCGCACCGATTACGCACACGGCCCGGAGAAGAATTGCGCGGCAGCGCAGCGAGCTTCAGCTGGGCGCCAAAACGGTCTTCCATGCTGACGCTCTGATCCTTGCTCAGGGCCTTCAGCTTGGCGCGCTTGGCCGCAAACTGCTTGCTCAGCTTCTTGCGACGGTTGTTCTTCTCGATAGAGCTGGTCTTTGCCATTTATCGTCCTCTGCCCCTCGGTTACTGCCGGAAGGGGAAATTGAAGGCCTTGAGCAGCGCCCGAGCCTCATCGTCATTGTTGGCCGTCGTGCACACCACGATGTCCATTCCCCACACCTGCTCGATCTGGTCGTAGGCGATCTCGGGGAAAATAATGTGTTCTTTGATGCCCATGGCGTAGTTGCCGCGACCATCAAACGAATTCGGATTGAGGCCACGGAAATCGCGCACGCGCGGCAGGGCAATGTTCACCAGGCGATCGAGGAACTCGTACATGCGCTGCTTGCGAAGGGTGACCTTCACGCCCAACGGCATGTTCTCGCGCACCTTGAAGCCGGCGATCGACTTGCGGGCATGAGTGATGACCGGCTTCTGGCCGGCGATCTTTTCGAGATCGGCGGCAGCGGACTTCACCTTCTTGGTGTCATTGACCGCCTCGCCGACGCCCATGTTGAGAACGATCTTCTCAAGCTTGGGCAACTGCATGACGTTCTTGTAGCCGAACTCCTTGAGGAGATCGGCCTTGATCTGGTCTTCGTACTGCGTGCGCAGACGCGGGACGTAAGCGGTCTCAGCCATCGATCACATCTCCGGTCGACTTGGCGACGCGCACTTTCTTGCCGTCGTCCTGAATCTTGAACCCAACGCGGGTCGCTTTGCCGGCCGCATCCGTCAGAGCCAGATTGCTCAGATGAATCGGCGCCTCTTTGGTGTAGATGCCGGCGTCCTGCGCAGCGGTCTGCTTGGTATGACGGCGCACCAGGTTGAGACCCTGCACGGTGGCGCGGTTCTCGGTCGGGAACACCTGAGTCACGGTGCCGGTCTTCTTCTTGTCCTTGCCGGCGAGGACGACGACTTTATCGCCCTTCTTAATCTTGGCGGCCATTACAGCACCTCCGGCGCAAGCGAAATGATCTTCATGTGGTTCTTGGCGCGCAGCTCACGCGGCACCGGCCCGAAGATGCGGGTGCCGATCGGCTCGGCCTGGTTGTTGATCAGCACCGCAGCGTTCTTGTCGAAGCGGATGACCGACCCGTCGGCGCGGCGAACCGGGAAAGCGGTCCGCACGACGACGGCCTTCATGACCTGGCCCTTCTTGACGCGGCCGCGCGGGATGGCGTCCTTCACCGACACGACGATGATGTCGCCCACCGAGGCGTACTTGCGGTGCGAACCGCCCAGCACCTTGATGCACATGACACGACGCGCGCCGGAGTTGTCGGCAACGTCGAGATTTGACTGCATCTGGATCATGGCTTGATGCCTTCTCGTTCCATTGGCCACGCCTCACGGCGGGCTAAAATTCCGTTCTTAAGCGTTGGGGACCAGAGTCCAGCGCTTGTTCTTTGAGATCGGCGCCGTCTCCTCGATCCACACCACATCACCGACCTTGGCCACGTTGGCCTCATCGTGTGCGTGGTACTTCTTGGAGCGCCGCACCGTCTTTTTCATCACGGGGTGGGTAAAAGCGCGGTCAACGCGCACCACCACGGTCTTTTCATTCACGTCGGAGACCACGGTCCCCTGCAAAACGCGCTTGGGCATTCGTCTCTCCTTACTTCGCCGCGGATTTCTCGCCCAGGATCGTCTTGATCCGGGCGATCTCGCGGCGCACTTCACGGACGCGGCCAGGCTTTTCGAGCTGCTGGGTCGCGCGCTGGAAGCGCAGGTTGAACTGCTCCTTCTTAAGGCCGAGGAGCTGGTCCTTCAGTTCGTCGGGCGTCTTGGCCCTAAGATCAGAGTTCGCCATCGTGTCTCGTCCTTAGTCCGGAATGCGGGTGATGACCCGCGTGATGATCGGAAGCTTCATGGCGCCGAGGCGCAGGGCTTCCTTGGCGACGTCCTCGGGGACGCCGTCGACTTCGAAAAGAATACGGCCGGGATGGACGCGGGCGGCCCAATACTCGACCGAGCCCTTGCCCTTACCCATACGGACTTCGACCGGCTTTTTGGACACCGGCAGGTCCGGGAAGACACGGATCCACACGCGCCCGGCGCGCTTCATCTCGCGGGTGATCGCGCGGCGGGCCGCCTCGATCTGCCGCGCGGTGACGCGCTCGGGTTCCTGCGACTTCAGGCCGAACTGGCCGAACGCGAGCTCGGTGCCACCCTTGGCGTTGCCATGGATGCGGCCCTTGTGCGCCTTGCGGAACTTGGTTTTCTTTGGCTGCAGCATTTACTCTATGCCTTCTCAGTTCGCCGGAGCGTCGCTGTCGCCAGCGCCGCCGCGACGGCCACGCGGACCACGGTCTTCACGCGGCGGACGATCGTCGCGCTCACGGCGCGGCGCACCCTGCCCGCCATCCGCGCCTTCGGTCGCACGACGCTCATGCGCCATCGGATCGTGCTCGAGCACTTCGCCCTTGAAGATCCAGACCTTGACGCCGATGACGCCATAAGTCGTCTCGGCCTCGGCCACGCCGTAGTCGATGTCGGCACGCAGCGTATGCAGCGGCACGCGGCCTTCGCGGTACCACTCTGTGCGGGCGATGTCGGCGCCGCCCAGACGTCCGGAGACGTTGACGCGGATGCCGCCGGCGCCCATGCGGATCGCCGTCTGCACGGCGCGCTTCATGGCGCGACGGAACGCAACGCGGCGCTCGAGCTGCTGGGCGATGCCCTGGGCAACGAGGTTGGCGTCGGTCTCGGGCTTGCGCACTTCAACGATGTTGATGTGCACTTCGCTGTCGGTGAACGACTTCACCTTGGCGCGGATCTTGTCGATGTCGGCGCCCTTCTTGCCGATCACGATGCCCGGACGGGCAGTGTGGATCGACACGCGGCACTTGCGGTGCGGACGCTCGATGACGACCTTGCTCACGGCCGCCTGCTTGAGGTCTTCGAGCAGGGTTTCGCGAATTTTCAGGTCTTCCTGGAGCAGATTGCCGTACTCGCCCTTGTTGGCGTACCAGCGGCTGTCCCAGGTGCGGTTGATCCCGAGGCGCAGACCGATCGGGTTGATCTTCTGACCCATTATGCGGTCTCCTCGACCTGACGAACCACAACGGTGAGGTTCGAGAACGTGTGCTCGAGACGAGCAGCGTGGCCGCGACCGCGAGCCATGAACCGCTTCATCACCAGCCCGTCACCGACATAGGCCTCGGCAACGACCAGGGAGTCCGGGTCGAGGCCGTGGTTGTTCTCGGCATTGGCGATGGCGCTCTCGAGCGTCTTCTTGACCGGCCCGGCGACGCGCTTGCGCGAGAAGGTCAGCTCGGCGAGAGCCTTGTCGACCTTCTTGCCGCGGATCATCTGCGCGACGAGGTTGAGCTTCTGCCCGCTGGTGCGCAGCAGACGCAGAACGGCCTTGGCCTCGTTGTCCTTGAGCGCGCGCTTGGTCTTCGGCTTGCCCATGTTACTTCCTCTTGGCTTTCTTGTCCGCCGAATGCCCGTAATAGGTGCGGGTCGGGGCGAACTCGCCGAACTTGTGGCCGATCATCTCTTCCGAGACGACGACCGGCACGTGCTTGTGGCCGTTGTGGACGCCGAAGGTCAGGCCGACGAATTGCGGCATGATGGTCGAGCGGCGGCTCCACATCTTGATCACGTCGTTGCGGCCGGAAGAGCGAGACTTCTCGGCCTTCTTGAGCAGGTAACCGTCGACGAACGGACCCTTCCAGAGTGAACGAGTCATGGCTTAGCGGCCCTTCTTCACGTGACGGCTGCGGACGATGAACTTGTCCGTCCGCTTGTTGCTTCTGGTCTTCTGACCCTTGGCGGCACCGCCCCACGGCGTGGTCCAGTGCATACCGCCCTTGGTGCGACCGCCATGCGGGTGGTCGACCGGGTTCATGGCGATACCGCGGGTCTGCGGCTTGATGCCGAGCCAGCGGCTGCGGCCGGCCTTGCCGACCACGGTGTTGGCGTGGTCCTGGTTCGACACGGCGCCGACAGTGGCGAGGCACGAGCCATGGACGCGGCGCTGTTCGCCGGAGTTGAGGCGGAGGATTGCCCAGCCCGCGTCACGGCCGACATACTGCGCATAGGCGCCGGCGGAGCGCGCGATCTGGCCGCCCTTGCGCGGCTTCATCTCGACGTTGTGCACGATCGTGCCGACCGGCATGCGCTCGAGCGGCATGGAGTTGCCCGGCTTGATGTCGACGGTCTGCAGCGACGAGACGACCTTGTCGCCAGCCGCCAGACGCTGCGGCGCGACGATGTAGGCGAGCTCGCCGTCCTCGTACTTGATCAGCGCGATCCAGGCGGTGCGGTTGGGATCGTATTCCAGCCGCTCGACCGTGGCGACGTCGTCGAAGCGCGTGCGCTTGAAGTCGACCAGGCGGTACGACCGCTTGTGACCGCCGCCGCGGTGGCGGTTGGTCATGCGGCCGGTGTTGTTGCGACCACCCGACGAGGACAGACCCTCGGTGAGCGTCTTGACCGGCTTGCCCGTCCACAGCTCCGACCGATCGGTCGTGATCAGGAAGCGGCGGCCTGGAGAGGTTGGATTGTAAGTTACGAGACCCATTGTACTTCCTCCCCTCAGACGCCGGTAGAGATGTCGATCGACTGGCCGTCGACGAGGGTTACGATTGCCTTCTTGACGTCGTTGCGCACGCCGCGAGTGTTGCGGAAGCGCTTGACCTTGCCCTTGCGGACCAGCGTGTTGACCGCCTTCACCTTGACCGAGAACAGGCCTTCGACGGCCGCCTTGATCTGCGGCTTGGTGGCATCGATGGCGACGTCGAACACGACCTGGCCGTGCTCCGACGCAAGCGTCGACTTTTCGGTCACGACGGGCGAGCGGATGATGTCGTAGTTGCTGAACTTGCTCATGCGAACCGCGCCTCCAGAGCTTCCACGGCGGCCTTGGTCAGAACCAGCCGGTTGCGGCGCAGAATGTCGGCGACGTTGATGCCCTGGATGGGCAGCACGTCGATCTGCGGAATGTTGCGAGCGGCGAGCGCGAAGTTGAGATCGAGCTCGGCGCCATCGACGATCAGCGCGTTCAACCACTCGAGCTTGCCGAACGTAGCGCGCAGCGCCGACGTCTTTGCCTCGGAGGTCTTGAGCGTGTCGACGATCGTCAGCTCACCCGCCTTGGCCTTGGCCGAGAGGGCATGCTTGAGAGCAAGCGCCCTCACCTTCTTGGGCAGATCGATCGCATGGCTGCGCGGGGTCGGACCGAAGGCACGACCACCACCACGGAACTGCGGAGCACGACGGCTGCCGTGACGGGCGACACCGCCGCCCTTCTGCTTGCCGACCTTGTGGCCGGTGTAGGCAATCTCGGCGCGGCCCTTGGTGTCATGCGTCCCGGCCATGGCCTTGAGGCCCTGGTAGCGCACCATGCGGTGCAGGATGTCGACGCGGGGCTCAAGGCCGAAAATCTCGTCCTTGAGGCTCAGCGAACCGGCGTCCTTGCCGTCGAGAGAGGTGACCTGGATGTCCATTATTTGCTCTCCCCGGCAGCAGCCGCGGCGGGCTTGAACGAGCCCGGAGTGACTACACCCTTGGGCGCCGCCTTCTTGACGGCGTCCTTGATCTGGATCCAGCCGCCCTTGGCGCCCGGAACCGCACCCTCGATCATGATCAGGCCGCGCTCGACGTCCGTCTTGACGACGCGCAGGTTCTGCGTGGTGACGCGACGGTCGCCCATGTGGCCGGCCATCTTCTTGCCCTTGAACACTTTGCCCGGGTCCTGGCGCTGACCGGTCGAACCGTGCGAGCGGTGGGACACCGACACGCCGTGCGAAGCACGCAGACCGCCAAAGTTCCAGCGCTTCATGGCGCCGGCGAAACCCTTACCGATCGAGGTGCCGGTCACGTCGACGAGCTGCCCCTCGGCAAAGTGGTCGGCCTGCATTGTGGCGCCCACTTCGATGAGGTTCTCGGGATCGACGCGGAACTCGGTGATCTGCCGCTTGGGCTCCACCTTGGCGACGGCGAACTGGCCGCGGTCAGCCTTGGTGATGTTCTTGGTCTTGACGGTCCCGGCGCCGAGCTGCAGCGCGGTATAGCCGTCTCTGTCAGCCGTGCGCTGGCCCACCACCTGGCAGTTCTGCAGACCAAGCACCGTCACGGGGACGTGCGTGCCGTCCTCCTTGAAGATGCGGGTCATCCCCAGCTTTTGTGCGATCAAACCAGAACGCATCGGTTGTTACCTTCTCTCCTTGGCGACTGACCGGGTCATTGGACTGTCAAGAGGACCCGCTAAATGGTCAGTGCGAAAACCTGTCTCTAGAGCTTGATTTCGACGTCGACGCCGGCGGCGAGATCGAGCTTCATCAGTGCATCCACGGTCTGCGGCGTCGGATCGACGATGTCGAGCAGGCGCTTGTGGGTGCGGATTTCGAACTGCTCGCGCGACTTCTTGTCGATGTGCGGCGAGCGGTTCACCGTAAACTTCTCAATCCGCGTCGGCAGCGGGATCGGTCCGCGGACCTGCGCGCCCGTCCGCTTGGCGGTGTTGACGATCTCGCGCGTCGAAGTGTCGAGCACGCGATGGTCAAACGCCTTGAGGCGGATGCGAATGTTTTGACCGTTCATCTTGCTTTCCCAACCAAAAGGAAGCGCGGCGCACCTACGCGCGCCGCGCGATCAGAACCCTATTTCAGGATCTTGGCGACCACGCCCGAACCAACGGTGCGGCCACCCTCACGGATAGCGAAGCGGAGCTTCTCTTCCATGGCGATCGGCACGATCAGCTGAACCGAGATATTCACGTTGTCGCCCGGCATCACCATCTCGGTGCCTTCCGGCAGCGAAACCACACCGGTCACGTCGGTGGTGCGGAAGTAGAACTGCGGACGGTAGTTGCCGAAGAACGGAGTGTGACGGCCACCCTCTTCCTTGGTGAGGATGTAGGCCTCAGCCACGAAATCGGTGTGCGGGGTCACGGAACCCGGCTTGCACAGAACCTGGCCGCGCTCGACCTGGGTACGCTCAATGCCGCGGATCAGCGCGCCGATGTTGTCGCCAGCCTGGCCCTGATCGAGCAGCTTGCGGAACATTTCGACGCCGGTCACGGTCGTCTTCTGCGTCGCCTTGATGCCGACGATCTCGACTTCCTCGCCAACCTTGACGATGCCGCGCTCGACACGGCCGGTCACCACGGTGCCACGACCCGAGATCGAGAACACGTCTTCGATCGGCATCAGGAACGGCTGGTCGATCGGACGGGCCGGCTGCGGGATGTAGGCGTCGACGGCGGCCATCAGCTCGAGGATCGCGTCATGGCCGAGCTTCTTGTCGCCGTTGTTCAGCGCTTCGGTGGCCGAGCCCTTGACGATCGGAATGTCGTCGCCGGGGAATTCGTACGAGGTCAGCAGCTCGCGGACTTCGAGCTCGACGAGTTCGAGCAGTTCCGGATCGTCGACCATGTCGCACTTGTTGAGGAACACGACGAGCGCCGGCACGCCGACCTGACGGGCGAGCAGGATGTGCTCGCGGGTCTGCGGCATCGGGCCGTCGGCGGCGGACACGACCAGGATCGCGCCATCCATCTGGGCGGCGCCGGTGATCATGTTCTTCACATAGTCGGCGTGGCCGGGGCAGTCGACATGGGCGTAGTGACGCGCCGCGGTCTCGTACTCGACGTGGGCCGTGTTGATGGTGATCCCGCGCGCCTTCTCTTCGGGTGCTGCGTCGATCTGATCGTACGCCTTGAACACGGCGCCACCGGTCTCGGCGAGCACCTTGGTGATCGCGGCCGTCAGCGACGTCTTGCCATGGTCGACGTGACCGATGGTGCCGATGTTGCAGTGCGGCTTAGTGCGGGAAAACTTTTCCTTAGCCATCGCTATCTCCTAAACGACCCGACCGGGTCGGCTTTGGTTTTCTTCTATCTGTTCGATCAGGCGTATTTCGCCTGGACTTCCTGTGCCACGGCGTTCGGGACCTGCTCGTAGTGGTCGAACGTCATGGTGTACTGGGCGCGACCCTGGCTCATCGAGCGCAGCGAGTTGACGTAGCCAAACATGTTGGCCAGCGGAACCATCGCGTCGATGACTTGGGCAATGCCCCGGGCCTCGGTGCCGCGGATCTGACCGCGACGGGAATTGAGGTCGCCGATGACGTCGCCCACGTAGTCTTCCGGGGTCAGAACTTCAACCCGCATGATCGGCTCGAGGATCTTCGGTGCCGCCTTCTCGATAGCTTCGCGGAAGCCCGCGCGGCCGGCGATTTCGAAGGCGAGGACCGAGGAGTCCACGTCGTGGTAGGCGCCGTCGGTGAGGACGAACTTCACGTCCACGATCGGGAACCCGATGAGCGGACCGGACCCCATGACGGAGGCCACACCCTTCTGGACGCCCGGGACATATTCCTTGGGCACGTTGCCGCCGACCACTTCGGAGGCGAACTCGAAGCCCTTGCCGGCCTCGTTGGGTTCGATGCGGAACTTGATGCGGGCGAACTGACCCGAACCACCCGACTGCTTCTTGTGGGTGTAGTCGTGCTCGACGGTCCTGGTGATCGCCTCGCGGTACGCCACCTGCGGCGCACCGATGTTGGCTTCCACCTTGAACTCGCGCTTCATGCGATCGACGATGATGTCGAGGTGAAGCTCGCCCATGCCCGAGATGATGGTCTGGCCGGACTCTTCGTCGGTCTTGACGCGGAAGCTCGGATCCTCGGCAGCCAGGCGTGCGAGGGCGAGGCCCATCTTTTCCTGGTCGGCCTTGGACTTCGGCTCGACGGCGATGTCGATCACCGGCTCCGGGAACTCCATACGCTCGAGGATCACTCGATTGTTCGGATCCGAAAGCGTGTCACCGGTCGTGGTGTCCTTGAGGCCCACGATGGCGACGATGTCGCCGGCATAGGCTTCGTTGATCTGCTCGCGGCTGTTGGCGTGCATCTGGAACATGCGGCCGACGCGCTCGCGCTTTTCCTTGACCGTGTTCTCCAGCATCGAGCCCTGCTCGAGATGGCCCGAGTAGATGCGGCAGAAGGTCAGCGAGCCCATGTGCGGGTCGTTGGCAATCTTGAACGCCAGCATCGAGAGCGGCTCTTCGTCGGACGCGTGGCGCTCGGTCTCGGCCTCGGTCTTGACGTCGATACCCTTGATGGCCGGGATGTCGATCGGCGACGGCAGGTAATCGATCACGCCGTCGAGGAGCGGCTGTACGCCCTTGTTCTTGAAGGCCGAGCCACAGAACACCGGGAAGAATGTGCTGTCGATCGTGCCCTTGCGGATGAGACGGCGGATGGTGTCCTTGTCCGGCATTTCACCGTTGAGGTACGCCTCGGTCGCCGCGTCGTCGACTTCGACGACGGTCTCGATGAGCTGCTCGCGATACTTGGCGGCGCTCTCTTTGAGGTTGTCCGGAATGTCGACGACATCCCACTGCGCGCCCAGCTCTTCGTTGTGCCAGATCAGCGCATTCATCTCGATGAGATCGACGATGCCCACGAAGTCGTTCTCAGCGCCGATCGGCAGCTGCACGATGGCGGTCTTGATGCCGAGGCGCTTATGCAGGGTATCGACGCAGAAATAGAAGTCGGCGCCGATCTTATCCATCTTGTTGACGAAGATCAGACGCGGAACGTCGTACTTGTCGGCCTGGCGCCAGACCGTTTCCGTCTGGGGCTCAACGCCCTGGTTGCCGTCGAGCAGCGCAATGGCGCCGTCGAGCACGCGCAGCGACCGCTCGACTTCGATGGTGAAGTCCACGTGGCCGGGCGTGTCGATGATGTTGAAACGGTGCATGCGACCGTTGCGACCCTTCCAGAAGGTCGTCGTCGCAGCGGACGTAATGGTGATGCCGCGCTCCTGCTCCTGCTCCATCCAGTCCATGGTCGCGGCGCCGTCGTGGACTTCGCCGATCTTGTGGGACTTGCCGGTGTAGTAGAGCACGCGCTCGGTGGTCATGGTCTTGCCGGCATCGATGTGGGCCATGATGCCGAAGTTTCGGTAATGATTGATCGGGTATTCGCGGGCCATGAT
>Ga0207691_10003338_pt1 | contig 15625 bp, 14 predicted proteins | sample KBSM13metaG_FD_184327 | JGI IMG/M metagenome (GOLD analysis project Ga0207691, IMG submission 184327) | Miscanthus rhizosphere microbial communities from Kellogg Biological Station, Michigan, USA - KBS M1-3 metaG (SPAdes) (version 2) | ecosystem: Host-associated > Plants > Roots > Rhizosphere >... | reverse complement strand
GTGATCAACGACGGCATCATCCAGATCACGGGCGCCGACAATTCCGCCGGCATCGTCGTCAACCCTGGGCTGACAGGCGCGATCACCAACAACGGCACGATCACGATCGACGAGAACTTCACAGCGACGGACAGCGACAATGACGGCGACCTGGACGGTCTCTTTGCCCAGGGCACGAACCGATTCGGAATCCATGTGCTCGGCGCGCACACCGGCGCGATCGTCAACGCCGGCAAGATTACTGTCGAAGGCAACAACTCCGGCGGCATCGTCCTCGAAGGACCATTGACTGGCTCGCTCTCCAACAGTGCCGACATCACGGTGCTCGGCAACAACTCGGTGGGCATCAAGACGGGCGCCGTCAGCGGCGACGTTGTCGTGTCCAAAGGCACGATTCAGGTTCAGGGCGCGGGCGCCGTCGGCGTAAACCTGACCGGCGACGTCGGCGGTAAGGTCGTATTCCAGGGCACGGTTCAGACCTCGGGCTATCGCTACACGCAGCCTCCCGCCGATGTGTCGAAGCTCGATGCCGACGATCTGTTGCAGGGCGGATCCGCGGTCATCATTGGCGGCAATGTCGCCGGGGGTGTCCTGTTCGATGCCAAGCCTGCCGACAATGATCCGAACAGCACTGACGAGGATAGCGACGGTGTCCCCGATGCGAACGAGACGACGTCGTCGGTCATCTCGCTGGGCGCCGCTCCGGCCGTGCTCGTTGGCTCTTCGACGCAGGCGACGAACATCGGTGCGGTCGCTGGATCCAATGGACAGGGGATCGTTCAGAAGGGCTCGATCACTGGCTCGGGTGTTTACAAGAACGTAGACGGCAACGCTCTCGTCATCGGTGGCCTCGGGCAATCGGTGAACGTCACTGGCGGTCTAACCAACACTGGGTCGATCACCGCCGCGGCCACCGAAGCCAATGCAACCGCACTGCGTATCGGCGCGGGCGCAAGCGTTCCGCTCATCATCAATTCGGGCTCGATCTCCGCGACCGGAGGCGGCACCGCAACGAATACTGCGCAAGGCATTGCGATCGATGCCGGCGCCACGGTCACAACGATCAAGAACAGTGGCAACATCACGGCGACCCTGAACGGCGCCGATGGCGTTGCGACTGCAATCATCGACAAGAGCGGCGGCGTAGCGCTCATCGAGAATACGGGTTCGATCAGCGTCGCGAATTCGACGACGCTTGCCGACAAGGCGGTCGCCCTCGACCTTCGTTCGAACGGTGCCGGAGCAACCGTAAGGCAGCTCGCGGTTACGAGCGGGACGGCGCCGTCCATCAACGGTCAGATGTTGTTCGGATCGGGAAGCGACACGCTCGACGTCGGGGACGGCACTGTGAACGGTACCGCCAAGTTCGGCCTCGGAAACAACACGCTTTCCCTGTCCGGCGACGCGATCATGCGCGGCGCGGCCCAGTTCGGCGGCGGGGCAGATACCGTTCAGCTTTCTGGAACTTCGCAGCTGTTTGGCGACATCGACTTCGGCGGCGGCGCCGACATTCTAACGCTTGCCGGCACATCGCTATTCAAGGGTCAGCTTGCAGGAACTGCGGCTCTCGCCGTGACAGTCGGCACGGGGTCGAGCCTAACGGCGACCAACCTCGGCACCGTAAATCTCACGTCCCTCACCACGGGAAGCAGTTCGACCCTTGGCGTCACGATCGATTCGGTCACTGGCACGAACACTCTGTTCAATGTCACGGGCACCGCGAATTTCGGCGCGGGAACGAACATCGACGTAAACCTGGTTTCGCTGGGCGGCGTCGCTGGGACCTACAAAGTGCTCCAGGCCGGAACGCTCAGCGGTGCGACCAGCCTGACGAGCTCGGTCCAGTCGCTTCCATTCATCTTTGACAGCAGCCTGGTGACGAGCACACCTAACGAACTGTCCGTCACGATCCGTCAGAAGACCGCAGACGAGCTTGGCATCAATTCATCCGAAGCCAGCATCCTCAATGCGCTCCTCGAAGTGGCCGATTCCGATCAGGGGATCGCCCAGGTCTTCCTCGGCATCCAAGACAGCGAAAGCCTCCAGAACGCACTGCAACAGGTCCTACCTGATCATGCTGGCGGCGCCTTCGAGACTGCCACCAAGGGTACCCGCCTGCTTGGCCGGACGCTGTCCGATCCTCGCGCACCGCTGGTCCGCCACGGGACGCTGGGTTTCTGGGCTCAGCAAGTCGCTTGGGGCGGAAGCAAGGCGATCGGCGCTACGTCTTCCTACAACATCAGTGGCTGGGGCGCGGCTGGCGGCGTTGAAACGAGCCTAGGAGGGTTCGGCAACGTCGGCGCAACTCTGTCCTATCTCGGCGGCAAGGACAGCCGGAAGAATAGCGATAACGAACTTTCGAACACCCAGTTGGAAGGTGGCCTCTATTTCCGTGGGGGCGTCGGCCCGATCCGCGCTTTCGCTCGCGGCACCGTCGGCAGGTTGAACTTCGACGGAATCCGCTTCTTTACAGGCGACATCGGCGGAATTGCAGTGGCTCGCGAGGCCAAGGGCAAGTGGAACGGCACGCTCTATTCTGGCACCGCGGGCATCTCGTACGACGCGCGCTTTGGTCCGCTCTCGATCAGGCCGACGGCTCAGATCGAGCACTACTCGCTCAACGAGAAGGGCTACACCGAGACCGGTGGAGGCGATGCGTTCAACCTCACCGTCGACGGCCGCAAGAGCAATGAAACGGCCGCAATCGGCGTAATCGCGCTAGGTTACGACCTGTTCGGCGGAGCCAAGGACGCGGAATCCTTCGCCCGGGTCGAGCTCGAGGGTGGACGCCGCGAAATCATCAGTGGCAAACTGGGCTCGACGACTGCCCGCTTCAATGACGGAACTCCGTTCACGCTCACACCGGAGCAGCGGACCAGCGGGTTCCTGGGCAGCCTTCGCGTTATCGGGGGCGGCGCCGGATTCGCGATCACGGCCGAGCTCAACGCTGAGGAACAGCAGGACAAGCTGTCGCTTGGCGGTCGCCTCGGAGTGCAATTCGCCTTCTAAGGGCTAAAGACCGCCTATTCTCCGGGTGCTCGTGCTCTGATCTGGAGCGCGTGCACCCGGTCGTCCATCAGGCCCCCCAAAGCCTTGTAAACCATCCGCTGACGCTCGATCCGCGAGCACCCGACGAACTTTCCACTCTCGATCTCAAGAGTAAAATGGCTTTCGCCCGCGGGATTGTGGCCCCCGTGCCCGCGATGCTGTTCGTTATCGTCCCTGAGATGGATACGACTCGGTGAAAGCGCCGAATTGAGGCGCCTCAGCATCTCAGTTGCAATCGGTCCCGTGGCAGCGTCGCTCATATTTCCTATATTAGGCGGCTGAGCAATCGAGGGAACCACGTGGCGACACGCCATCCAAAAATGCACGGAAAAGTCGACGGGGCGACGGGTCGCTGCGCCGTTCGCGGCTGCCGCGCACCCGGCGAGTATCGGGCGCCCGTTCAGCCCGCGAATTTCGACGGTCCGGGGGTCTACCGTCTCCTGTGCCTTGATCACGTGCGCGAGCACAACGCCAAGTATAATTTCTTCGACGGAATGAGCCCTGACGAGATTGCCGAAGCGCAGACGCCCTACGCCGGCTGGGAGCGGACCACCCGTGCTTTTGCCTCGGCGGGCGCGGATCCGGCGCCGTCCTGGACCGACTTCTCCGATCCGCTCGACGCCATCTCCGCGCGATTCCGCCGTACCAATCGCGAGGGATCGTCGCGGTTCACCAAAGCTGAGCGCCGCGCCTTGTCCGTGCTTGGGCTAGGGGAGGATGCGACGCTCAAGTCGGTCCGGAGCCAATATTCCAAGCTCGTCCGACGCTATCATCCGGACCGGAACGGCGGCGATCGCAGCCACGAGAGGCGACTCGGTGAAGTGATCGAGGCCTATCAGGCTCTCCGGAAGTCTGCAGCGTTAAACTGATCTCTGCGAAGCCTTCGACCGACTCAAGCGTTTTGCTCGCGATCGATGGAAGAAGGAGCCAGTCATGCCTGCGAAATCGGCAGCTCAGCAAAAGGCCGCTGGAGCGGCTTTGTCCGCCAAGCGCGGCGACACGCCGAAGAGCAAGCTCAAAGGCGCATCAAAGTCGATGATGTCGATGAGCGAGAAAGAGCTCGAGAAAATGGCGCACACCAAGCGCAAGGGTAAGAAGGAACACGTTGGCGACTAACCGTCGCTTCCCTTCAGCCTCAGGTCCGGTAAACGCCGCGGGCGATGCGATGCTTCTGGGACGAACGCCAGCGGGCCCATGCCCCGACAGGGGAATTCTTCAACGGTGCCATGCACCGGGCGGCCGAGCATGCTGGGCGGGTCGACGCCATCCTTCAGGCCATAGGACCGACGGAAGGACCCAGTGATTTCGGGCGCGATCCGCTTCTACGGGTGCACACGCCGGACTATCTCGAGTTCCTGAAGACAGCGCATACGCTGTGGCAAGCCGGGGGCCGTGAGGGCGATGCCTTTCCCTACACCTTCCCGGTGGTGCAGCGACGGCCGCTAAAGCTCCAGCGAATCGACGCGCTTCTCGGCCAATACAGTTTCGACACTTCCACGCCGATTGGCCCGGGCACTTGGGAAGCATCCTATTGGGCCGCCCAGACGGCGCTTGCAGCCACGGAATGCGTGCTCAGCGGAGAACGCAATGCTTTCGCCGTCTGCCGTCCTCCGGGACATCATTGCGGCGCAGACTATCTCGGCGGCTATTCCTACCTCAGCAACGCTGCCATCGCTGCCGAACATGCCATTTCCTCAGGAAGGAAGCGGATCGCCATCCTCGACGTCGACTACCACCATGGCAACGGCACGCAGGACATCTTCTACGAGCGGGCCGACGTCCTGTACGTGTCGATCCACGCCGATCCGGTGATGGACTATCCCTATTTCTGGGGCCACGCTGACGAGCGAGGATCAGGCGCAGGCGAAGGCGCGACCCTGAACCTGCCGCTGCCGCGCGGGACTGACTGGAGCGTTTATCTTCCCGCCCTCACACAGGCCCTCGACGCCGTCGAGAAGCACGCGCCGGACTTGCTCATCGTCTCCTACGGAGCCGACACCTACGAAGGCGATCCGATCAGCTACTTCAAGCTAAGGACTAGCGACTATGCGCCATTGGCGCGCCGGATCGGCTCCCTAAACTTGCCCACCGTCGTGGTGATGGAGGGCGGCTACGCCGTCGACGCGCTCGGCGCGAACGTCGCCGAGTTCCTCAGCGGGTTTTAAAGCTTCTCGGTCAGCTCCGGGACGATCTTGAACAGGTCCCCGACGAGACCGATGTCCGCGACCTGGAAGATGGGCGCCTCCTCGTCCTTGTTGATCGCGACGATGACCTTTGAATCTTTCATGCCCGCGAGATGCTGGATCGCGCCGGAGATTCCGATCGCAATATAGACCTCCGGAGCGACGATCTTGCCCGTCTGACCGACCTGATAGTCGTTGGGCGCATAGCCGGCATCGACAGCAGCGCGGCTGGCGCCGACGCCCGCGCCGAGCTTGTCGGCAAGCGGATCGAGCAAAGAATGAAATTGCTCGCTGCTGCCGAAGGCTCGACCGCCGGAGACGATGATCTTGGCGCTGGTCAGCTCCGGCCGCTCGCTCTCGCTGGCTTCGAGGCCGACGAAGCTGCTTGAGCCCGCGTCGCTGCCGGTTTCAACCTGCTCGACCGAACCACTGCCGCCCTCCCGGGCCGCCTTTTCGAAGGCCGTTCCACGAACCGTCAGCACCTTCTTCGCATCGCTCGAGCGAACCGTGGCGATGGCATTGCCGGCGTAAATCGGGCGCGTGAACGTATTCTCGTCCTCGACCGACAGCACTTCGGAGATTTGCATCACGTCCAGCAAAGCTGCGACGCGCGGCGCGATATTCTTGCCGGTGGTCGTCGCAGGAGCGACGAAAGCGTCGTGCGTCTCCATCAGCTTGGCGGCGAGAGGAGCGACGTTTTCCGCAAGGCCATGGTCTAGATGCGCTGCATCGGCGACATGAACCTTGCCGACGCCCGCGATCTTGGTCGCGGCATCGGCAACGGGCCCGACATTCGATCCGGCGACGAGCGCATGGACTTCGCCCAGCTTCGACGCGGCGGTTACCGCGGCAAGCGTAGCGTCCTTGATCTGGCCACCCTCATGCTCGACGTAGACGAGCGTCTTCATGCCACGACTCCCAGGGTCTTCAGCTTTCCGATGAGCTCGTCCACGGAAGCTACCTTGTCGCCTGCTTGCCGCTTCGGCGGCTCAGCCACCTTTAGCGTTTCCAAGCGCCGCTTGATGTCGACGCCGAGCTCGTCCGGAGTCTTGTTCGCGAGCGGCTTCGACTTGGCCTTCATAATGTTCGGCAGCGACGCGTAGCGCGGCTCGTTCAGCCGCAGATCGGTGGTGATCACGGCCGGAAGTTTGAGCTTGTCCGTTTCCAGTCCGCCGTCGACCTCGCGAGTCACGCTGACTTCGCCGCCCGATGGATCGACCTTCGACGCGAACGTGCCCTGCGGCCAGCCGAGAAGCGCCGCCAGCATCTGGCCCGTTGCATTATTGTCGTCGTCGATCGCCTGCTTGCCGAGGATGATCATCTGCGGCTGCTCATCGCCAGCGATCTTGGCGATGATCTTGGCGACGCCGAGCGGCTCGACCTCTTCGTCTGTCTGAATGAGGATCGCGCGGTCGGCGCCCATGGCGAGCGCGGTGCGGAGCGTCTCCTGCGCCTTCGCCGGCCCGATGGAGACGGCGACGATCTCCGTCGCAACGCCCTTTTCCTTGAGCCGGATCGCCTCCTCGACGGCAATCTCGTCGAAGGGGTTCATGCTCATCTTCACGTTGGCAAGATCGACGCCCGTGCCGTCCATTTTCACGCGCGGCTTCACGTTATAGTCGATCACCCGCTTTACGGCGACCAGCACCTTCATTGCATAGCTCCCCGAATGCTCAGGCGGGAACCGCCTGGTTGACCTCGGCGACGATCTTCTTCGCCGCATCCCCAAGGTCGTTCGCAGCGACGATCGGAAGCCCGCTCATCGCCAAAATATCCTTGCCCTGCTGCACGTTCGTGCCTTCAAGACGAACCACTAAAGGAACGTTCAGCGACACTTCTTTTGCCGCCGCGACAATTCCTTCCGCGATGATGTCACAGCGCATGATCCCGCCGAAGATATTGACCAGGATGCCCTTCACCTCAGGATCGCTGAGGATGATCTTGAAGGCGGCCGTGACCTTTTCCTTCGAAGCGCCGCCGCCGACGTCGAGGAAGTTGGCCGGGAATGCGCCGTTCAGCTTGATGATGTCCATCGTCGCCATGGCGAGGCCGGCACCGTTGACCATGCAGCCGATGTTTCCATCGAGCTTGATGTAGGCGAGGTCGTACTTGGACGCCTCGATCTCCATCGGATCTTCCTCGGTGAGGTCGCGCAGCTGCTCCAGCTCCGGATGGCGGAACTCGGCATTGTTGTCGAAGCCGACCTTGGCATCGAGGACCAGCAGCTTGCCGTCCTCGGTGACCGCCAGCGGGTTGATCTCGATCTGCGAGGCGTCGGTGCCGAGGAATGCGTTGTAGAGCTGCGGCAAGAGCTTCCCGGCTTGCTTGGCGAGATCGCCCTTGAGACCGAGGGCAGCGGCAACAGCGCGGCCATGATGCGGCATTAGGCCGGTCGCCGGATCGATGGTCAGGGTCTCGATCTTTTGGGGCGTGTCATGGGCCACCTTCTCAATGTCCATGCCGCCTTCGGTCGACGCGACGATGGCGATCCGGCCCGTTGCCCGATCGACCAGGAGCGCGAGATAGAATTCCTTCGCAATGTCGACGCCGTCGGTGATGTAGAGGCGCTGGACCTGCTTGCCCTGTGGGCCGGTCTGGATGGTGACCAATGTCTTTCCGAGCATTTCGGCGGCGTGGTCGCGGACCTCATCGACGGAACGGGCGAGACGGACGCCGCCCTTCGCGTCGGGCTCTAGCTCCTTGAACTTGCCCTTGCCGCGGCCGCCGGCGTGGATCTGCGCCTTCACGACCCAGAGCGGCCCGGGAAGCTTTTTCGCGGCCTCGACGGCTTCTTCGACCGACATGGCGGCGTGGCCGGCAGGGACCGGAACGCCGAACTTCGAGAGCAGCTCTTTTGCCTGATATTCGTGGATGTTCATCGCGGGCCGCCCTTAAGCAGATTGGGCCTCCCGATGCAAAGACCGCGGCGCCGAATGTTCCGAATGTTCACGGTGACGACGTTGTTCTGGGTCGCTTTTCCCAACAGTCTCTTTCGTTGCCTGCCAACTAGACTCGGAGGCCTACTGTAGGACAGACAATTCAGGCCGTGGCCGAGTCCGAAAAGCCTGTCCGAAAGATCATCCACATCGACATGGACGCGTTCTACGCGTCGGTGGAGCAGCGCGATAACCCGGAGTTGAAGGGTAAGCCCGTCGCTGTCGGCGGCGGACATCGCGGAGTCGTGACCGCGGCGAGCTATGAGGCCCGGCCGTTCGGAGTGCGCTCGGCGATGCCTTCGGTAACGGCGAAACGCCGCTGTCCGGACCTGATCTTCGTCAAGCCGCGCTTCGACATCTATCGCGCCGTATCGCATCAGATCCGATCGATCTTCGCTGACTACACCCACCTCATCGAGCCGCTGAGCCTCGACGAAGCATATCTCGACGTGACCGAGGATCGTGCGGGACTCGGCACTGCGCGCGCAACGGCGGAGCACATCCGCCGCCGCATACGCGAGGAGTGCAGCCTTACTGCGTCGGCGGGCGTTTCCTACTGCAAGTTCGTCGCCAAGCTCGCCTCCGACCAGAACAAGCCAGACGGCCTCTGCGTCATCACGCCCGAGAGAGCCCAATCCTATATCGCCGCCCTTCCCGTCAGCCGCTTCCACGGCATCGGCCCTGTCACGGCACGAAAGCTAGAGGGTTTGGGTATCCTGACGGGAGCAGACTTGCAGGCACGCAGTCTGGCCGAACTCGAGACACGCTTCGGAAGCTCCGGTCGCTGGTACTGGCGGATCTGCCGCGGCATCGACGAGCGCGAGGTCACTCCGGACCGTCCGTACAAGTCGGTGAGCGCCGAGCGGACGTTCGATGAGGATCAGCGCGATGCGGAGCGACTATCCGCCGAACTGACGCGCATTGCGGGTTACGCTTGGGATCGCGTCGCCCGCGCAGGCGTCGCCGGCCGGACCGTGACTCTTAAGGTGAAGTTCGCCGACTTCGAATTGATCACCCGGTCGAAAAGCTTCGGCAACCTCCTCTCCCGCGAAGAGTTTGAGACAGCGGGTCAGGCTCTGCTCGCCGCGCTCCATCCGCTTCCGAAGGGGATTCGACTTCTTGGCCTTGGACTCCACAATTTGGTCGAGGAGGAGGAGATAGAGGCGCCTCGGCAGCTCGGACTGGCAATTTGAGGGGCGGAATCAGCATTTAGCTGTGGATGGAATCCCCATAAACCCGAGTCGGGGTGGAATTTTCAGATCAGTTGTGATATAAAATTGTCACAGAGGTTACCGCGATCTGGCGGCAACCCTTTTTTTGCAGGTACCGAAGACAGGCAAGGAGCCGCGGCCAAGGGTCGTTTTGGGGGACGATACGGGGAAGCGTGTCGGCTCGTTCTGCCGCAACGGAAAGGATAGCAATGGCTGCGAAGGCGCTCAGCTTCGACGTTGGCGATTATGTTGTTTACCCCAAGCATGGTGTTGGACGCGTCGTCGAGCTTCAAAGCACTGAAATCGCGGGTACGAGCCTCGATCTCTACGTTCTCCGCTTCGAAAAGGAGAAAATGACCCTCCGAGTTCCCGTACTCAAGGCGGACTCGGTTGGCATGCGCAAGCTCTCGTCCGACAAGACGATGAAGGATGCGCTGGAGACCCTCAAGGGCAGGCCGAAGGTGAAGCGCACCATGTGGTCGCGCCGCGCTCAGGAATATGAGGCGAAGATCAACTCGGGCGACCTCACATCGATCGCCGAGGTGACTCGCGATTTGTTCCGTCCGGAAGACGCTCCTGAGCAGAGCTATTCGGAACGGCAGATCTTCGAGGCCGCTTCTTCGCGCCTCGCGCGCGAGCTTGGAGCCATGGAGCAGACCGACGAGAAGGCTGCTCTCGCGAAGATCCTCGAGATCCTCAACAAGGCCTGGCCGATCCACAACAAGGCCAAGGAAGCCGTCACCGCCTAAGGGTCGGTTCGACGAAAGATTGAAGGGCGCGCTCCAAACGGGGCGCGCCCTTTTCTTTTGCCCTTGCTCCATCGCACTGCACCGGTGTATTACTTGTGCAATACGGTCAGGAGGTTGGCATGCGAATGACTTTGTGGATGGTTGCGGCAGCTGCAGCGACTGGATTGCCCGGATGCACGGAGGCGCGAAGCGAGAACGGCGGGCCGACCATCGAGCGCAGCTATCCGGTGACGAACTTCGACCGGATCGAGCTTGGCGGCAGCTACGACGTCATCGTGCATACCGGCCAAAAGCCAGGTGTGAAGGCGAGCGGCAGCGAGAAAATCATGGAACGCCTGGTAGTGGAGGTGCGCGACGGTGTCCTGGTCATCGAGCCCAGAAGGACCGAGGGATTCAACTGGAAGTGGTCGGACCATGGCGGGAGGGTCACGCTGGACGTGACGGTGCCCTCCCTTCGCGGTGCCCAGCTCGGCGGCGCAGGCGATATTCGCATCGACACCGTGAAGGGCGAACGCTTCGACGGCGGCATTGCCGGGTCGGGCGACCTCAGTGTCGAACGCATCGAAGTGAACGATCTAACGGTGGGCATTACCGGGTCAGGTAGCGCCAAGCTTGGCGGGGGTCGGGTCGGCAATGCGCAATATGAGATCGCCGGCTCGGGTGGAATCGATGCAAAGGGCGTGGCGGCTGAGAAGGCTGCCGTCTCGATCATGGGGGCGGGCAACGTTTCGGCGAATGCCGCCAGGACCGCCGCGGTCAGCATCACGGGTTCCGGCGACGTGGACATGACGGGTGGGGCCAAGTGCACCATCTCGAAGGTCGGATCAGGCGACGTTCGCTGCAGCTAACGGCGTTACAAGAAAATTAACCATGTTTGCGGAGTATGCCGGCATGAAAGCCTGGCTTCCCGCATTATGTGCCGCCGCCATCGCCACCTCCCCGGCGATGGCGGCCGAGCGCAATTACAGCGTCACCTCTTTCGACCGCATTCGCGTCGACGGACCTTACAGGGTCACGCTCAACACTGGCGTCCCGCCCTTCGCCATCGCCAAGGGCGCAGACAATGCGATCGACCGCGTGTCGGTGGCCGTTCAAGGGCGAACTCTCATCGTTCGTCAAAACCCCGGCGCATGGGGCGGATACCCGGGCCAGGCGCCCGGACCGGTCGAAATCGAAGTCGGGACGCACGACCTGTCACAGGCCTGGCTCAATGGATCCGGCGCGCTCGCAATCGATCGCGTTCGCGGCCTGAGCTTCGAGCTTGCAGTGCAAGGCTCTGGCTCGGTCACACTCGGCGACGCTGACATCGATCAGATGAAAATCGGCATCAACGGCTCAGGAACGGTCAAGCTCGCCGGCAAAGTGCCGCAACTGACGGCAATCGTTCGGGGAGCGTCGACGTTAGACGCGTCCGGTCTGACGACAAAGGATGCGCTGGTGGGCGCCGAAGGATCGTCCGACGTCCGCTTCGTCGCGACCGCAACCGCAAAGGTGGACGCGCGCGGCACGACCAGCATCGCGGTTGGCGGAAAGCCCGCATGCACCGTCAATGCAGAAGGCTCGGCAGTCGTGACCGGCTGCAACTAGGCAGAGCCGAATCGCCGGAACCTCGCTCCTCGACAGTTCGTTACATCCGCGACGCCAAAGAGATGGGAGCGAAATATGTATATCGGTATTGGCGGTCTCATCCTGTTGATCATCTTGCTGATCATATTGTTCTGACGAGACCCGCTCCGCACTGACGGAGCCCTTGCGAAATTCAGGTTCACTGGCGCGGCTGCATTCCGATGCTGCCGCGCCTTTCTTTGACGATCGCGCGGCGTGTGTCAGGATGTCGCCATGCTGGCGCTTCGACTCTTCGCCCGCCTCACCGCTTATTATGTGGCGGTCACAGCCGTCGTGCTGCTTGCGCTGCAGTTCTTCCCCAACCTGCGCGGATACATGCCCTTTGGCGGTGTCGAGGCTTTGATGTCGAAAGCGCGACCAGAGGTGCAGGGGATGCTTGCGCCGAACGCGGACATCGGGAACCTGCGCGAGAGCGTCTATTGGCTTGTCATCACCATCCTTGGTGCATTGCTCACGGCATTGCCGGTGAGTTGGGTCTACATCGCCGTGCGCAACCGCAAGGACTACGACCAGTCGCTGGTCGACACGATCATCATCCTCCCGATCGTCGTCACAAGCATCGTCATCATCGTGCAGAACTCTCTCGCCCTGGCGTTTTCGATCGCGGGAATCGCCGCGGCGGTGCGCTTTCGCAATTCGCTGAAGAGTTCTGGCGACGCCTTGTTCATCCTGCTCGCCGTCGGGCTCGGGCTCTCGGCGGGCATCGGCGCGCTAGAGCTTGCGATCGTGATGACCGTCGCCTTCAACTATGTCTTCCTCCTGCTGTGGGTGACCGACTACGGCGACCGGGCCGACCTAAAGAAGCACTACATGGCCGACTGCGATCCCGACGATTCGGTCGCCCCCGCTCCCGCACCGGCCGATCCTAGCTGATGCAATTCTTCAGGACTCGGTTCGTCACATCTGCGTCCGTGGCGATGTCCCGAAAGAAGCTCTCCAGATAATCCGAAACAGCGCGCCTGCGTCTTTCCTCCAGCTGTGGGATGGAATCGAGCACCGCAAGCAACTCGCCTCGCTTCGCCCTGAACTCAGCAGCGACCTGGATGGCTTCCGGATTGTGCACGCAATAGTCGTGATAGAAACGCTGGCGGACGGAGCTGATCGGAATGCCTTCGGGCGGCTGCGCGTAAGGAGCGTCCACTAGGCCCGAGAAGTCGAAGTCATATGGGACTGGAATAAATCCGGTTTGCGCCGTGGCTGAGGGACCGAATAGCCTGAAGTTGTGGCAGCAGGCGTCACCCTGCGGACCGGCTCGCATCGACCAGTCGAGGTTGCCGATCATATATTCGAAGAGAGCCGCTCGAGCCGCGGCAGTCGCGTCCAGCTGAGACGTCGAGATCCGTGGCGGCATGCGCATCTCGACAAGGCCGTTTCGTTTCGCGGCGTCGTCGCCGTCCTCCACCAGGAATCCGAGCCGGGAGATGATCGGTTTGCCGTCCTCCATGTAATCGACGTTCGCCAGGCGAGCACGGAGGCTCGTCGGAGCGAGCACATTGAACATGCGATAGGCTGCATATTCGAGCAGAACGTACTGCTGATGCTGAGGCGACGTCCGGCAATAGGTCGTGAGCTTCAGCCGCTTCTGACCCTTGAACAGCGACGTCGCCGCCGGTTTGCTGGTGAACTCCAGACGCAGCGGCGGAAAGGCGCAGGTTACCTTCAACCGGCGCGTGATCCCGCGCGGCGACAATTGGATTGCGTGAGTCTCGGCAGTCGGCGATCTGAGGGTGAGGGTCCCGGGCCGCGCAGTGCGCAGCGACTGAGGCGTTCGCGCGATGGCCGAAATCGGGCCGCGCAAGGCGATGTGGATCGGATCGTCGCTCGCAAACAAGGGCGTCGGGGGCTTCGCTGGCGCGGACCGGGCGGGCTGCGCCGCAGCCGTAAGAATTATCGCCAGAACGAGGCGTGCCCCCATTGCCGCAACTCCTGCGAGCTACGGCAAAGTGGGCGGCTAATCGCCTTCTTTGTCAATCCGGAGTCTAGTGGACGGTCGCCTCGCGTTCGACTCCGGAGAGGAAGTTCCACAGCGCCCCAGCAAGCTCCTCACCCGCGGCGACGGCCTCTTCGCGCTGTTCGGCAGGTAGGTGGTCGAGCAGCTCGCGGCAGACCCGGCTGTGCTCGACGTCGGCACTTTCGTGCACGCGGAAGAACCGCAAGGTCGCCTCATCGGCAATTCCGTAGCGCTCGATCAGCCCGTCGATCTTCGCGCTCGCGACGCCCGGGAACTGGCTCTCGTAAGCGTAGAGCGCTCCGAGGCCCGACGCATAGGAACGGCGCGACAGGCGGCGAAACGTGTCGATAAGCTCGATCGTCTCCGGGTTCAGCTGCTGTGCGCGAACCGCAGCTTCGTTCTCGCCGAGACCGCAGGCGAACATCAGCCAGAGGGTCGCATGGTCCTGCTTGCCGGGATCGAGGCCTTCTTCCTCGGCAAGGTTTTCGGCAAGCATGCGCCGCCCTTCGCGGTCCGGGCAGGCGCTGTGAACTGCGCTGACTGCGCGCGGGAATGCGTCGACGTGATGGAAATACTGGCGTGCATAATCGCGGAGCGTGTCGAGCGGCAGGCGCCCTTCGGTCCAGGCCTGGTAGAATGGATGACTGAGCATGGCCCGTTCGGCGACTTTCGAATCGATCCGCGACGAAACCGTAAGCGTAGTCATGCTGGGCCTCCTATGTGCTGCTTTCGGAGGCGATAGCGCCGGCTAAACGACTATACCAGAGCAAGTGCAGCGAGGCGGCCGTAGAGCTGCGGGGGAAGCTCGGCGACTCCGCTGCTTTCGACATCGGATGACACGTCATCCAACTCAAAATATCGCCACCCTTGATGCGCCCGCTTCGGAATTGGCGCGACGGTTTGCAACTCCCCGACGCAGATGATGTCGATTCGCCCGTCGCTGCGATCTTCGAAACGGAGGATTCGAAGCCCGCCGATGATGCGGTGCTTGACGATCCAGTAGAGATTCCCACCGATCAGCTCCTCATGGCGCTTGGGCCGCATGCGCGTGGCGATGCGGATTTCTCCATGCTCAGCACGCCCCGCGACGCGTACGCGAAGCGCTTCGGGGTCGCGGCAGCCGAACGCGACCTTGGTCAGATGGAGCTGGGGCATGAAGCGGGTCTAGCCCGCGAAGGCGTTGGACTTCAACGACTTCCGGGCAATTTCGAACGCTTCCGGCTCGACTCGGTGTTGGAGCAACTCGCCGCAACAACCATTCGGAACCTTGCCAAGCCGCGGTGCATTTGCGACGGAACCAGCCGTTTTCGCTCTTGGAGCTCCAATGCCCCCATCAACCGCCCGCACCCTGAAGGGGCCTCGTCGTATCGTTCGCAGGTCAGCACGCCGCAGCGTAAGCCCGCATTGGCAGTTCCTTCGCGGCTTCCTGAAGCATCCGGTCATGGTCGGATCGATCATCCCATCCAGCCGAATCCTGATCGAGAAGATGCTGCGCCCGGTGGACTGGGAGAACACGCGCGTGTTCGTCGAGTACGGCCCCGGGGTCGGCACCTTCACGCGCCCCATCCTCGAGCAGCTCGGACCCGACGCGACGCTTGTCACGATCGACACCAACGCTGACTTTACGCACTATCTCAGGGAATCGATCGACGATCCGCGCCTCGTCGCGGTGAACGGCTCCGCCGCCGACGTCGAGAAGATTCTCGAGGATCGCGGTCTTGGAAAAGCAGACTACGTGTTGTCCGGCCTGCCCTTCTCCACTCTACCGCCGGGAGTCGGCGACGCGATCGCGGAAGCTACGTCCCAGGTCATCCGTCCGGGCGGCGCATTTCTCGTCTATCAGTTCAGCCCCAAGGTCCGCGATTTCATTGCTCCGCACTTCGACCGGATCGATCGCGGCTTCGAATGGATCAACGTACCT
>Ga0207691_10003334_pt1 | contig 15630 bp, 14 predicted proteins | sample KBSM13metaG_FD_184327 | JGI IMG/M metagenome (GOLD analysis project Ga0207691, IMG submission 184327) | Miscanthus rhizosphere microbial communities from Kellogg Biological Station, Michigan, USA - KBS M1-3 metaG (SPAdes) (version 2) | ecosystem: Host-associated > Plants > Roots > Rhizosphere >... | reverse complement strand
TTCGTCGGCACGAAGCGCCAGGCGCGCGACATCGTCGCCGAGGAAGCCCACCGCTGCAGCATGCCTTACGTCGACGCCCGCTGGCTTGGCGGGATGCTCACCAATTTCAAGACCGTGAAGGCGTCGACCAAGCGCCTCAAGGATCTCGAGCAGATGCAGCAGGACGGCACGTTCGAGAAGCTCAACAAGCGCGAAGCGCTCACGCTGCAGCGCGAGATGGACAAGCTCAACAAGAGCCTGGGCGGCATCAAGGAGATGAACGGGCTTCCCGATGCGATGTTCGTAATCGACGTCGGGTATCACAAGATCGCGATCACCGAAGCGATGAAGCTCGGCATCCCGATCGTCGCCGTCGTCGACACGAACCATTCGCCGATCGGCATCGCGCACGTGATTCCGGGCAACGACGACTCGAGCCGCGCCATCCGGCTGTATGCCCGCGGTGCCGCCGACGCGATCCTCGAAGGCAGGAGCGACGTGATCCAGGAGATCGTGCAGGGCGGCGAGGAGTATGTCGAGGAGGCGCCCGCCGCGACCGCCTGAGGGAACAGCCACGACGCGCCTCCGCGGTCGCAAGACGGTGAAGCGCGAGACGACCTGTAACGCAATGGAGATCGATTGACATGGCGGAAATTGCCGCAAGCATGGTGATGGACCTGCGCCAGCGCACGGGGCTGGGTATGATGGAATGCAAGAAGGCGCTCACGGAAGCAGGCGGCGATCTCGGCAAGGCCGAGGAGCTGCTGCGGATCAAGAGCGGTGCGAAGGCGTCGAAGGCAGCCGGGCGCATTGCAGCTGAAGGCGTGATCGGCCTCTACGTCGCGCCCGACAGGAAGAGCGCCGCGATGGTCGAAGTGAACTGCGAGACGGATTTCGTCGCGAAGAACGAAGACTTTCGCGCGTTCGCGTCCGAGGTCGCGGAAATCATCGCCCGCGACAACCCGGCCGATGTCGCCGCGCTCCGCTCACTTTCGCTCGCCTCGGGCGATACCGTCGAAGCGCGGCGCACCGCGCTCGTCCAGAAGATCGGCGAGAACATGACGATTCGCCGCTTTGCGCGCAAGGTGGCAAAAGGGGAGCTTGCGTCGTACGTGCACGGCACCAGGATCGGCGTGCTCGTCGACCTGACCGGCGGGGAAGCGCAGCTCGGGAAGGACATCGCGATGCACGTCGCGGCGAGCAAGCCCGTGGCGATAAGCGCGGAGCAGGTATCCGCCGACGTCGTCGCGAAGGAGCGGGCGATCGCCGCTGCCCGGGCCGCAGAGTCCGGCAAGCCGGCGAACATCGTCGAGAAGATGGTCGACGGCGCCGTGGCGAAATTCCTGTCCGAAGTCACGCTGCAGGGACAGCCGTTCGTCAAGGGCGACGGGAAGCAGACGGTCGGGCAGCTCGTCAAGGGGAAGGGCGCGGTCGTCAACGACTTCGCGCTGTTCGTCGTTGGCGAAGGGATCGAGAAGAAGAAAGACGATTTCGCTGCGGAAGTTGCGGCAATGACGAAGGCGTAGCTTAACGAACGCCGATCTTCTCAACCCGAACGGAGTTCGCCGTCATGTCCGCACAGCCCGCCGCCGCTGCCGTTCCCACCGCCGTTCCGTCTCCCGCCGCCGTTTCGTCCGTTCCCGCCGCCCCGACGCCCACGGTGCGCGAGCCCGCGTACAAGCGGATCCTGCTCAAGCTGTCGGGTGAAGCCCTGATGGGCGAAGACTCGTACGGCATCAATCGCGAGGTTATCGACCGGATCGTCGCCGAGATCGCCGAAGTCGCGCGGATGGGGGTCGAGGTGGCCGTCGTCATCGGCGGCGGCAACATCTTCCGCGGCGTCGCTCCCGGCGCCGCAGGCATGGATCGCGCGACGGCAGATTACATGGGGATGCTCGCCACGCTCATGAACGCGCTCGCGCTGCAGGATGCGCTGCGCCGCGCGGGCGTCGAGTCGCGCGTGCAATCCGCGCTGCGGATCGACCAGGTCGCGGAGCCGTACATCCGCGGTCGTGCGTTGCGCCATCTCGAGGAGCGCAAGGTGGTCATCTTTGCCGCCGGCACCGGCAATCCATTCTTCACGACGGACACGGCCGCCGCGCTGCGCGGCCGCGAGATGGGCGTCGACATCGTGCTCAAGGCGACGAAGGTCGACGGCGTCTACACCGCCGATCCGAAGACGGACCCGACCGCCACCCGATACGGCGAGCTCACGTTCGACGAGGCGATCGTCAGGAATCTCAAGGTGATGGACGCGACGGCGCTCGCGCTGTGCCGCGACCAGAACATGCTGCTGAAGGTGTTTTCGATCTTCGTCCCCGGTGCGCTCAAGCGGGTCGTGCAGGGCGGCGATGAGGGAACGCTCGTGCACTGCTAGCACTGTCGCCGGCGCCTCGTTCCGTGCGCCGGCTCCATACGCTTCCGAGGAAACGATGAATATCGCCGACATCAAGAAGTCCGCCGAACAGAAGATGCTGAAGTCGGTCGAGGCGCTGAAGCACGACTTGAGCAAGGTGCGCACCGGCCGCGCGCACACGGGCCTGCTCGATCATCTGCACGTCGATTACTACGGTACGCCCATGCCGATCAATCAGTGCGCGAACGTCACGCTCTCCGATGCGCGCACGATCACGGTGCAGCCGTGGGAGAAGAAGATGATCGCGCCGATCGAGAAGGCGATCCGCGATTCCGATCTCGGCCTCAACCCCGCGACTTCCGGCGACGTTATCCGCGTCCCCATGCCGGCGCTCACCGAGGAGCGGCGCCGGGACCTCATCAAGGTGGTCCGCCACGAAGCGGAGAATGCGCGCGTTGCGGTGCGCAACATCCGCCGCGACGCGAACGACCACCTGAAGAAACTGCTCAAGGACCACGCCGTTGCCGAAGACGACGAGCGCCATGCGCAGACCGACGTCCAGAAGCTCACCGATCGCTTCATTGCGGACATCGACAAGGTGCTCTCGGCGAAGGAAGCCGACCTCATGGCGATCTAGGGTTTGCCTCCCCGCGCGACCTCACGCCACTCCACCTCGAAGCCAAGGCCGCTTTCTCATGTTTCCAAGCTCCACGCGCGATATCCCTCCGTCGTCGGCCGTGCCGAGGCACGTCGCCATCATCATGGACGGCAACGGCCGCTGGGCAAAGCAGCGCATGCTGCCCCGCGTCGCCGGCCACCGTCGTGGCGTCGAGGCCGTGCGCGCGATCATCCTCGCCTGTATCGAGCGCGACATCGAGTACCTCACGCTGTTCGCTTTCTCGAGCGAGAACTGGCGCCGTCCACCCGACGAGATCTCGATCCTGATGGATCTTTTTCTCCGCGCGCTCGAGCAGGAGGTAGCGAAGCTGCACGCGAACGGAATCCGTTTCAAGGTCGTCGGCGATCTGTCCGTGTTCGACCGCCGCATTCGCGAGCTCGTCGCCGCCGGCGAGGCACAGACCGCCGCGCATAGTCGCCTCACGCTCACCGTCGCCGCGAATTACGGCGGCCGATGGGACGTCACGCAGGCGGCGCGCCGGTATTTCGCGATTCATCCCAACGCGGCGCGCGACGGGTCCGAGCTTCGGCCCGAGGAGCTCGAGCCCTTCCTCGCGATGGCGTACGCCCCCGAGCCCGATCTCTTCATCCGCACCGGCGGCGAGCAGCGAATCTCGAACTTCCTCCTGTGGCAGCTCGCCTACACCGAGCTGTACTTCACCGACATGCTGTGGCCCGACTTCGACGCGGTTGCGCTCAACACCGCGATCGAGTGGTACGGCCAGCGCGAACGAAGATTCGGCAGAACCAGCGAGCAGGTGCGCGCGGCGCAGGACGCGTAGATGAACGACCTCCACGCTCACTGCGTTCGCTCCCCCGCGACCGCGCGCTAGGCCGGCGCGCCAGGCAATGCTCTCGACGCGCATCCTGACCGCGGCGGTGCTGATACCGCTGGTGCTGGCGGCGATGTTCATGCTGCCGCCGCTAGCGTGGGGCGCCGTCACGCTCGGGCTGATCGTCGTCGGCGCGACTGAATGGGCGGACCTCGCCGGGTTCGGCAGAGCGGCGTGGTGGGTCTTCGTCGCGGGTACCCTCATCATCGGCCTCAATCTGCTGTTTTCTCCGTTCGCCGCGTTCGGCGCGGGCTGGCCGTCGGGCATCGTCGTTTCCGTCTGCGGCTTGGCGACGCTGCTGTGGCTTTTCGTCGGCGTGCCGTGGCTCGCAACGCGCTGGAAGCCTACGTCGCCACTCCCGCTCGCGATCGCGGGCTGGATCGTGCTCATCGGCGCGTGGGTCGCCATCGTCGAGCTGCAGGCGCGCTCGCCCTGGCTCGTGCTCGCGGCGATGGCGATTGTCTGGATCGCGGACACGGCCGCGTACTTCACGGGCCGGGCCTTCGGCCGGCGCAAGCTCGCGCCGCACGTGAGCCCGGGCAAGACATGGGAAGGTGTCTACGGCGGGCTCGCGGCGGTGGGACTCTACGCGTTGGCGCTTGCGCCGCTCGCCGAGGCGAGCGGCTTCAAGGGGGCCGTCTCATCGTTTACCGTCGTCGTCTGGATCGCGCTCGCGATGGGGCTTGCGGCGCTCTCGGTCGTAGGGGATTTGTGCGAATCGCTGTTGAAGCGCCAGGCTGGCGTGAAAGACAGTGGTCGCCTGCTCCCGGGGCACGGCGGTGTTCTCGATCGCATCGATGCGCTGCTCGCGGCGATGCCGGCCGCGGCGCTGCTCGCGCTCGCGTTCCTGCGATGAGCGACACAAGTGAGCGGCGGCGCATCGCCATTCTCGGGGCGACCGGCTCCGTCGGCGAATCGACGCTCGACGTGATCTCGCGTCACCCGGACCGGTTTGCCGTCGGCGCGCTCACCGCGCACGGACAGTGGCAAAAGCTCGCGCAGCTTTGCCGCGTTCATCGCCCCGAGATCGCCGTGCTCGCGAATCCGGCGGCGGCGCTCGAGCTCGAGCGCGCTCTCGCGGACGACGGCACGCGGACGCGAGTGCTTGCGGGCGAGGCGGGGCTCATCGAAGCCGCGACTTCCAGCGGAATCGACACCGTGGTGGCGGCGATCGTCGGCGCTGCCGGCTTGCGCTCGACGGTCGCCGCTGCCCGCGCGGGCAAGCGAATCCTGCTTGCGAACAAGGAGGCGCTCGTCATCGGTGGAGCGGTCTTCATGCGGGCGGTCGAAGCGGGGCGCGCGACGCTTTTGCCGATCGACAGCGAGCACAACGCGATCTTCCAGTGCTTGCCCCAGAGCTACGCGCGTAAGCCGGCGGCAGCCGGCGTGCGCCGCATCCTGCTGACTGCATCGGGCGGCCCTCTGCGCACGCGACCGCTGGCGGAACTTCCCTCGGTTACCGCGGACGAAGCCTGTGCCCACCCGAACTGGGTGATGGGCCGCAAGATCAGCGTAGACTCGGCGACGATGATGAACAAGGGTCTCGAGAGGATCGAGGCGCGCTGGCTGTTCGGTCTGCCGCGGGAGCGAATCGAGATTGTGGTCCATCCGGAAAGCGTGGTGCATTCCCTCGTCGAATACGTCGACGGATCGGTGCTGGCGCAGCTTGGCCATCCGGACATGCGGACGCCGATCGCGCACGCGTTGGCTTTTCCGGAGCGTATCGAGAGCGGCGTCGCGGGGTTGGATCTCGTGCGCCTCGCCACGCTCAATTTCTCGGCGCCCGACCACGAGCGGTTCCCGTGCCTCGCGTTGGCCGCGGCTGCGCTGGATGCCGGCGGTACCGCACCCGCTATCCTCAACGCCGCCAACGAGGTCGCGGTCGCGGCATTCCTCGATTCGCGAATCCGCTACACCGACATTGCGCCGGCCTGCGCGGAAGCGCTTGCCCGCTTGCCGGCACGACCTGTCGACACGATCGACGATGCGATCGCAGCGGATACCGAAGCGCGTACGATCGCGCGAAGCTGGCTCAAGCTATCCGAAGCCGCGTGACGGCCGCTTGACGAACGACACTCGGCGGAACACTCCGTGGATACCCTGACCAAGCTGTTTGCGTTTATCGCGGTGCTCGGCATCCTGGTCGTGTTCCACGAGCTCGGCCACTATTGCCTCGCGCGCTGGTGCAGGGTCAAGGTGCTTCGGTTCTCGATCGGCTTCGGCCGCGTCGTTTGGGCGCGCCGCTTTGGCTCGGATCGCACCGAGTGGGCGATCTCCGCGATTCCGCTCGGCGGCTACGTCAAGATGCTCGATGAGCGGGAGGGTGCCGTCGCCGCCGCGGAGCTGCCGCGCGCGTTCAACCGGCAGAGCGTCGGCAAGCGGATTGCAATCGTGGCGGCGGGGCCGATCGCCAACCTTCTCCTCGCGGTGCTCCTTTTCGCGGGCACCTTCGTCGCCGGCGTTCCGGCGCAGCGGGCACTGCTGGCCGCGCCACCCGCGAACTCGCCCGCTGCCGTCGCCGGAATTCGCGAAGGCGACCTCGTGGTTGCTGCCGACGGCGTTCCCGTGAAGAGTTGGCAGGATTTGCGCTGGCGCGTGCTGCGAGCGTCGGGCGCGAGCGACATCACGCTGGACGTGGAGCGGCCCGACGGCGCGCGCGCACAGCGCATGGTCGCGCTCGGCTCCGTCACGGGCGCCGATTGGGAAGGCAACTTCATGCCGCAGCTCGGCTTTCGCACCGATCTCGGCGCTCCGCTCATCGACGAAGCGCTGCCGGACAAGCCGGCCGCCCGTGCCGGCATTCACGCCGGCGACAAGATCATTGCCATCGATGGCGAGCCGGTGCGCTCGCCATCGGAGGTTGCTGCGAAGACGAATGCGCGTCCCGGATCCGCCGTGACTTTCCGGATCGTTCGCGACGGCGCGGAGCGCGACATCACTTTGACGACCGACGTCGCGGAGCAGGGGGGGCGTAAGGTCGGCATCGCCGGCATCAGGCTCAAGGTGGATCCCGCGAACGCCGAGCGGCTTGCGATCACCGTGCGCTACGGTCTCTTCGATGCGCTCCTGCAGGGAACGCGCAAGACGTGGGAGCTCGCGACATTCACGGTGCGCATGCTGGGGCGCATCCTGATCGGCGAAGCCTCGCTCAAGAACATCAGTGGGCCCATCACGATGGCCGACTTCGCGGGCCAGTCCGTCCAGGCGGGAACGCTCGTCTTCGTCGGCTATCTCGCGCTGATCAGCATCAGTCTCGGCGTGCTCAATCTGCTTCCCGTTCCGCTATTGGATGGGGGGCATTTGCTGTATTATTTCGCCGAAATCGTCAAAGGCAGTCCCGTCTCCGACCGCGCTTTCGAGGTCGGCCAGCGCATCGGCATGGCCATGCTGGCCGTGCTGATGGCCCTGGCGCTTTTCAATGACCTCTCCCGACTGTTCTAGCCATGCGCCGTTACCCGTGCATCACCCCTGCATCAAGTCCACGAGGGCCGCGCGCCAAGGCGGCAATCGTGGCCGCATCCGCGCGGACGAAAAGCTTCGTCGCGCGGTGCTAGCGGCGCTTTCCCGGCTCCGCAATGCGTTAACGGCCGGCCACCGCGCCGGCATCGCGGTGCTCGCGGTCGTGCTCGCGCTCGCCGTCGCCGCGCCCCCCGCCGTGGCGATCACGCCGTTCGTCGTGAAGGACATCCGCGTCGAGGGCGTGCAGCGCACCGAGGCCGGCACCGTGTTCTCCTATCTGCCGATCAAGGTCGGCGACACGCTCGACGACGAAAAGGCCGCGCTCGCGGTCAAGGCGCTGTTTGCGACGGGATTCTTTCGCGACGTGCGCCTCGAGGTCGAGAACGACGTGCTGCTCGTCATCGTGCAGGAGCGGCCGACGATCAGCAAGGTCGAGATCACGGGCAACAAGGAGTTCGACACCGACACGCTGAAGAAGGCGCTGAAGGAGATCGGCGTCGCGGACGCGCGCATCTTCGACCGCTCCGCACTCGACCGCGCCGAGCAGGAAATGAAGCGCCAGTACCTGTCGCGTGGCCGCTACGCGGCGAAGGTGACCGTCACGGTCACGCCGCAGGAGCGCAACCGCGTCGCGATCAACATCGTGATCGAAGAGGGCGACGCCGCGAAGATCGCCCGCATCAATATCGTCGGCGAAAACGCCTACAGCGAGAGCGATCTCCTGGCGTTGATGACGCTGACGACGCCCGGCTGGACCACGTGGTACACGAAGAACGACCAGTACTCGAAGCAGAAGCTCACTGCGGACCTGGAGACGCTGCGAAGCTTCTACCAGAACCGCGGCTATCTCGAGTTCAACGTCGATTCGACGCAGGTGTCGATCACGCCGGACAAGGAAGACATCTACATCACGATCAACATCACCGAAGGCCCGCGCTACACCGTGTCGGACATCCGGCTGGGCGGCGACCTGCCGATCGCGGCGAACGAGCTCACGGCGCTCGTGCAGATGCGCGTCGGCGAAACGTTCTCGCGCGAGCGCCTGCAGGCGAGCGTCAAGGCGATCAGCGACCGCCTCGGCACCGAGGGCTACGCGTTCGCGAACGTCAACGCGATTCCGGAGATCGATCGTGACAAGCTCTCCGCCGCCTTCACCATTTTCGTCGATCCCGGCCGCCGCGTTTACATCCGCAAGATCAACATCAACGGCAACGTGCGGACGCGCGACGAGGTCATCCGCCGCGAGATGCGCCAGCTCGAGGCCGCCTGGTACGACGGCGCGCGTATCGAGCGCTCGAAGATCCGCATCCGCCGGCTCGGCTATTTCGATGATGTGAACATCGAGACGCCGCCGGTCGCCGGCACGCCCGACCAGGCGGACGTGGAGGTGACGGTGACCGAGAAGGCCACCGGCAACCTGCTCGCGGGAATAGGCTATTCGACGTCGGAAAAGTTCGTGTTCAACGCCTCGGTGTCGCAGCAGAACATCTTCGGCAGCGGCAACGCGCTGACGGCCGGCATCAACACGAGCTCCGTCAATCGCACGATCGCGGTCACGTTCACCGAGCCCTACTACACGGTCGACGGTGTTTCCCGCACTCTCGAGGCGTACCAGCGGCAGCTCGATCCCTCGTCGCTGTCCGTCGCACCCTACCAGTCGGAAACCCTCGGGGGCGCGGTGAGCTACGGGATCCCGATCACGGAGACCGACACGATCAACCTGGGCTTCCGCTACGAACACAACACGCTGACGCTGTTCACGAACAGCCCGCTCTACTATTACCTGTACGTCGCGGAGTTCGGCTCGGTCACCGACAGCATCATCCTGAGCCTCGGCTGGGCGCGTGACACTCGGGACGACATCCTCTATCCTACGCGCGGGCTGCTGCAGGTCGCCGGGGTCGAAGTGGGGGTTCCCGTCGTCGACCTTTCGTATTACAAGGCGAATTACCTGCTCCAGTATTTCTGGCCGATTTATGGCGATTTCGTTCTGATGCTGCGCGGCGACGTCGGATATGCCGCGGGATATGGCGGCAAGCCGTTGCCCTTCTACAAAGTGTTCTACGGAGGCGGCGTCGGTTCGGTACGCGGCTACGAGACCGCCACGCTCGGCCCGCGCGACCTCTCCGGCAATCCGCTGGGGGGTGAGCGCAAGATCATCGGTAACGCCGAGCTCTTTTATCCGTTGATCAGGGGAGACAAGTCGGTGCGCGGCAGCGTGTTCGTGGATGCGGGCCAGATATCCGGTGTGCCTGGGCTCGGTGCCACGCTCTCGAGCCTCGAGAAGGACAACGAGAAGTTCCGGTTTTCGTACGGTGTCGGACTCGCGTGGAACTCGCCCGTCGGGCCGCTCAAGTTCAGCTACGCACTGCCGGTGAAGAAGTACGCCGGCGACAGGCTCCAGGCGTTCCAGTTCCAGGTCGGATCGGTGTTCTAGCCGGGGCCCCAAGCGCCGAGTTCGCAGGAGAGACGATTGAACCGCAGCACATTGAGAGCCGGCGCCGCTCAGTTCGCCACTCGGTTGGCACGTCAGTTACCAGTACTGGCCATCGCTGCTTGCTCGCTTCTCGCGGGTGCCGCATTCGCGGCCGATTACAAGATCGGCTTCGTCAATACCGAGCGGCTCTTTCGCGAAGCGGCGCCCGCCCGGCGGGCGCAGCAGAAGCTCGAAAAGGAGTTCGCCTCGCGCGACTCCGAGATCCAGAAGCTTTCGAAGCAGGTGCGCGACCTGCAGACCGCGCTCGAAAAAGACGGCGTGACGATGTCGGAGACCGAACGCCGCAACAAGGAGCGCGACCTCGCCAATCTGTCGCGCGACCTGCAGCGTGGGCAGCGCGAGTTCCGCGAGGACCTCAATTTGCGCCGCAACGAGGAGCTCGCGAGCGTGCAGGAACGCGCAAACAAGGTGATCCAGCAGATCGCCGAAGCAGAGAAGTTCGACCTGATCCTGCAGGACCCGGTCGTGTTCGCGAGCCAGAAGATCGACATCACCGACAAGGTGGTGAAGGCGCTCGCCGACAAATAGCGGACCGGCGCGACAGGCCCGTAACCGCGCGTCGCCGGCGCTCCTCACTATCCGCCCGGCCGTGCCGCTTTCCCTAGCCGAACTCGCCCAGCGCACCGGCGCGACGCTTCGCGGCGACGGACGCGTCATCGTCTCGCGCGTCGCGACGCTCGATTCGGCAGATGAAGGCGCGATCGCCTTTCTCGCGAACCCGAAGTATCGTCCGCTGCTCGCATCGACCCGCGCGTCCGCGGTGATCATTGCGTCCGAGATGGCCGGCGACACGCCGTTGCCGGCGCTCGTGGATGCCAACCCGTACGCGATCTTCGCCAAGGTCGCGGCGCTCTTGCATCCGCGCGCGACGATGCCCGCGGGCGTTCATCCCTCCGCCGTCGTCGATGCGACCGCGAAGATCGCGCCGACGGCAGCTGTTGCGGCAACGGTCGTCGTCGGCGCCGGCGCCGTCATCGGCGAGCGCGCCAGCATCGGGGCGGGCACAATCATCGGCGCGGACGCCTCGGTCGGCGAAGATACCGTGCTGCACGCCCGCGTCGTCCTCTACGACCGCTGCGTCGTCGGCCCGCGCTGCATCGTGCATTCGGGCGTCGTGATCGGCGCCGACGGCTTTGGCATGGCGGAGGAGGGAGGCCGCTGGCTCAAGATTCCGCAAGTGGGCCGCGTGGTGATCGGTGCCGATGTCGAGATCGGCGCCAACACGACGATCGATCGCGGCGCGCTCGACGATACCGTGATCGAGGACGACGTGAAGCTCGATAACCAGATCCAGATCGGCCACAACTGCCGGATCGGACGGCACACGGCCATGGCCGGTTGCGTCGGCGTGGCCGGAAGCACGCGGATCGGCAGCAACTGCAAGATCGGCGGCGCGGCGATCATCAACGGCCACATCGAGATTTGCGACAACGTGATGCTGGGCGGCGGGACGGGCATCTACCGTTCTATCACCGAGCCCGGCGTTTACTCCGGCGCCAACCTGCCGTTGCCGCACGGCGAGTGGCAGCGCGTGCAAGTCGCGCTGCCCAAGCTGCCCGAGCTGCAGCGGCGCCTGCGCCGGCTCGAGCGCGAAGTCCAAAAGGCGAACCGGTCGAACGACATCGAGAACGACCGCGGGGACGGCTCATGAGCGCGCAGGGCCGCCCCAAGCGCGAATTGCCCCGAAGCGCGAGAGCGCGGAGGGTCGTCCAATGAGCGCGGCCGACGAAGGGCGCATGGACGTCGACGAGATCATGCGCTATCTGCCGCACCGCCATCCGTTTCTGCTGGTCGACCGCGTGACGTCGATCGAGCCCGGCAAGGCGATCCGCGGCATCAAGAACGTGTCCGTCAACGAGCCCTATTTTCCCGGCCACTTTCCCGATTTCCCGGTGATGCCGGCGGTGCTCGTGATCGAGGCGCTCGCACAGCTCGCGTCGATCCTTGCGTACAAAGCCACCGGCCACACGCCGGATGACGGAACGATCATCTTCTTCGCGGGCATCGATGCCGCGCGCTTCCGCCGGCAGGTGCGTCCGGGTGACCAGCTGGTGCTTGAAGCCGAAGTGCAGAAGCTCGTTCGCGGCATCGGCAAATTCGCGGCGCGGGCCAAGGTCGACGGCGAGATCGTCGCCGAGGCGAATCTCCTCGCCGCGATGCGCGTCCCGGGCGCCGCCGCGAAAGCGCCGCGGGCCTAAGGCACCGCGATGTCGCGCATTCATGCCACGGCGCTCGTCGATCCGAAGGCCGAGCTCGCCGTCGACGTGGACGTGGGCGCGTATTCCATCGTCGGTCCTCGCGTGCGCATCGACGCGGGCACCGTCGTCGGTCCGCACGTCGTCCTGACCGGCCGCACGGCGGTGGGCAAGCGCAACCGGCTGTTCCAGTTCACGTCGATCGGGGAAATCGCGCAGGACCGCAAATATGGCGGCGAGCCGACGACGACCACGATCGGCGACGACAACGTCTTTCGCGAGTTCATGACGATCAACGCCGGTACCGCGCAGGACCGCGGCGACACGAAAATCGGCAACGGCAATCTGTTCCTTGCCTACACTCATGTCGCGCACGACTGCGTCGTGGGCAACAACACGACGTTCTCGAACAATGCGCAACTCGCGGGGCACGTGCACATCGACGACTGGGTCGTGATGGGCGCGTACGCGGGCGTGCACCAGTTCTGCCGGGTGGGCGCGCACGCGATGGTGGCGGCGGGCGCGATCGTGCTTCAAGACGTGCCCCCGTACGTGATGGCCGCCGGCTACCCGGCGACGCCGCGCGGCATCAACGCGGAGGGATTGAAACGGCGCGGCTTCGCGGCCGACGACATTCTCGCGGTACGCCGCGCGTACAAGACGCTGTATCGCGAAGGCAGGACGCTCGACGATGCTCGCGACGCGCTGCAGGCTGCCGCGGGGGAGTCGCCGCCGCTGTCGGCGCTGGTGGAGTTCCTCTCGGTGCCGGGCCGCGGCATCATCCGCGCGCAGGTTTCCTGACTCATGGCCGCGGTGGCTACCACGAGCGGTGCACGACCCTCCCGCGTGACGATCGGGATCGTTGCGGGAGAAGCATCGGGCGACGCGCTCGCGGCGACGCTGATCGGCGCCGTCAAGGAGCGCGTGCCGAACGCGCGGTTCGTCGGCGTTGCCGGACCACGAATGGAGGAGGCGGGCTGCGAAGCCTGGTATCCGCTGGAGATGCTGTCCGTGCGCGGGTTCGTAGAGGTGCTGTCGCGGTTGCCGCAGCTCGTCGTGCTGCGCCGAGCGCTCTATCGGCGGCTGCGCGCCGAGCGCGTGCCGCTTTTCATCGGCGTCGATGCGCCGGACTTCAACCTCGGCCTCGAAAGAAAGCTGAAGCGCGCCGGTGTGCGCAGCGTGCATTTCGTGAGCCCGTCGGTATGGGCATGGCGCCGGGAGCGATTGCGCACCATCGGCCGCTCCGTGCATCGAGTGCTGGCACTTTTCCCATTCGAGCCGCCGCTCTACGAATCGGCCGGGATTCCCGTGACGTTCGTCGGCCATCCGCTGGCGGCTGAAGCCGCAGCACTCGGCTCCCGGCGCGAAGCGCGCGAGCAGCTGAAGCTCGGCGCGGCGCAGCCCGTGTTCGCGCTACTGCCGGGGAGCCGCGCGTCCGAGCTCGACAATCACGCCGAGCTCGTGCTGCGCGCCGCCGAGGCGCTGCTCGCGTCGCGCCCCGATGCGCAGTTCCTCGTGCCGCTTGCGACGAGGCCGACGCGCGATCGTTTCGAGGCCGCGATTTATCGGCTCGGCCTCGACAAGCTGCCGCTAAAGATCCTGTATGGCCACGCGACCGACGCGCTGCGCGCCGCCGATGTTGCGCTCGTGGCATCAGGGACGGCGACCCTGCAGGCGGCCCTCGCACGGTGCCCGCACATCATCTTCTACCGGATCCATCGTCTGACCGAGCACATCGTGAGGGCAAGGATGCTGCTGCCGTACGTGGGTCTGCCCAACATCCTCGCGGGCCGGTTCGTCGTTCCGGAGATGCTGCAGGACGACGCGACGCCCGAGAACCTCGCGCTGGCCGCAGCGAATCTCTTCGACGACACGGTGACACGCCGGCGCCTCGAGGCGCTGTTCGCCGGATTCGCCGCATCGCTTGCGGCGGACACCGGAGCGCTTTCCGCGGATGCCGTCGCTGCGGAGCTGCGCGCTGCAGGTGTCGCATGCTGATCCCGACAGTCGTGAGCCTGGTCGCCGGCATCGACGAGGCGGGCCGCGGGCCACTCGCCGGGCCCGTGGTGGCGGCGGCGGTGATCCTCGATCCGCAGCGTCCGATTCGAGGGCTGCGCGATTCAAAACTCCTCAACGAGCAGCAACGCGACGATCTCGCGGCGCAGATCCGCGTGCGGGCCATTGCGTGGGCCGTCGGCGAGGCCGACGTGCTCGAGATCGACCGTATCAACATCCTGCAGGCGACGATGCTGGCGATGCGGCGGGCGTTCGAGCGGCTGTCGATCGCTCCGGTCGAGGCCTGGATCGATGGCGACCGCTGCCCGGCGCTTCGCTGCGCGATGCGGGCCATTGTCAAAGGCGATCGCGATGTGGCGGTGATTTCCGCCGCGTCGATCATGGCCAAGACGGCACGCGACGCGATGCTGGTCGAGCTCGACGGCCACTATCCGCACTACGGTTTCGCGCACAACCGGGGCTATGGAACGCCGGAGCATCTCGCCGCGCTGCAGAAGCACGGGCCGTGTCCCGCCCACCGCAAATCGTTCGCGCCGGTCGCGCAGACGTCGTTCGACTTCTAAAGCGGGCGAGGAACGCGCTCCTCGCGTCAAGCCTTTCGCACGGAGCCGATTTCAGTCCCTGGGACGCAACCCCTCAGTCCTTGGGACGCAACCTCTTGACCGTTTCATCCGAAGGCAGGTAATCGCTGCCGTCGGCGTAGCGCCAGTCGACCATCACGCCCTTGCCGTCCTTTACCGCCGTGCGTCCGACGTACGCACCCATCGTCGACTGGTGGTCGAGCGCGCGAAACGTCACCTTGCCGAACGGCGACTCGAACGTGAGGTTCGTCATCGCCGCCACGAGCTTGTCCGTGTCGGTCGAGCCCGCCTTCCGGATCGCTGCCGCCGCCGCTTTCACGGCGCTGTAGCCGACGACAGAACCAAGACGCGGGTAATCGTTGAACTTCGCGCGGTACGCGTCGCGGAATTTGCGGTGCTCCGGCGTCTCGATCGCGTACCACGGGTAGCCGGTTACCCACCATCCGACCGGCGCTTCATCCTTCAGCGGATCGAGGTACTCGGGCTCGCCGCCGAGCAGGTTGAACACCGGCCGGCCTTTGAACAGCCCGCGCAACTCGCCTTCCCGGACGAAACGCGCAAGATCGGGACCGAACAGCGACGAGAAGATCGCATCGGGCCTGTCGTCGAGCAGCGCCTGCACGACGGCCCCGGCATCGATCTTTCCCAGCGGGACGGCCTGCTCGGTGAACTCGATTCCGCCAGACTGCAGCGCAATCATCTGCTGCTTGAATGCCGTCGTGGCCGACTGGCCATACTCGTAGTTGGGGTAGACGATCGCCCAGCGCTTCTTCGCCAGTTTGGCTGCTTCGGGCGCGAGCATCGCCGTCTGCATGTACGTCGAGGCGCGCAGCCGGAAGGTATACCTGTTACCGGACTCCCAGACGATCTTGTCGGTGAGCGGCTCCGCGGCGAGGAACAGCACTTTCCGTTGTTTCGCGAGATCCGCGACCGCCAAGCCGACATTCGACGCGAATGTTCCCATCAGCAACACCGCTTTCTCCCGCGACAGCAGCTCCTCAGCGACGCGCACGGCGTCGCCAGGGTTGCCGTTGTC
>Ga0207691_10003333_pt1 | contig 15631 bp, 11 predicted proteins | sample KBSM13metaG_FD_184327 | JGI IMG/M metagenome (GOLD analysis project Ga0207691, IMG submission 184327) | Miscanthus rhizosphere microbial communities from Kellogg Biological Station, Michigan, USA - KBS M1-3 metaG (SPAdes) (version 2) | ecosystem: Host-associated > Plants > Roots > Rhizosphere >... | reverse complement strand
CGAGCCCCTGCTCGAACTCGCCGAAGCGGCCGCCGGGCTCGGCGTGGAACGCTTCGTCCTCGACGACGGCTGGTTCCGCGGCCGCCGCGACGATCACGCCGGCCTTGGCGACTGGTACGTCGACGAGGACCTGTGGCCCGAGGGCCTCACGCCGCTGATCGACGCAGTTACCGGCCACGGCATGGAATTCGGGCTCTGGGTCGAACCCGAAATGGTCAACGAAGACTCGGACCTTGCCCGCGCCCATCCGGACTGGATCGCCGGCCCCGCACCCCGGAGCCCCGGGGGGAACCAGTCCGCCGGGGGCAACCCGGCCGGCCGGCTGACTGGCCGGCTGCCCATGCAATGGCGGCATCAGCAGGTCCTTGACCTGGTCAATCCGGCGGCCTGGCAATACATCTTCGACAGGCTCGATGCCCTGTTGAGCGAATACCGGATCAGTTACCTCAAATGGGACCAGAACCGGGACCTGGCCGAGATGGGCCACGCCGGCCGCCCGTCCGTGCACGCCCAGACTCAGGCCGTCTACCGGCTCCTGGACGAGCTCCGCAAGGCCCACCCCGGCGTCGAGATTGAAAGCTGCTCCTCCGGCGGGGCCCGCGTGGATCTCGGCATCCTGGAGCGCACCGACCGGATCTGGGCCTCGGACTGCAACGATGCCCTGGAACGGCAGACCATCCAGCGCTGGACCGGCGTGGTGGTGCCGCCGGAGCTCGTCGGATCGCACATTGGCCCCACCACGAGCCACACCACGGCGCGAACGCACGATCTCTCGTTCCGGGCGATCACCGCGATGTTCGGCCACTTCGGCCTCGAATGGGATGTCCGGCGCCTCGACGATGCCGAACGTACCGAACTTGCCCGAGCCATCGCACTGTTCAAGCAGTACCGGCCCCTCCTGCACAGCGGGCGCATGGTGCGGGCCGACGAGCCCGATCCGGCCCTCCGGCTGCACGGCGTCGTGTCCCACGACGGCGGCGAGGCCCTCTACGCCCTGGTCTCGGTGGCGACCTCGTTCGCCGAAGTCCCGGGGAAGGTCTGCCTGCCCGGGCTGCTCCCGGACACCACGTACCGGGTGGAAGCGGTCTACCCGGCGGCCGAGGACCGGCGGGCGTTCCTGCAGGCGGCGCCACCGGCGTGGCTTGCGGGCGGCGTCGAGGCGTCGGGACGCTTCCTGGCCGAATCCGGGCTCCCAATGCCGGTCCTGAACCCGGAACACGGGCTGCTCCTGGCAGTCCGCCGTGCCACCGCCGCTCCGGCCGCCGATCCAGCCGCAAACAGCGCACACCCCGTGAGGAACCCCTAGCATGGGCCAGATTACGAAACGCTCCCACAAGCTCTCCGACGGCCGGGACATCATCTACTTCGATGATGCCGATACCGTCCTGCCCCCGCACCGGGGCGAGGATCTCCGCGCGCCGGCGGTCCGGCCGCCCACGGCCACCATGCGCCAGGACGTCCTGACCGGGGAGTGGATCTCGATCGCGGCCGCCCGGCAGAACCGGGTGGTCCTGCCGCCCTCGCACCTGGACCCACTGGCCCCGGCGTCGCCGGAGAATCCCTCGGAGATTCCGAGCCTCTACGACGTCGCCGTCTTCGAAAACAAGTCCCCGTCCTTCGGACCCGACCTGGCGGGGGCCGCCGCGCCGGAAGGCCTGGATGACCTCGCCCGGGTAGGGCTGGGGCGCAGCAGGCAGTCCGTGGGCCGGTGCGAAGTGGTGTGCTTCTCCCCGGAACACACCGGCTCCCTGGCGGGCCTGCCCCTGTCCCGGATGCGCACAGTGGTGGAAGCCTGGGCGGACCGGACGGCCGCGCTGTCCGCGCTGCCCGGCGTCGAACAGGTCTTTCCGTTCGAGAACCGCGGCGAAGCGATCGGCGTGACGCTGCACCACCCGCACGGACAGATCTACGCCTACCCGTACATCACGCCGCGCACGGCCCAGTTGGTCCGCACGATCGAAAGTTACGGCGGCTCGCTGTTCGAGGACATCCTCAGCTTCGAGCAGAAATCCGAGCGGGTGCTGCTCCAGGGCGAGCACTGGACGGCGTTTGTCCCGTTTGCCGCGCGCTGGCCGCTGGAAGTGCATATCCTCCCGCACCGGCACGTCCCGGACCTCGCCGCCACGACCGACGAGGAACGCGATGAGTTCTCCCTGCTGTACCGCCAGCTCCTGCGTGGCGTCGATGCCCTCTACGACAGCCCCACGCCGTACATTTCGGCGTGGCACCAGGCTCCCGTCCACGCCCACCGGGACGACATCCGGCTCATGCTGCAACTGACCTCGCCCCGCCGGGAGGAGGACAAGCTCAAGTACCTGGCAGGGTCGGAAGCCGCGATGGGGGCATTCATCGCGGACATCCCGCCGGAAACGGCCGCCGCCCGGCTCCGCGACGCCATGGAGGCAGCATCGCCGCCACCGCGTACAGCAGGACTCGATACATTCCACACAGAACTCCCGGCAACAGAACAGGAAGCAGCCCAGCCATGAACGAGGTCCTTGAACGGGAAAGTGGGTACTTTTCCAGTGAGTTTGGGGGCGTGCCGGACGGCTTGTGGTCGGCGCCCGGGCGGGTCAACCTGATCGGTGAGCACACGGATTACAACGAGGGCTTCGCGTTTCCGATCGCGATCGACAAGCGCACCACGGTGGCGGCCCGCGTCCGCGCAGACCGTCTGCTCCGGGTCACCAGCAGCTCATTCCCCGGCGTCATAGAGGTAAGCCTCGACCGTCTGGAGCCGGATAGCCTCACCGGCTGGGCCGCGTACCCCCTCGGCGTGGCCTGGGCGATGTCCCGGGCGGCAGCCGGCGGCGCCGGTTCCGATGTCGCGTCCGGTTCGGCCGCCGGTTCCGGCGTCCCGTCCCGGATGTCCGGCCTGGACCTGGCGCTGACCTCGGATGTCCCGGCCGGGGCCGGGCTGTCCTCCTCCGCCGCCATCGAATGCGCGGTGGCCTTGGCCTTGAACGATCTCTGGGACGTGGGGTTGGGCAGGCCGGAACTGGCACGGATCGGCCAGCTGGCCGAGAACCGGGTGGTCGGCGCGCCCACGGGCATCATGGACCAGTCGGCCTCGCTCCTGGGCGAGCCCGATCATGGCATCCTGCTCGACTGCCAGAACCTGTCGACCGAGGCGGTTGCCCTCGGCTTCGCCGGTGCCGGGGTGGGGCTGCTCGTGATCGACACCCGCACCAGCCATTCCCATGCCGACGGCGGCTACGCCAGCCGCCGCCGTTCCTGCGAGGACGGCGCCCGCCGCCTGGGCGTCGGCAGCCTGCGGGAGCTGGGCCCGGCCGATCTTCCCCGCGCCGCGGCACAGCTCGACGGACAGACCTACCGCCGGGTCCGCCACATCGTCACGGAAAACCAGCGGGTGCTCGACACCGTGACGGCACTGCGGACCTCCGGCCCCGCCGCGATCGGGCCGTTCCTCAACGAATCGCACGAGTCCATGCGCGACGACTTCGAGATCTCCACCCCTGAGCTCGACCTCGCCGTGGCCAGCGCGCAGGGATTGGGCGCCATCGGCGCGCGCATGACCGGCGGCGGTTTCGGTGGCGCAGCCATTGCTCTGGTCCGCAACGACGGCGCCGCAACGGTGGCCGCGGGAGTTACCCGCGACTTCGCCCGGGCCGGGTACGCGGCCCCGCACATCTTCACCGTCACCGCCTCCGAGGGCGCCCGCCGGGAACTGTAGCCCGGAAGCCCCAGGTCGTTATGCCCGCACGAGGCGGGCGGCGTCGGCCAGAAGTTCCACGGAACGGAGCCGGGGTTCGGTCCCGGTGCTCTGGTGCGCCACGATCAGTTCGTCGGCGTCGGCGTGCGCCGTGAACTCCTCGAGGTACGCAAGAACGGCCTCGGGGGTGCCCACCGCGGAGTACTTCATCATCTGCGCCATCTGCTGGCCCTGGGGCGAGTCCAGGATCATGTCCGCCTCGTCGTCGCTGAACACGCGGCCATTGCCGAAGAACAAGGAGACCCTGGCCCGCTTGGTGGCCTGGAACATCGCCTGCGCCTCAGCGGCGGAATCGGCGGCAATGACATTGACTCCGGCGATCACGTGCGGCGCCTCGAGCTGCGCGGAGGGCCGGAATTCGCGGCGGTAGACCGCCACCGCATCCTGCAGCGCGTTGGGCGCGAAGTGCGAGGCGAACGCATAGGGCAGGCCCAGCTGGGCGGCCAGCCTGGCGCCGAACAGCGAGGACCCCAGGATGTAGAGCGGCACGTTGGTGCCCTTGCCCGGGGTGGCCTCGACGCCCTGGATGCGGGTGGGGCCGCTCAGGTAGCCCTGAAGCTCCAGGACGTCCTGCGGGAAGCTGTCTGCCGACATCGGATCGCGGCGCAGGGCGCGCATGGTGTTCTGGTCGCTGCCCGGCGCCCGGCCCAGGCCGAGGTCGATCCTGCCCGGGTGCAGGGTCTCAAGCGTGCCGAACTGTTCCGCGATGGTCAGCGGCGAGTGGTTGGGCAGCATCACCCCGCCGGCGCCGAGCCGGATGCTGGAGGTGTGGGCCGCGACGTGGGCGATCAGCACACTCGTGGCGGACGAGGCGATCGCGGACATGTTGTGGTGCTCGGCGTACCAGATCCGCCGGTAACCCCGGTCCTCGGCGAGCTGCGCCATGGCCACGCTGCCGGCGAAGCTTTCCGCCGCCGTCTGGCCCGGGCCGATGGTAGCGAGATCAAGAATGGAAAGCGGAACAGTCACGGAAAAGCCGGCCTTTCGTAGCGGAGCAGTGTGCGGGCCGGAGTTTGGACTGCGGTCCTGGGTGGCACCGGGTTTCCGGCGCGGGCACACTGGGGTCAACGACGGCGGCCCCCGGGATATTTCTGCAGGCGGCTCAGCCGCACGAGTAGTTGTAGTCAAGGCCCCCGGAGATGTACTGCGTCATTGAGACCCGGCTGTTCGGGGTCAACCCGGGAAGGGTGCAGTTCGCCTTCGCCTTAGCGGCTGATCCCGCGCCTGCAAGCCAGCTGGGCAGTCCTGCCAGCGGGCTCGTCAACTTCACGGTTCCGGCGATCTGTCCCCACTGGTAGCCGGTGGAGTAGAGGCCCACGCGGGCGCCGATCCTCTTGAAATAGGCGGTCATGCCCTCCAGGACAGCCACGTTGGCCGCTTTGTCGGTCTGCCAGGTGTTTTCCGTCTCGACATCCAGCCACCAGAGGTAGGACTGCGGGCTGCTGACACCGCGGCGTTTGGCGTCGTCCGACGCTTTCGCCCACCCGTACATGTAGGAGCAGGCTTTGAACGTCCCCGCGGCACAGCTGCCGTAGGGGTTGGTGACCTTTACACCGTTGTACGTGTTCGACGTCGGCCACCAGGACCCCTGCCGGCCGGGGTTGGCCGTGTTGACGTACAGCGCCACCCTCGGCTGCGCCGTAGCCGCGGGAGACTTGGCCGTCTTCGCCCAGGTCAGCTGGCTCGCCAGGCAGGGGTTCGTGTTGTTGGCCAGGCCGTTGTTGACGCCGACAATCGCGAACATGGGCTGCTTTGGCAGGGTCTTCCCGCATTGCGGCCAGGACACGTCAATGCCCGGCCCCGGGGAAGTGGCGGCCGAGGCCGGGCTTCCACCCAGGAAGACGAGGCCGAGGGTCACCACAAAGACCAGTACGATGCGCGGGAGCGAGTTGGGCATGCCACAGTCTAAAGCATAATTTCCAATCGTTAGCGTAAATCCGAAGGGCGCATATCCTCCGACCGGACGGCCGCTGCACACGGCCCCGCATCGCGGGCCGAGGGCCGGCCGGGCAGGAACCCTTGGAATAGTCAGCAGACTGAGGATGTTCACTTTCCTATGAACCACGACAATTCGCAGCATCCGGAAAAATCCGCCACGATCGCCCTCAAGGATCTGGGAACCGTCCACCGGCTGGGCTTCGGCGCCATGCGGATCGTCGGCGACGGCGTCTGGGGCGAGCCGGCAGACCGCGCCGCCGCGGTCGCCGTGGTACGCCGTGCCGTGGAGCTCGGCGTCGACTTCATTGACACTGCCGACTCGTACGGCCCCAACCTCAGCGAGGAAATCATTGCCGAGGCCCTGCACCCCTACCGGGACGGCGTCAGGATCGCCACGAAGGTGGGGTTCACCCGCACCGGACCCAACGCGTGGGTTCCGGTCGGCCGGCCCGAATACCTGCGCCAGCAGACGGAACTGAGCCTGCGCAAGCTCAAGGTCGACTCCCTCGACCTCCTGCAGCTGCACCGGATCGACCCCAAGGTGGACCGCGAGGAGCAGTTCGCCGTGCTGCGCGATCTGCAAAAGGAAGGCAAGGTCAAGGCCCTCGGCCTCTCCCAGGTCAGCGTGGAGGAACTGGAGGAAGCCGGGAGGTACTTCACGGTCTCTACGGTGCAGAACCGCTACAACCTCACCGACCGCAGCTCCGAGGACGTCCTCGAGTACGCCGAGGAGAACGGCATCGGCTTCATTCCGTGGGCGCCGATGTCCGCTGGCGAGCTGGCCCGGCCGGGCGGACCGCTCGACGAGGCGGCGAAGCGGCTGGGCGCCACGACTTCCCAGGTGGCGCTGGCCTGGCTTCTGCGCCGGTCCCCCGTCATGATGCCGATCCCCGGCACCGGCTCCGCCAAGCACCTTGAAGAGAACCTGGCCGCCGCCGGCTTCGTCCTCGACGACGCCACCTATGCCGAACTCGAAGCGACCCGCTGAACCGCGCCGCTTCCCATATTTCACCTTATCCACCGTCCGCCGGCCGTGCCGGCAGAACAGGAGCAACACCATGGCTAAAAATATTCTGATGGTTGTCTCGGCAGCAGATTCCCTGACAATGCGCGACGGCAGCGACCACCCCACCGGGTACTGGGCCGAGGAGCTCGTTGTCTCCCACCGGACCCTTCTCGACGCGGGCCACACCGTGCACATCGCCACTCCGGGCGGCAAGAAGCCGACGGTGGATGAGGTGAGCCTCGCGGCCGAGTCCGCCGGCGGGCAGGACCGTGCAGATAGCTTCCGCCGCTACATCGATTCCCTCGACGCCGAACTGTCCAACCCGCTGGTGCTGGCCGACGTCGACGCCTCCGCCTACGACGCCGTCGTGATGCCGGGCGGCCACGGGCCCATGGCCGACCTCTACCAGGACGCCGATCTTGGCCGTCTGCTGACGGCCGTCAACACGGCCGGCAAGATCATTGCCCCCTTCTGCCACGGCCCGGCCGGACTGTTGAGCGCCACGGACGACGACGGCGCGTTCACCTTCGCCGGACGCCGCCTCACCGTTTTCACCAATGAGGAGGAGCTGGGTGGCGGCACGGGACCCACTACACCGTGGTTCGTGGAGGACGTCCTGAAGGAGAAGGGCGCGGCAGTGGAGAACGGCGCGGCCTGGACGTCTCATGTTGTGCGGGACGGAAACCTCATCACCGGGCAGAACCCGCAGTCCAGCGAGGACGTGGCCAAGGAGGTCCTCAAGGCCCTCGCCGAATAAGCCACTCTTAGCCGGTCCGGGAACCCCGGACCCGGCTAAGCTAACCGCATGGCCATCAAATCCACTGCAGACAAAGTCGCCACGATCGTCCAGGGCTACACCCTGGACGGCCCGACGATCGAGCTCGGCGCGGCGATCGTCGACGGCGAACTCCACAAGGAAGCCTCCGTCCGGCTGCCGCTCGCGATGATGAACCGGCACGGCCTCGTGGCCGGGGCGACAGGCACGGGCAAGACCGTCACGCTGCACATGATGGCCGAACAGCTTTCCACCGCCGGTGTGCCCGTGTTCCTGGCCGACATCAAGGGCGACCTCTCTGGCCTGGCCACCGCCGCCACGGGCACCGAAAAACTCCTGGCCCGCACGGAGAGCATCGGCCAGGCCTGGTCCGGCAAGACTTTTCCGGTGGAGTTCCTGGCCCTCGGCGGCGACGGCAAGGGCATACCGGTCCGCGCCACCATCACCTCCTTCGGCCCCATCCTGCTCTCCCGCATCATGGACCTGAACGAGACCCAGGAATCCAGCCTGCAGCTCGTCTTCCATTTCGCGGACAAGAAAGACCTGGAGCTGATCGACCTCAAGGACCTGCGGGCCGTGATCCAATTCCTGACCTCGGCCGAGGGCAAGGACGAACTTGAGGAACTAGGCGGCCTCTCCAAGGCAACCGCCGGCGTGATCCTGCGCGAACTGATCACGCTCGAGGCGCAGGGTATGGAGAAGTTCTTCGGCGAACCCGAGTTCGACACCGCCGAACTGCTGCGTACCGCGCCGGACGGCCGCGGTGTGGTGAGCTGCCTGGAGCTTCCGACGCTGCAGACCAAGCCCATGCTCTTCTCGACGTTCCTCATGTGGCTGCTGGCCGACCTCTTCGAGGACCTGCCCGAGGCCGGGGACCTCGACAAGCCCAAGCTCGTCTTCTTCCTCGATGAGGCCCACTTGCTGTTCAACGGCGCCTCGAAAGCCTTCCTTGATGCCATCACCACCACCGTCCGGCTCATCAGGTCCAAAGGTGTCGGAATTTTCTTCGTGACGCAGACCCCCAAGGACGTCCCCGCCGACGTCCTCGGCCAGCTGGCAAACCGCGTGCAGCACGCCCTCCGCGCCTATACCCCGGAGGACGCCAAGGCCCTCAGGGCCACCGTCTCCACCTTCCCGACCAGCGACTACGACCTCGAGGAGACCCTCACTACCGCCGGCATCGGCGAGGCCGTCATCACAGTCCTGAATGAGAAGGGCGCGCCGACCCCGGTGGCGCTGACCCGGCTCCGCGCCCCGGAGTCCGTGATGGGTCCCAGCACCGACGAGCTGATCTCCAGCACCGTCGCCGCCTCCGCCCTGCTGCCCAAGTACGGCACCGCCGTCGACAACATCTCGGCGTACGAGAAGATCGCCGCCGCAGGCGGCGACCGCACAGGCGCTGCCCCCACCGGGCCGGCGGCCGGGACCGCCCACCACGGCGGCGCCCGGGACAGCGGCAGCCAGGAATCCGCCCAGGGCGGCGGTTTGGACCCCCGCGCCATCGACGCAGAAGCCCGGCGGATCGAGGAGGAAATCCTTGGCCGCCCCAGCAGCCGCCCCGCGCCGGCGCCCAGGACGCCCGACGATGACAGCGTGGCCGAGCGGCGCGCCCCCCGGCCGGCGCAGCCGCCGGCCGGGGGTGGCGGGGGCATCGGCGGCGAACTCGCCGGGGCCCTGGGCGGTGGCCTCCAGAGCATGGCCCGCTCGCTGGGGACCCAGCTTGGCAGGGAACTGCTCCGCGGCGTCTTCGGCACTTCCTCCAAACGCCGCCGCCGCTAGGGATCACCGCGGCGGCATCCAACCGAACGTTCCCGGCCCGCGGGCCGGGCGGCCTTCAGCCATGCTCCGCGTCACAGATGCGGACTGTGACACCGGGATTCCTGTGGGGTACAGGTAACGTAAGAATGGTGCAGATGAGTCAGGCGTTGGTCAAAATCGCAGCAGTGTGGCTGCTGGGACTGATGCTTGCCGTCGCCGGCGCCATCGTGTCGATCAATCTGGTGAACGACTCCATTGCAGGGCCCCAGCAGCCAGTCCGCGAATATTTGAGTGCCCTGCAAAAGGGCGATGGCGAAAAGGCGCTGGGCCTGTTGCGCGCCTCCGTGCCACAAAGCAACCCGGCGATGCTCGACGGCACGGCCCTGCAAACCGCTGCGGCACGCATCTCCGACGTCAAGCTTGGCGCCGCGGAAGAGCGTGGTGCCAATCGGGTCATGGTGCCCATGGAGTACACCGTTGACGGTAACAAGCTGCGGACCGAATTCCTTTTGGAGCGCTCCGGCACCGAGTGGCTGTTCTTCCACAGATGGTCTTTCGTCCCCTCTGAGCTGCCCGTCCTGGACGTCACCGTGGTCAACTCCAGCGAGGCCACCCTCAACGGGGTGCCGGTGAACATGCCCAACGGCCGCAACTCCTTTGCTGTCTTCTACCCGGGCGAGTACGAGGCGACCCTGAACGGCCAGTACTTCTCCGCCCCGGCCACCCGCGCCACCGTGTCGGCCGCGGACGCGCCTCCGGCATCGCTGAACCTGCTGACCGAGGCCACGGGCGCCCTGAAGGAGGCCGTGAGCGGCAAGGTCAAGGAGTTCCTGGACTCCTGCGCGGACGAGGCCGACAAGCAGCAGAAGCTGCAGCCCAACTGCCCGTTCTACCACGCCACCAACAACCGCGTGATGGACGGAACCATCGACTGGAGCATCACGGACTACCCTAGCGTCAGCATCGAGCCGTTCGGCGGCCGCTGGGTGGTGGCGCCCCTCGACGGCAAGGCCCGGATCAAGGCCCGCCAACAGGATCTGTTCTCGGGCGCCGTGTCCGAGATCGACTCCGTCCACGATTTCAGCTTCACGACCCGTCTGGACATCGACGGCGACACCGTCAAACTCACGCCGCAGCTGGACTACTAGTACCCGCCGGGACTCCGCGGCCGGGGGCCCGAAGAAAGCCTAAAGGCTGCTGTCCGTGACGCAGGGTCACGGACAGCAGCCTTTTGGTCAGCCTTGGCGCAGCGGCTCAGTCCATTCCGCGCAGGTCCAGGACCAGCTCGGTGTCTCCGTCGGCCTGCAGGAGCACGGGGATTCCCCAGTCCTGCTGGTAGAGGTGGCAGGCCGCATGGTCCGGGATCTCGCCGTCGGCGTCTTCGGACCCGTCACAGGCCGCCGCGCGGGCGGTGATGTGCAGGACGCCCTCGGGGACGTCGGAGGAAAGCTCCAGGGTGCGCAGGAGCCCCACGGACGTCCCGCCGCCGGAGACCAGCAGTTCGGGGGGTGTGGACGAGATCTTCAACTGGGTGGGATCGCCCCAGCGGTCGTCCAGCTTCTGACCGGTGGGCGCCGTGAAGCGGACCGCCAGTTCGAGCGGCCCAGGCGCCACAGGGCTCTTGGGCCGGTGGGTCTGTGCCGCACCCTCGTCCACCTGCTGGGCTTCCTTCGGGATGGGCACGTACACGAGCTGGTGCTTGTTGGCCTCGACCACCACCAGCAACGGCTCGGATCCGGCGACCTGGGTGTGGTCCACAATCACGTCCGAGGGCTCGGACAGTCCGCGGGCCAGTGTGGAGACCGTGCCCGTTGCGGGGTCGTAGCGGCGGACTGCGCCGTTGTACGTGTCCGCGATGGCCACGGAACCGTCAGGGAGAACCGTGACGCCGAGCGGGTGCTGCAGCCGCGCCTCCGCGGCGGGGCCGTCGCGGAAGCCGAAGTCGAACAGGCCCTTGCCCACCGCCGACTCGACGGTGATGCTGCCGGCGTCGTCAATCACGAGTTTGCGCAGGGCGGAGGTCTCGGAGTCAGCGACCCAGATGCTGCCGTCCGCGTCTTCGGCAAGGCCGGAGGACTGGGCGAACCAGGCTTCAGCGGCCGGGCCGTCCAGGAGCCCTTCGAGGCCGTTGCCGGCGATGATCTTTACGGCGCCGGAGGTCGGGTCGAAGCTGAAGATCTGGTGCACTCCCGCCATCGCGACCACCACGGCGTTGAGCTTGGTGGACCAGACGACGTCCCACGGCGAGCTCAGGGACACCGCGAGCGGGTCCGCCTCGAGCCGGGTACCGTAGGCGGCGCCTTCCTCGTCCACGCGGGCCGGGCCGGTTTCCAGCAGCCGCTGTACGCCGTTGCCGGCCAGCGTCCGGACGGTGCCGTCCGCGAGGGACAGCCCGCGGAGCCGGTGATTCACGGAGTCGGCAATGACGACGTCGTAACCGGCGGCCGCGGCGACATCCTCGGGCAGCAGCACCAGGCCCTGCGGTTCGTTGAACCGGGCGGTGGCGGCGTTGCCGTCGGCGTGGCCCTTTTCGCCCGAGCCGTACGTGGCCAGCACGGTCTGAAAGTCGGTAGAGAGTTCCACGAGCCGGTGATGGCCGGTGTCGGTCACCAGCCACGAGCCGTCGCCGGCACTTCCGACGCCGCGGCCGGCGGGCAGGAACAGGGCCTTGCCCGGGAAGCGCAGCGTTCCCGACGTCGGTTCCGGCGCCACGTAGGGGCCGTCGCCCCGGTGCAGGGTGCCCCTGGCTTCGTGTTCGGCGATCAGCTCGGGGATCAGGACGGCGAGACCGTCCGCGTGGCCCTCGCCGGAGAGGTGCGCCACGATGTAGCCCTCGGGATCGATGACCACCAGGGTCGGCCAGGCCCGGGCCGTATAGGCCTTCCAGGTGTCCAGCTCGGGGTCGTCGAGGACAGGGTGGCGGATCTCGTAGCGTTCGACGGCAGCCGCCAGCGCCACGGGATCGGCCTCGTGCTCGAACTTGGGCGAATGCACGCCGACCGTCACGAGGACATCCGAGTACTGCTGCTCGAGCGGGCGGAGTTCGTCCAGGACGTGCAGGCAGTTGATGCAGCAGAACGTCCAGAAGTCCAGCAGCACGATCTTGCCGCGCAGGGATTCAAGGTCCAGGGACTTGCCACCGGTGTTCAGCCAGTTGCGGCCCACCAGTTCGGAGGCCCGGACCCGGAGGTGGGTGCGTACGGTTTCGGTCATGAGCGTCCTTCCAGCTTTGAATTGCGTTCGGCAAGCCTGGCGTCGCGCTCGGCCAGCTTGGCAAACATATCGTTGTAAGCGGTGAGATCGGCGTCGTTATTCCTGTCCGCCGCCCGGTCGGTGCGTTTGGACTCGCGCGCGTCGGAGCGGGACCACATCACGGCGACACCGATCGCTACCAGCAGGGTTGGCACTTCGCCGATCCCCCACGCCACGGCACCGCCCATCTGCTGGTCCAGCAGGGCCGCGGGACCCCAGGTCCGCCCCAGGTTGCCGAAGTAGTCGGCGGCCAGCAGCCCGGTGCCGCCCATGATGGCGACGCCGAAGAACGCGTGGAAGCCCATAGTGGCCAACAGGAGCAGCAGCCGCATGGGGTACGGTGCGCGGCGCGGCAACGGATCGGTGCCGATCATGGTGAGCACGAAGATGTAGCCGGTGAGGGCGAAGTGCAGGTTCATGAGTTCGTGGCCCACGTGGTCCCGCATCGCATAGCCGAACGCGTCCGAGTAGTAGAAAAGCACGATCGAGCCGGCGAAGTTGGCGGCCGCGAACAGCGGGTGGGTCACCAGTTGCGAGAACTTGGAGTGGATGAAGATCATGAGCCACTCGCGCGGGCCGCGGGAGCTGTCGCGCCGGGCGGTGAGCGCCCGCAGTGCCAGCGTCACGGGGGCGCCGAGGACCAGGAAGATCGGGGCCACCATGGTCAGGGCCATGTGGTCCACCATGTGCGCCGAAAACAGCACCCTGCCATAGACCGACGGCGGCCCCGAGGTCACGTAGGTGAGGACCATGAGTCCGATCACCCAGTTGACCGTCCTGAACCAGGGCCACGAGTCGCCCCGTTTCAGCACCCTTCGTACGCCAAGGAGGTAGGACACCAAGCCAAAAACGACGACGGCGATCCAGAGCCAGTCGAGCCGCCACTCCGTGAGCCATCGGTCCGGGGTCAGTTCCGGCGGCAACTCGTAGCCCGAGAGGATGAAGGCCGGCGAAGCGTCGGGGGCGAAAGTGGTGGGCTGCGGCGGGGCGGAACGCCCCAGCGCGACGGCGATCCCGGACGTCGCCCCCATGATGATCAGCTCCACGATCACCAACTGCCACAACACCCGGCGCGCGGACCTGCCCATGGCGCGGTTGCCCAGCTGCGGGATGACCCAGCGGCGGTGCATGAGCCCGATGCCGCCCAACACCAGGACCGCTGCCGTCTTGGCCAGGATCAGTTGCCCGTAGGCCGAGCCGAAGAGGTCTGCCCATGTGGTGAGGCGGATGCTGGCGTTGATCACGCCTGAGGCGAAGACCAGGGCGAAGGCAAAGCCGGCCAGGGATGAGAACCGGCGCAGGGTTGGCTCGGTGATGTCTGCTGTCCCCGAGCCTGCCCCGGTGGCGCGGCCGCCGGCGCCCGTGCCTTCCAGGACGCCGGAGAGGACTGCGAGCATGATGATGCCGCCCACCCATGCCGATACGCCGACCAGGTGCAGGCCGAGCGAGTTGATGGCGCCCTCGTGGTCGCTGGAGCTGGAGGAGTGTCCGATCAGGGCAGCGGGAACCAGACCGATCAGCGAAAGGACCAACGTCAGTGCCAGGCCGCCGCGGGACCGCACTCCGAACAGGGCGGTGGTAACGACGGCGGCGATGATGACGACAGCCAGCCACGCGCGTCCGGTTTCGATGTCCGTCATGAAGTACACGAGGGAGCGGGTGAATTCCGGGTCCCCGGAGATGCCCTGCCCCGCAATGTCCGCGTAGCCCAGGACCAGTACGGTGATCGCGGACAGCGTCCAGACGGCGCCGGCGGCCGCTGCCACGGCCAGCGCCCGGGTGAAGGCCGGATGTTCCGGGGCGTCCTGCTCCTTGGACCGGGAGCTGTTCCTGTTTCGCGGCAGGATGCCGACGGCGAAGATAAGGCCGCCGATCACGGTGGCGACAGCGACGTTGTGGATCGCTTTGCTCACCGGAAGCCCCCAGCGCACCAGCGCACCTGGATCTGAGACCTCGCGGGCGGCTGCTGCGCCGGAGAAGATCAGTGCCGCTACCAGGCCAATAAACAACGCGCCAAGGCCTGCGATCAGCCAAGGCCGGGCAATCCCGGCGGGACCGGAGCCAGGGCCGCGTGCGTCCCCGGGGGGAACGGGCGCTGCGGTTGTGGGCGTGGGATTTACTGCGGAAGGCACACCTCCATTGTCCGCTACGCCGCCTTGCTCAGCGAATCGGCCCCGGCGGCTGGGCCTCCGGGGATCCGTCCAGCCGGCGCGGCCTTCAAAGGGCTGCAGATTGGTCGGGAAGGCAGCCCGGCCGGCCTAAGACCGGTTAGGGACCGGTTAGGGACCGGCCGGCGGCTGGCCGGGGACTGGCCGGGGACGCAAAAGGAGCGGCAACCCGAGGGTTGCCGCTCCTTTCAAGCCTGCGAAGAAGACTACTTCTTCTTGGCGACTGCAGCCTTCAGCTTGGAGCCGGCGGTCAGCTTGACGCTGTGGCCAGCGGCAATCTGGATGGTCTCGCCGGTCTGCGGGTTGCGGCCGGTGCGAGCTGCACGGTCGGTGCGCTCTACGGCGAGCCAGCCCGGGATGGTGATCTTCTCGCCCGCGGCGACAGAGGTCTCGAAGACCTCGAACAGTGCGTCGAGCACGGAGTTGACTGCTGCCTGGCTGGTGCCGGCCTTGCCTGCTACCTCTGCAACAAGTTCACTACGGTTCTTAGCCATTTATGTCCTCCTGGACGGTCACGATTTTTGGAGCCTGCACACGGCATGCGTACAAACCACTGTTCGAAAACTTACCAGCTTGGCGCCTCAGAGGTGGCAAATTCCGCGTGTTTTCGGCCTTTTTTGGGGAAAATCACTGGAATCGGGCGCCGATCGCCGTCAAATTGCGCCGAGAGCGGAAGCCCCCTCGTCGGCGCCGTTTCACCCAGTTCCGCCGCCGTCCCCGCCGGCGGACTTTCCGCAGCCAGGAAGCCAGCCCGGGCGCTGCCCGCTGGGCACCGGTCCCATGGTCCTGGCGGGCCGTGAGGGGGCCTTGGCGGGGGCGACGCCGGCACCCGTCTTGGATACCCTGCTGGCTGCCCGGGGGACGTGGGGGGCCCTGGGACCTGTGTTCTGGCAGGCCGTGACCCGGGTTCGGCTGGGCAGCTGGCCCTGGTCTTGTCCGGTCCGGGTTCCGCCCCGGGTCGGGGACCCCGGCCCGGCTCGGTCCTGGGAGGGCGGTTAAAT
>Ga0207691_10003331_pt1 | contig 15638 bp, 13 predicted proteins | sample KBSM13metaG_FD_184327 | JGI IMG/M metagenome (GOLD analysis project Ga0207691, IMG submission 184327) | Miscanthus rhizosphere microbial communities from Kellogg Biological Station, Michigan, USA - KBS M1-3 metaG (SPAdes) (version 2) | ecosystem: Host-associated > Plants > Roots > Rhizosphere >... | reverse complement strand
AGGAGTAGTGCCCAGGCAAAGTCGAAGACTTTCTTGCACGAGAACAGGGTGATTATTGGCGATATTGTGTGCCGCGAGTGCGAGTCGCCGGGCCGAATCTCGTTAGGCTGTCGTTAGGCCGTGTCACTCAAATCTGATACTGCTCATTTCATTTAAGGCAAACATGGGATCGCGTGGTTTACTGTTCTTCCGAGGAAGATTCTACCTATAAGAACGCGTTTTTGCCGGGCTTTCATTGGTAAAAACCGGAACTGGTAAAAATGCTTCCAGAACACGGTGTAAACGTGACTGCTTAAGGTCTACCCGAAAGGTTTCGCCTTGGATGCGACGCATACTCCGCACATCACGATGCTGCAGTGCTTCGTCCGCACTGGCGATTTGGACAAGCTTTATGCTGTCGAAGAAAAGGTGTTCGCCACGTCCGATTTAAAGGCGATGAAACTGGAGGCTTTTAAATATTACTATGCCCCGGCAGACGCTACGACCGGCGTCGCCGGTATCTGCGCGAAGCCTTCGCCGCCGGAGATCGTCAAGCTACAGGCGGATATCATTGCTGCAGCGAAGCCCTTTATGCAGGAAACAGCCACCGCGAGCGCCTTCACCACCCCGCACGAAGATCCCGCCACTGACGCGGCGTTCATCAAATATATCTCCACGTTCGTGCCGAAGATGAGCGGCGAACACTTCAATCCGCACGTCAGCACCGGCGTCGCGACGAAAGATTACCTCGACAAGATGCTGAATGAACCCTTTGACCCCTTCACCTTCTCCCCCGCTGGCGCGGCCGTCTATCAGCTGGGTCCTTACGGCACAGCAGCGAAGAAATTGAAACAATTCGACCTCGAGCCCTCAATTGTTAGTCGCAGTAGCTGTTGTGAGCCACACGGCGCATCGTTTCTCCGAGGATTGCGACGATCCAGCCTTCCGACGCGCTAGGAAGCCCGTTGGGCGCTGTTCGAAAATCACCCGTTTAGGCTATTGTCACTCAAATCTGATACTGCTGATATGGGAAAGCCTACGACCAAAGTCCGATACAATCCGACTCCGAAGGGCCTGTAGGTTCGAAACGGCGGCATTGACTGACACATGAAAGTTCCGGCTCATGTTCTATTCCGTAAAGATCACTCCCTCATTCTGTGGAAGCCACGTGGCATCCTGGATGAGAAAATCGTGAACGAGATTGTCCTCTTTATTGAAACGGCAGAAAAGAAGTCCACGAAACCGTTCAATCGATTTTCTGATTTGTCGGCACTCGACGCGGTAGATCTTAATTTCAAATACGTCTTTGACGTCGGTCTCAACCGCCGCCTTTCCTACGGTTCAAATCCATCGATTAAATCTGCCTTCTATGTCACGAGCCCATCCACAGCTCATTACGCGAAGCTGCATAAGCTAATGACCGACTATTCTCCGCTCGGTGTTCGCCTCTTTACCGACCCGAATGAGGCGGCGGCATGGCTGGATGTGCCGCCGAATGCATTGGTGCTTCGCGAATAGCCCCAGCTGCTGCGTGTAGCCCAACTGCAGGTCAAAAAGACAATAGCAAGAATCACACGGCTATTATATTGCTCGCACCCCTCTCGTAAGCGACAGCGGCAACTTCATTATCGAATCGAACAAGACATCAATGAAAACTAATTGGACACAAACTCTGCTCGCAACCGCTCTCCTTGGCGTCATGGCGTCGTTCATCAGCTCCGACGTCAATGCCGCGGACAAACCGAACATCGTTTATATCGTCGCGGACGATCTGGGCTGGAAAGACGTCGGATATCATGGGTCCGACATACAGACGCCGAACCTTGACATTCTGGCCGCGAGCGGCGCACGGCTCGAACAATTCTATGCCCAGCCGATGTGCACGCCTACCCGCGCCGCATTGATGACCGGTCGTTACCCGTTCCGCTACGGATTGCAAACGCTAGTCATTCCGGCTGGCTACAGTTACGGCCTCCCGGCAGACGAGTGGCTGCTGCCCCAAGCGCTCAAGGAAGCCGGATACAAGACCGCGATTATTGGGAAATGGCATATCGGCCATGGCGACCAGAAGTTTTGGCCGCGCCAACGCGGGTTCGATTACCAATACGGTCCGATGATTGGTGAGATCGATTACTTCACCCACAAGGAACACGACACGGTAGACTGGTATCGCGACAACAAGAAGCTGATCGAGGAGGGTTACAGCACAACGTTACTGGGCAACGATGCCGTGAAACTCATTAGTGCACACGATACTGCGAAGCCTCTTTATTTATATCTCGCCTTCAACGCGCCTCACACGCCTTATCAGGCGACACAGGAGTATCTGGACGAATACAAGCAGATCGCCGATCCGAGCCGGCGCGCCTACGCCGCCAGCATCACCGCAATGGACGACCAGATCGGGCGCGTGGTCGAGGCGCTGCAGAAGAAAGGCATGCGAGACAACACAATCATATTTTTCCAGAGCGACAATGGCGGCACGCGCAACGCAAAGTTTGCGGGCACAGGGTTCGACCTGTCGAAAACGAAGATCCCTTGTGACAACAGCCCGTATCGGGAAGGCAAAGGTTCGCTCTACGAAGGCGGCACACGTGTCGTAGCACTCGCCAATTGGCCCGACCACATCAAATGGGGAACCATTGTCGACGGCATGATTCACGTGGTCGATACTTATCCGACGCTCGCCAAACTGGCGGGAGCATCGACGGCCAAATGCAAACCGCTCGACGGCATGGATGTCTGGTCGACGATTAGCCAGGGAGCTGCGTCACCGCGCACCGAACTCGTCTACAACATCGAGGCGTTGCGCGCGGGACTTCGCCAGGACGATTGGAAGCTTATCTGGCGCGCGCCTCTACCCTCCGTCACGGAACTTTATAACATTGCTCAAGATCCGTCCGAAAAGGATAACGTCGCCGCAGCTAATCCAGACAAGGTAGCTGCATTGCAAAAACGAGTGAACGAGCTTGCCGCCACGATGGCCAAGTCGCCGCTCCTTGAGACGGAAATGCAGGCCATGATGAAACGGATTGCGGCGCCGGCCGCTCTTCCGGACGAGGAATTCGAGTTTAATCAGGAGAATTGAAACCGTCGCCGGCTGCCCAAGGTTTCAAGGTCAGTTCTTCTCTGTTATCTTCTGGTCGATGAAGAATGCGCTGAGCATCATGGCGTTTCTGGTAGTCGCGTTGATCGGGACCCTCGCCATAGCCGAGACTCCCAGTGCCGTGAAGCCGCCGACTGGTTCTACCGCGGGCTCGCCGGCTAAGCCCTGGCCCGACGGCATGGTGTGGATTCCAGGCGGCGAGTTTTGGATGGGATCGGACGAGCCGGAGTTTAGCGATGCCCGGCCCTGGCATCGCGTCTACGTGGACGGATTCTGGATGGACAAAACAGAATTGACCAACGAGCAATTCGAAAAGTTCGTAAAAGCAACCGGCTACGTGACAATCGCCGAGCGCACACCGCGAGCGGAAGATTTTCCCGGCGCACCACCCGAGAATCTCGTCGCCGGGTCAGTCGTCTTCGCTCCGCCGACCGAGCCTGTGCCGCTGGATAACTTCATTCGCTGGTGGGACTACGTGAAAGGCGCTGATTGGCGTCATCCGTCCGGTCCGGCCAGCGATCTAGAAGGGAAAGAAAAACATCCGGTTGTGCAGATCGCCTACGATGATGCCCTCGCCTACTGCAAATGGGCTGGCAAACGTCTTCCAACCGAAGCGGAGTTCGAGTTTGCCGCGCGCGCTGGCCTGAACCGCAAACCGTACGCCTGGGGCGAGGAATTTCGGCCGGGAGGGAAATGGATGGCAAACAGCTTCCAGGGGCATTTTCCCAATAAGAACACGGCAGAAGATGGTTTTGCCGGAACGGCGCCGGTCGGCTCATTCCCTGTCAGCGCCTACGGACTTTACGACATGGCTGGCAATGTATGGGAGTGGTGCAGCGATTGGTATCGGCCCGATTACTATCAAACGCTGGCCGACGCCGGAGGCGTCGCGCGAAATCCACAGGGCCCGCCTGATAGCATTGATCCCTCCGAACCGGGAACAAAGAAGCGCGTGCACAAAGGCGGCTCTTATCTTTGCACCGACCAATACTGCAAACGCTACATGCCGGGAGGTCGCGGCAAAGGTGAACCGGACACGGGGACAAACCACCTTGGCTTTCGCGGCGTGATGAGCCAGGCCATGTGGCAAGCGCGACAGAAAGAAGGCGGGGCCACTACTCGGTGAGAGAATCACCAAGGACGTGACCCGCCGCGGCGGGCGCGCTTTGCAAGTCCCTCCAGACTAACGAATAAAGGTTCAGTCCAGCATTCTAACGATGCGCGATTTTGAGCACTTTGCTCATCTGCAGAACCGGTTCCTGGCTTTGGGCAGCGGCACCGATATTGCTCTCATCGATCGATAGGACCAAGGTCCAATGGGTTCAACGCCAACCACCTGAGAGGATACAATATGCCGTTACAGATCAATTACGAACCTGACGATATCTGCGTCGTGCGGGCAACCGGATTGCTTCGGCAATCTGAATTTACCGCCGAACAAAAAATCCTGGGAGGCAAGATGGATACGGGCGCCAAACCGCGCATCCTTGCAATTCTCGAGGACTTTCAAGGCTGGGAGCGTGGCAAAGATTGGGACGACCTCGATTACCTGTTCGCGCATAGCAATGATGTTGCGAAAATCGCGATCGTCGCCGAGCCGCGATGGGAAGCGCAGGCCCTTGCGTTTGCCGGAGCGGGCATGCGTCGCGCCCCGGTTAAGGTATTTCCTCCCGGCGAGGTCGAGCAGGCGCGCGCGTGGATTAAGTCATAGCGACCTGCCACCGGACCATCAACGTAGGACCAAGGTCCTATTGGCACCTCTGGAATCGGAGCGCCATTCTCGCACCGCATTGAAACAAACCAGCCAAAGGCATTTCATGAAAACTATCTTTACGTTCCTTAGCAGCCTCAGCGTGCTCTGCATCCTTTCCAGTTGTGAGACCGTCAGCGTGGCGACGAATCATGATCCCGCCGCTTCGTGGGCGAGCTACCACACTTATGCCCTGGCTCCCGCCTCCAAGGGACAAACCATGTCACCCGTCGCAGAAGCTGCGCTCCGCGATTCTCTGCGAACAGAGCTCGCCAAGAAGGGACTTACCGAAGCATCGGGCAAGAAAGCCGATCTCGATATCGTGCGACACGTTTTCATTCAGCAAAAAATCTCGGTGCAACAATATACTGACTGGGGATATGGCTATCACGGTGGCTGGCCCTACGGTTACGGATATTACGGAATGTGGCCCGGCGCGCCGATGACCTATACCGACGTGACCCAGTATCACGAAGGCACGATGGTCATCGACTTTGTCGATGCAAGGACCAAGAAGCTCGTCTTCCGCGGCGTAGGAAAAGCCGTGGTGGGCGGATCCGAAGGGAACGCCGAAAAAATTCGAGAAGGCGTGGCGAAAATGGTCGCCGAGTATCCTGCCGCGAGCCACTGATTCAATCCCAGGGCTTCTTGCCTTGCCCAACCGGGCGTAAAGGGGTGATGAAGCCGCTGCCTAAAAGGCGGGCAGCGCTGGCGCTGGCGGCTCCAGTCGAGAGGCGGCAAGGCCATCTTGCAAACTCCGGTTTTTCCGAGGACTACCTCTTCTAGATTCGATTGCCGAAGCGTTTCCCGCTCCTGTCCGACGGATGTAAGACCAAGGTCCAATAGGCGGGCCAGAGGGCGGGTCCCCATGTTTTAAGGCCCCGGCCGGAATCTCTGAAATTATGATTTTAAGTTGTCGTCAGATCCGCTTACTCGCGTTCACTGTCGTCGGCGGGAGCCTTTGGCTCTCCGGATGCGGGAAAGAAGAAGCGCCCGTGGCTGGACCTCCAGAGGTTCTTGTCACCGACGCAGCCACGAAGGACGTTCCTGTTTATCGGGAATGGATCGGAACTCTCGACGGCTCGGAAAACGCGGAAATCAGAGCGCGCGTTAACGGCTACCTGACCAAGCGCAATTACCAGGAAGGCAGTCAGGTGAAGAAGGGCACCGTATTGTTCGAGATCGATCAACGTCCATTCGAAGCCGCGCTCGCCGAGGCCAAGAGCCAGCTGGATCAGGCAATCGCGGCCCAGGTGGCGAGCCAGGCTGACGCCGATCGAAGCAAGACGCTATTCGCACAGAGAGCGATTTCCGAGAAGGAGTACATCAACAAGACGCAGATGAATGAATCTGCTCTTTCGAAGATTGATGCGCTGAAGGCGAATGTTGAGCAGGCCCAGCTAAACCTGAACTTCTGTAAGATCGAATCTCCCGTCGAAGGCATCGCCGGAATCTCTAAGGCGCAGGTGGGCGATTTGGTCGGTTCTGGGGCCAACACCGTGCTCACTGCGGTTTCGACGCTCGACCCGATGAAGATCCTCTTTCCGATTAGCGAAAGTGATTACCTGCTGGCGGCGAAGCGGATTGATGACACGATGAGTAAGCCGATTGAGCAAAGGCCGGAATCCATCGAACTGATTCTGGCCGACGGCAGCACTTTCCCGAACAAAGCACGGTTGCTTTCTGTCGATCGGCAGGTGAATGCGGCGACCGGTACGATTCTCGTTACTGCTTTGGTCCCAAACCCCGGGAGCCTTCTCCGTCCTGGATTCTTTGCCAAGGCGCGCATTGTCGCACAAGTCTTAAAAGACGCTGTTGTGGTCCCGCAACGAGCCGTCTCTGAGGTTCAGGGTAGTTATCAAGTCGGGGTCATAACTTCCGAAAACAAAGCCGAGATCCGCCCGGTTAAGGTCGGTACACGTAGCGGCACTGACTGGGTAATCTCCTCCGGACTGAAGCCGGGTGAGAAGGTGGTCGTTGAAGGCCTGCAAAAAATAAAAGCCGGTGCGGCCGTTTCCGCGAAGCCGTGGACCCCGCCGGCCGAGAACGCCGTGGCGGCTAACTCTGACTCACAACCCGCTAAGTAAGACAACGTGGCCAAGTTCTTCGTCAATCGTCCGATTGTTGCGATCGTTATCTCGATCGTAATGACCGTTGTAGGTGTCATAACCTATCTCCGTCTGCCGGTCGCACAGTTCCCCGACATCGTTCCGCCTGAAATACAGGTAAAGACGACCTACACCGGCGCCGATGCGTTAACGGTCGAGCAATCGGTGGCGACGCCGATCGAGCAACAGATCAGCGGCGTCGACAACATGAACTACATGCAGTCGGTCAACGGTAACGACGGCACGTTGAAGCTCACAGTCAATTTTGAGGTCGGGACCGACGTGAATACCGACCAGATTCTGACCCAGATGCGGTCGAATCAGGCCAGCTCGCAGCTTCCTCAGGACGTGAACAAGTTTGGTGTCACGGTCGCAAAGTCGACCTCATCGCCCTTAATCATGTTCGCGCTCTATTCGCCCAAGGGCACTTATGACAACATCTTCCTGGCGAACTATGCGAACATTAACCTGAATGATGAGTTTACCCGGGTAAAAGGCATTGCCAGTGTTTCAGTCTTTGGTGCTGGTCAGTATGCGATGCGCATCTGGGTTAAGCCCGATCAGTTAGCGAAACTCGGTCTAACCATTCCAGAGATCATTAATGCGGTTAACGCGCAGAACGCGGTGAACCCCGCCGGCACGGTTGGCGGTGAGCCTGTGCCAAAGGGTCAGGAGTTTACTTATGCGGTGCGGGCGCAGGGGCGTTTGCAGACTGCTGAAGAATTTGGTGACATCGTCGTCCGCTCTAACGCCGACGGCTCGATGGTGCGCGTGAAAGACATCGGGCGAATCGAACTCGGAGGCCAGAATTACGCGCTATCTGGCCGTCTAAATGGCAAGCCAGCCGCCCTTGTTGCTCTTTACCAGTTACCCGGCACGAACGCTATCGCCGCCGCCGATGGCGCAAAGAAGAGAATCAAGGAGTTGTCGGAGAAATTTCCGGCTGATCTGGACTACGCCGTCTGTCTCGACACAACTCTCGCTGTTACCGAAGGCATGGTCGAGATTCAGCACACGTTGGTGGAGGCGCTTATCTTAGTCATCCTTGTCGTGTTCATCTTCCTCCAAGGCTGGCGAGCGACGCTCATTCCATTGCTCGCTGTCCCTGTATCACTCATCAGCACCTTCGCGCTTTTCCCGATGTTCGGGTTCACTGTCAACACGCTATCCCTTTTCGGCTTAGTCTTGGCAATCGGATTAGTCGTAGACGACGCGATCGTGGTGGTGGAAGCGGTGGAGCATCATATCGAGCACGGGCTTTCACCGAGGGAGGCGACGCTCAAAGCGATGGAAGAAGTAAGCGGGCCGGTCGTCGCGATCGCGATCGTGCTCGCAGCGGTCTTTATCCCAACGGCTTTTGTCCCCGGGATCACAGGAAGATTGTATCAGCAATTCGCCGTGACCATCGCCGTATCGATGCTGATCTCAGCCTTTAACGCCTTGACTCTGTCACCGGCGCTTTCCGCGCTGCTGTTGAAACCGAAAAAGAAGGGCACGGGCTTACTCCAGAGATTTTATGACTGGTTTAATAGAGTCTTCGGCGTGGCGACGGAAAAGTTCACGACTGCCTGCCATTTCCTTATCCGTAAATCGTTGGTCGCTGTCATCATCCTGGTAGGATTCATATTCCTGGCGGGGATTTTCGGGGGACGAGTTCCCGGAAGCTTTTTGCCGGACGAAGATCAGGGCTATTTCTTCGCCCAGGTCATCCTGCCTGACGCGGCATCGTTTCAACGAACCGATGGGGTCATGAAGCAGTGTGAGGAAGTCCTGAAGAACACGCCGGGTATTCAGTATTACTCCACAGTTACCGGGCTGAACTTCCTGAGTGGCGTTAACACCACTTACAGCGGCATCTTCTTCATTTCGTTAAAGGAATGGAAGGAGCGAAAAGCGCCCGAGGAGCAATACCAGGCCATCCTCAAGCACGTGAACACGGAGTTTTCCAAGATCGCGGCGGGACGTGCTTTCGCCTTCTCGCCGCCGGCTATTCCGGGTATCGGCACGAGTAGTGGTGTGACCTTCATGTTACAGGACCGCTCCGGGAAAGACGTCGCCTTCCTCGCGGAGCAGGTCGCGAAATTCGTCGCCGCAGCCAGGGAGCGAAAGGAACTGGCTGGCGTGAACCCGATGTTTTCGCCCGCCGTCCCGCAAATTTTCCTGAATGTTGATCGCGAAAGGGTCCTGAAGCAGAACATGAACCTCGGGGACGTCTATCAAACTCTGCAAACGTTCATGGGCAGTTATTTCGTGAACTACTTCAACCGGTTCGGCAGGCAATGGCAGGTCTTCATCCAGGCCGAGGGCGACTATCGAAAAAACATCCAGCAGGTTGGACAATTTTTCGTCAAGAACAAGGACGGCCAGATGGTGCCGCTCAGCGCCATAACGAACTCGAAGCCACTCAGTGGCCCCGAATTCACCATGCGTTATAATCTTTATCGTTCCGCGCAGATCAACGCTTCGAACGCCCCCGGTTATAGCTCCGGACAGGCGATGGCAGCGATGGAAGAAGTATTCAAGGCTACCATGCCTAACGAGATGGGTTTTTCCTACATGGGCATGAGTTACCAGGAAAAGCGGGCCCAGGAAGGCGTCTCAGCCGCGGTGATCTTCGCTTTCTCGCTGTTTTTCGTTTTTCTCGTCTTGGCTGCACAATACGAAAGCTGGACTTTGCCCTTCAGCGTCCTGCTTAGTTTGCCGGTGGCCGTATGGGGCGCTTTCGCCGGACTGCTGGTCGGCCACTACGAATTGAATGTGTATGCCCAAATCGGGCTGGTTATGCTTATTGGTCTGTCGGCCAAAAACGCGATCCTGATCGTCGAATTCGCCAAGATGAAACACGAACAGGGACTCGGGATTGTCGAAGCTGCGATCGAGAGCGCCAAGTTACGGCTCCGTCCGATCCTAATGACGTCCTTCGCGTTCATTCTCGGTTGTGTCCCGCTCGCCAAAGCCAGCGGGGCCGGCGCGCTCTCGCGTCAGGTTATGGGATACGTGGTTATCGGCGGAATGCTCGCCGCCAGCTTTATCGCGATCTTTCTGATCCCAGTCCTTTATTTCTTGGTTGAACGATTCATGGGCGGGAAGAAAAAGCCCGCATCCGAAACCGTCCCGATCACCGCTGCGCCCGTCGCCGCCACCGCCACTCACTAGCTCGCGATATGAACCGACCAGCCTTGATCCTTATAGCTGTGCTTCTTGTCTTCTTGTCCCCTGTTCGCGGAGGTGACAATGGAATCTCGGCCCTAGGAGTCCTAAACCGGCCGCTTTCAAAGGTTGAAGCGCTTAACATCGCCATCGACCATAACGGGACCATTCTCCAAGCGAAAAAGGATGTAGAGGCCGCGGCTGGCGTCGCCATTCAAACCCGGGCGATCGTTTTCCCGAAACTCGCCAACAACTCGCAATACGCCGCGCGCGAAGATTCGCTCATTGAACAGAACGAACATCGCAACTTTGGACCAGTCATTCTCGACTTCCCTCCTCCGATCGGTCCTCTGCAGTCGCAGGTCTTCGAACTTCCGAAGATCAATAATCAGGCGTGGATTGCCGATGCGATCGTGACTCAATCGATCTACGAGGGCGGACGCATGCTCTCGGCGGTGCGCAGCGCGCGCCTGATCAACGAACAGGCCGTGCTAGATTTCCAAAGTATCGTCGCTGATACGCTGCTCTCGGTTAGCACTGCCTATGACGACGTTATTCGCTCCGCCATGCAGATCCAGGTCCGAAGGGATTCTGTGACTTTCCTGCGCGGCTATCTCGGCCAGACTTCGGATAAATACAACGCCGGCTCGCTGCCTGAATTTGATGTCCTGCGACAGAGTGCGGAAGTCGGCACCGCTGAAGCTGATCTCGTGCGCGCGACCGGCGATCATCGCGTGGCCAAACAGCGTCTCGTAGAACTGCTCGGCTATGATTTGCCGTCCAGTGTGTCCGATGACCTTCCGCTGAATCTGACCACGCCGTTGGTCGCGCACACTTACGGTAAGAGTCTCGCTCAATCGCTCGAGGAAGCACGAGGACACCGGACTGAGATTCTCGCGCTCGAGAAAGAAGAACGCATCCGCGATGAAGGAATCATTGATGCCAGAGCTGGTTACAAACCCAGTGTGCAAGCTTTCGCCGGCTACGAACTGACCAGTCGCCTGCAAACGCGCAGTGCGGCCGACGAACTTCACGGTGGCGTCATCGGTGCGCGACTTTCCTGGCAGGTTTTCGACGGCTTTCTGACCAAAGGTCGTGTCGATGAAGCGATCGCGCTGCGTGGGAAAGCTTCCGAAGCCAAGGCCGAGACGACCCGCCAGGTAGATCTGCAAGTCCGGACCGCGTGGTCGGATTTGCGCACGGCCCGTTCGGTTCTCGACGCCCAATCGGGCAACGTCAAGACCGCGCGACGTTCGCTGGATCTTTCGAATATTCGATACAGTGAAGGCGCTGGCACCCAGATCGATGTGCTCGACGCCCAGAGCGCGCTGACCGACGCGCACGGCCAATATGTCGATGCCTTACGCGATTATTCCGTAGCGCGCGCCCGGCTGATCCGCGCCACCGGCGCCGATCTGCAATGGTCCTACGCCAAATAATGCCTAACGAGATCGGTAATCATGCGGACGCTCACCAACGACTATCGAGATTCGAAAGTGATGAATCTCGGTTCGGGTAACGAGAGTGGGCCTTATCTTGTAACTCAAACCGGAGTCTCACCAAACGATCCCGTTCCCAGAACTCACTTCTTTGTCCTGCGACCAGACGGCCGCTGGGTGGACTTCAACGCCTATGTCTGCCAGGGGAAACCGGAGGCGTTGGACGAAATCGTCTTTCCCAACATGCCCAAAGTGATGGAAGTGTTCGCTCGATTGCGGGGCCGTGCCGACGTGGTCGATCTGCCCATCGATGAAGCGGGATTGAAAGCCTGGATCGAACGGCAGAAGGGCTCAGATCCGTTACAAGCCGCCAAGGCGTGGGCGCTGCAGTACAAAGAACGCTCCCAGCAGCGCAAAAAATGATTTCATCAGAATAACTCAGCTGGCCTAGCGAAACTAAGCAGCATCCGCCGCTTCAACAGAACAAACTACCGTGAGCAAGAAATCAAAATCAAAGGGTAACGGGAAGATGAGCACGAAGGAGTATGCGAAGGAACTCGACAAGCTCCAGGAACAGTTGTGCTACCTCCAGGAGTGGGTCAAGCACAAGGGACTGCGTGTCATCATCATTTTCGAGGGACGCGACGCCGCCGGCAAGGGCGGCACAATTCGAGCGTTAACGGAGAGAGTTAGCCCGCGCGTCTTCCGGGTTGTCGCGTTGCCGGCGCCGTCCGATCGCGAAAAGTCTCAGATGTACATGCAGCGTTATATGGGGCATTTCCCAGCGGCGGGTGAAATTGTGATTTTCGATCGCAGTTGGTACAACCGCGCGGGCGTAGAGTATGTCATGGGCTTTTGCACGGAGGGACAACACGACCGTTTTCTGAAACTTTGCCCAGAGATCGAGCGCTACATCTTGCAGGGTGGCATCCAGCTAATCAAGATCTGGCTCGAGGTCGGCGACAAAGAGCAGAAACGCCGTTTCGAAGCGCGGATCGACGATCCAATCCGCCAATGGAAGCTCAGCCCTATGGATTTGCCGTCGCGGAGCAAGTGGTTCGAGTATTCCCGTGCCCGGGATATGATGCTTAAGGCGACGGACACCAAGAAGGCGCCGTGGTACATCCTGCGCTCGGACGATAAGAAGCGGGCCCGGCTCAACTGTCTTGCTCATATCCTTGATCAGATCCCTTACAAAAAGGTGCCGCGCGAGAAGATCAAACTGCCGAAGCGTTCGATGAAGGGCGCCTATGACGACGAAGCTCCTTTGAAGGGACGCAAGTTCGTTCCGGAGAAATACTGAAGTGAGCGAGGCTGCGCTCAAGTCGCCGGGTATTGCCCGGTGGCTGCCTGCTCTTGGCTGGTTGCGTAGTTACAACAAGACGTGGCTCCGGGGAGATATTATCGCGGGTATCACACTGGGAGCATATCTGCTTCCCGCCGGGCTGGGCGATGCTTCGCTGGCCAATCTGCCTCCTGAAGCAGGACTCTATGCCTGTCTATTCGGAGGCCTTGTCTTTTGGATTTTCTGTAGCTCGCGACACACCGTCGTCACAGTCACCTCCGCCATTTCGCTGCTGGTAGGCGCGTCGTTAGGCGAAATAACGAACGACACCACCAGATTCGGCGCGCTGGCCGCATGCACGGCCCTGCTTGTCGCAGTCATCGCTTTCATCGCCTGGCTGGCCCGGGCGGGTTCGATTGTCAATTTTATCTCCGAAAGCGTGATGGTCGGGTTCAAGTGTGGCGTGGCGCTTTTCCTCGCCAGCACACAACTGCCCAAGTTGTTCGGAATTCATGGCGCGCACGGCAACTTCTGGGTGAACAGCACTAACTTCATAAAGCACCTGCACGAAACTAATCTGACTTCAGTAACTGTCGGAGGCATTGCGTTGGGTGTGCTGATCCTTGGGAAGATTTTCCTTAAAAACAAACCGGTGGCGTTGTTTGTCGTACTGGGTGGCATTATGTCCGCAGGATGGCTCGGATTGGAAGCACGCGGGGTGAAGCTGCTCGGCAACGTACCGCACGGGCTACCACAGCTCGGACTGCCGGGTGTGCTGGAATGGGGTAACTGGGCAGCTGCCTTACAGGACCTCAACAACCTCGTGCCGCTGGCCTTCGCCTGTTTTCTCCTCGGCGCGGTGGAAACCGCTGCCATCGGTCGCACGTTTGCAGCCAAACATGGCGGCCGTCTCGACGCGAACCAGGAGTTCCTCGCGCTCGCCTTTTCAAATCTCGCCGCCGGACTAGGTCGAGGTCTCCCCATTAGCGGCGGTATGTCGCAATCACTCGTCAACGAAGGCGGGGGCGCGCGCACGCCACTCTCAGGCGCCTTCGCCGCCGGCATCATTTTGGTCGTGGTAATCTTTTTCTCTCACTTGCTGGCGACATTGCCGCAGCCTGTTTTAGCGGCGATTGTTCTGGTAGCCGTAGCCGGCCTTTTCAAGCTTTCTACCCTGAAGGAACTGTGGCGGACCGATCGCCTGGAATTTATCGTGGCAATCGCCGCGATTATTGGAGTCCTTGGGCAGGGTCTGCTGCGCGGGGTAATGATCGGCGCGATTATTTCGCTCGTCCTGCTAATTCGTCGCGCCTCGCGTCCGCACGTTGCCTTTCTCGGAAGGATTCCCGGGACTGAGCGGTTTTCGGATCGCGAACGTCACCCGGACAACGAGCTAATCCCGGGCGTGACGATTTTCCGCCCGGAGTCGGGCCTGTTTTATTTCAATATGGATCATGTGCGCGACACGATTCTGGATCGAGTCCGCGCCGAACCCACGCCACCCAAAGTTGTCTTGCTCGATCTTTCCGCGGCACCGAGCGTCGACTTGCATAGTGCACACATGCTTGGGGCCCTCGGCGATGAACTCACCGAGACTGGCATTCGAGTCCAGGCTGTGGAAGCGCGCTCTTCGGTCCGCGATCGGTTGAGAAGTGAGGGTGTGGACGAAAAGCTTGGCGGGATAAATCGTTTCGCTTCCGTTGCCGGTGCTGTCGAAGGATTCAATCGCATCAATGAGGTAGCGGAGTGAACCTTACCCTGATCGCTATCGCCTGGGCCCTGGTGGCGCTCACCGTAGCCATCCACACGATTGGTCTCGTTGTCTTGCTAGCACGCTTCGCAAAAGTTCGGTCGTCGCCGCCGACCGGCTTTTGGCGAGTGACCGGGATGCTAATTCGAATCGTGTGGGCGTTGATTTTTGTCCATGCGATCGAAATTTGCGTCTGGGCTCTATTCTACCTCTGGGTCGGATGTTTCGAGGATGGTTCTTCGGCATTCTATTTCTCCGGCGTCACTTACACCACGCTTGGTTATGGCGATCTGCTGCTGCCGGTCCGGTGGCGCCTGCTCGCACCAATCGAGGCACTGACCGGTATTCTTATGAGTGGTTTGTCCACCGGGCTCTTTTTCGTAGTCGTTAGTACTATTCTTGGCCTTAAGCCATCCGATAAGGAACTAACCTAATGAAGCACCTGTTAAAAGAAATCCGCCACAACCCGCTGCTCTGGCTCCTGGTCTTCGTACCGGTCGTGCTGATAGCTGATAAGCTCAAGCCCGAAGCCCACACGCTTCTCTTCATCTTGTCTGTCCTGGCGATCGTCCCACTTGCAGCCATGCTGAGCCACGCGACAGAGTCGGTCGCGGCCAAGACCGGCGATGCCGTCGGCGGTCTGCTCAACGCTACTCTTGGCAATCTGACTGAGTTAGTCATCGCGCTGGCCGCTTTGCAAGCCGGTGAATACACACTTGTGAAGGCATCCATTGCCGGGGCTATTGTCACTAACTCTTTGTTTATGCTGGGCGCATCGTTTTTTCTTGGCGGGATCAAGTATCACGTGCAGGAATATAATCGGATCGGCGCCCGGCTTCAGGCGGGACTGCTCTTTCTCGCTACGGTCGCGTTGTTGGTTCCGTCAATCGTTTCCAAAAGCAACGCCGCGGCCTTCGCTGGATTTGTCGGGAAATTGAGCGTCGGCTTGGCTATCCTATTACTCGCTGCCTACGCGCTTGGCCTTCTTTTCTCGCTCAAGACACATCCCGAAATGTTCGCCAGCGCAACCCAGGCGGAGGAAGGCGAAGCGTTATGGCCAATCGGCTTGGC
>Ga0207691_10003330_pt1 | contig 15642 bp, 16 predicted proteins | sample KBSM13metaG_FD_184327 | JGI IMG/M metagenome (GOLD analysis project Ga0207691, IMG submission 184327) | Miscanthus rhizosphere microbial communities from Kellogg Biological Station, Michigan, USA - KBS M1-3 metaG (SPAdes) (version 2) | ecosystem: Host-associated > Plants > Roots > Rhizosphere >... | reverse complement strand
CGCCGTGGGCGCGACGAAGGCGGAGTCATGGACGGCCGGGGTGGTACCGGCGAATGCGTAGAGGGGAGCCATGCCTCCAGCCTAGGACACGCCGCCGCCCAAGTAGCTCGCAGCAGGGGCCGTTATGAGCGCCCAAAACGGCCCCTGCTGCGAGCTAGTTGGGTCAGGCGGGGGAGCGGAGCACCGTGAAGCCCGCCCCGCCCCGGCCGCCCTCGCTGCGCGGGTCGGGTGCTGGGAGTACGACGGCGATCGGCGCGCCCGGTTCCGCCACCCGCCCGAGTTCGCGGACGACGTCGTCCCACTGTTCCGGGGGCAGGCCCGCCAGGGCGTCCACCGCCCACACCGAGTCAAACGCGGCATCGGCGAACGGCAGGGAAACCGGTCCCGCCACGGAGGCTTCCAGCCCGTGGGATCGGGCGATGTGGATGTTCTCCTCGGACTGGTCGACACCGGTGAAATGGATGCCGGACTGCACAAAGTGCAGCCCGTCGGCGCCCGGGCCGCAATCCAGGCCCAGCACGCCGTGCCGGCCCTCGTTCTTCAACAGCGCCACAAACGATTCGAGCCGGTCCCTGCGGGAGGATTCCATAGCTCCAGTTAATGACCGCTTCTAGTTAAAGACAACCGTCCGGTTGCCGTCGAGCAGGACGCGGTGCTCGGCATGCCACTGCACGGCCTGGGCGAGGGTCCGGCCCTCCACGTCGCGGCCCATCTGGACGAACTGCTCCGCGGTGCGCCGGTGGTCCACCCGGATGACTTCCTGCTCGATGATGGGCCCCTCATCCAGGGCCGCCGTGACGTAGTGCGCCGTGGCGCCGATGAGCTTCACGCCGCGGGCATGCGCCTGGTGGTAGGGCTTGGCACCCTTGAAGGAGGGCAGGAACGAGTGGTGGATGTTGATGGCCTTGCCCGTCAGTTCGGTGCAGAGCTCGTCGGAGATGATCTGCATGTACCGGGCCAGGACGGTGAGCTCGATGTCGTGTTCCTTCATCAGGACCCGGAGGGCGTCCTCCGCCTGGACCTTGGTGTCCGGGGTGACCGGGATGTGGTGGAACGGGATGCCGTAGAACTCCGCCAAACCCTCGAGGTCGCGGTGGTTGGACACGATGGCCGGAATGTCGATCGGCAGGGTTCCGGAGCGCTGCAGGAACAGCAGGTCGTTCAGGCAGTGGGCGGACGTGCTGGCCATCAGCAGGGTGCGGACCTTCCGGCCGGCCGGGTTGAGGCTCCACTGCATCCCGAAGGCCTGCGCCACAGGTTCCAGCGCCGCCTGCAGCTCCGCCTGGGCCGCCGCCGTCGTCGCCTCCACCCGCATGAAGAAGGTGCCCGTGCCCTGGCTGCCGTACTGCTGGGAATCTGTAATATTGCAGCCCGCCACCAGGAGGGCCCCGGCGACGGCGTGCACGATGCCAGGCCGGTCAGGGCAGGAAAGAGTCAGGATGTAGGAGGCAGTCAGGTTCTCATCAGTCACGAGGAACAGCCTACCTGCGCTTCAAGGGCAGTTTTGAAAGGGTTTTGGTAGTGTTAACCCGTCGCAACTGGCGTTGGATGGCTAACCATCAGGGAGCGGCACTCACGAAGACCACGGATCGTACGCCTGGGCCGAGGGTCATGTCTTACCGGTCGGCAGCATCACCGCTGCCGCACCGTTGCTGGTGCCCGCACGGGGTGCCGGCCGCCGCTGTCGCGGCCCGCTGTTAAGGGGCCCGTAATCAAGGGGCGGCGCAACGGGCCAGCCGGTAGCCTGACCAATAGCCGTACCCGTTGCCAACCAGGAGTTCCTCGTGACTACTACCACCGCCACCTCAGCCGCCGTGAGCAACCAGCCGCTGGCCGAACTCGACCCTGAAATCGCCGCCGTCCTGGCCCAGGAACTTGGCCGCCAGCGCGGCACCCTGGAAATGATCGCTTCCGAGAACTTCGCCCCGCGCGCCGTGATGGAAGCCCAGGGCTCCGTCCTGACCAACAAGTACGCCGAGGGCTACCCGGGACGCCGCTACTACGGCGGGTGTGAATACGTCGACGTCGCCGAGCAGCTCGCGATCGACCGCGTCAAGGAACTGTTCGGCGCCGAATACGCCAACGTGCAGCCGCACTCCGGCGCGCAGGCCAACGCCGCCGCGCTCGCCGCCATGATCACCCCAGGCGACAAGATCCTGGGCCTGTCCCTGGCCCACGGCGGGCACCTCACCCACGGCATGAAGCTGAACTTCTCCGGGAAGCTCTACAACGTCGCCGCCTACCAGGTCGAGGAAGATGACTTCCGGATCGACATGGACAAGCTGCGCGAGCAGGCCATCGCCGAAAAGCCCCAGGTGATCATCGCCGGCTGGTCCGCTTACCCGCGGCACCTCGATTTCGCGGCCTTCCGTTCGATCGCCGACGAGGTCGGCGCCCTGCTCTGGACCGACATGGCGCACTTCGCCGGCCTCGTCGCCGCTGGGCTGCACCCGAGCCCGGTCCCGTACTCCGACGTCGTGACCTCCACCGTGCACAAGACGCTGTCCGGTCCCCGCTCCGGCGTGATTCTGGCCAAGCAGGAGTGGGCCAAGAAGCTTAACTCCGCCGTGTTCCCCGGCCAGCAGGGCGGCCCGCTCATGCACGTGATCGCGGCGAAGGCCGTGGCCTTCAAGATCGCCGGCACCGAGGAATTCAAGGAGCGCCAGGAACGTGTGCTCGAAGGCGCCAAGATCATCGCCGAGCGCCTCGGCCAGGCCGACGTCGCCGGTGCGGGCGTCTCGGTCCTGACCGGCGGCACCGACGTGCACCTGGTCCTGGTGGACCTGCGCAACTCCCAGCTGGACGGCCAGCAGGCCGAGGACCTCCTGCACTCGATCGGCATCACCGTCAACCGCAACGCCGTGCCGTTCGACCCCCGGCCGCCGATGGTCACCTCCGGCCTGCGCATCGGCACACCGGCCCTGGCCACCCGTGGCTTCGGCGCCGAGGAATTCACCGAGGTAGCGGACATCATCGCCACGGCGCTGAAGTCCGGAGCTGCCACGGAGATCGAACCCCTGCAGGCCCGCGTGGACAAGCTCGCCGCCGATTTCCCGCTGTACCCGCAGCACGAGCAGTGGTAGGCCATGACTTCTTCGCACACCGCAAAAACGGCTGAAACTGCACGGATCCTTGACGGCAAGGCCACCGCCGCCGCCATCAAGGCCGAGCTGACCGAGCGCGTGGCCGTGCTCAAGGCCCAGGGCATCACGCCCGGGCTGGGCACCATCCTGGTGGGCTCCGATCCCGGCAGCACCTGGTACGTCGGCGGCAAACACAAGGACTGCGCCGAGGTGGGCATTACCTCCATCCGCCGCGACCTGCCGGAAGAGACCAGCCAGGACGAACTCCTGGCCGTGGTCCGCGAGCTCAACGAGAACCCGGAATGCACCGGCTACATCGTGCAGCTGCCCCTGCCCAAACACATCGACCAGGACGTCATCCTGGAGGCCATGGATCCCGAGAAGGACGCCGACGGCCTGCACCCGATGAACCTGGGCCGGCTCGTGGCCAACGTCAGCGGACCCATGAAATCCCCGCTGCCGTGCACGCCCAAGGGCTGCGTGGAGCTGCTGACCCGGCATGGGATCGACCTGAACGGCAAGCGCGTCCTCGTGGTGGGCCGCGGCGTCACCATCGGCCGTCCCGTGGGTCTGCTGCTGACCCGGAAGGACGTCAATGCCACAGTCATCCTGGCGCACACCGGAACGGTGGACCTGCCGGCAGAACTGCGGCAGGCCGACGTCGTAATTGCCGCCGCCGGGCAGCCGCACATGATCAAGGCCGGGGACCTCAAGCCCGGGGCGATCGTGCTCGACGTCGGTGTCAGCCGGGTCGATGACGGCAGCGGCAAGGCAGTGGTCACCGGAGACGTGGACCCCGCTGCGGCCGACGTCGCCGCCTGGCTCTCGCCGAACCCCGGGGGAGTGGGGCCCATGACCCGCGCCATGCTGCTCGCCAACGTGGTGGAAACCGCGGAACGCCAATGGGCAGAGAAAAACCGCTGGGCAAAGGAACGCCGCCCGGGGCCCGCCTAAGGCTCCCGCGGTGGTTGGGCCGGCTTTCGGCGGGCCCAACCACCGCAGGATTCCGCACGTTCTACCGCCGGCCGGCATAACGGAACGGATACGTCAGGAGTTTTTACGAAAAGACTCTTTCATAGTTTGCGGGGATCCACTACCGTAGTGCGGGTGTCCGAACTTGCCTCTAAAGAATCACGCGCGAGCAGCCCCTCCGACGCCGCTCTCCCATACGTCATCACCGCCGAGAACCTGACCAAACGTTACGGCGACGTCACCGCCGTCGACGGCATCTCCTTCCGCGTTCCCGCCGGGGAAGCGTTCGGCCTGCTGGGCCCCAACGGCGCCGGCAAGTCCACCACGATGAAGATGATCGGCGGGGTCTCGCAGCGCACCTCCGGCAGCCTGAACATCATGGGCCTGGACCCCGAACAGCACGGGCCGGAGGTCCGCGCCCACCTCGGCGTCGTGCCGCAGCAGGACAACCTGGACGAGGAACTGAAAGTCCGGGACAACCTGCTGGTCTACGGCCGCTATTTCGGCCTGCCCATGAGCTACCTCAAGCCCAAGGCCGACGAGCTGCTGGAATTCGCCCAGCTCACCGACAAGGCCAACTCCAAGGTCGATGCCCTCTCCGGCGGCATGAAGCGGCGCCTGACAATCGCCCGCTCGCTCATCAACGAGCCCCGGATCCTGCTGCTGGACGAGCCGACGACCGGCCTTGACCCGCAGGCCCGGCACATCCTTTGGGACCGGCTGTTCCGACTCAAGGAACAGGGCGTCACCCTGATCCTCACCACGCACTACATGGACGAGGCCGAGCAGCTGTGCGACCGGCTGATTGTGGTGGACAAGGGCAGGATCATGGCCGAGGGATCGCCGGCCAGCCTGATCCGCGAATACTCCACCCGGGAGGTCCTGGAACTGCGCTTCGGCTCGGAACGCAACGCGAGCGTCGGCGCGGAGCTCGGCGGCATCGGCGAACGGGTGGAAACCCTGCCGGACCGGGTGCTTATCTACGCCCACGACGGCGAGGCCGCCCTGGAGCAGGTCACCGCCCGCGGCCTGCGTCCGGTCACCTCACTGGTCCGCCGCTCCTCACTCGAAGACGTCTTCCTGCGCCTGACCGGCAGGAGCCTCGTTGACTAAGAAAGAGCAGCTGGCTAAGCCAATTCAGGCAGCGGGCACGACGGCGGGCGCCGCGGCGGCGGGGACGGCCCTGCGCGCGCACTCGCCGGAAGTCTCGGCCGCCCGTGCCCGCCGCTGGGGCGCGTTCTACTACGCCGAACAGGTCCTGCGGGTCATGAAGGGCTACGGCTGGACCATCGTGATGTACGGCGTGGGACAGCCGGTGGCCTACCTGTTCGCGATGGGCGTTGGCCTGGCCACCCTGGTCGAGTCCAACGGCGCCGGCGTCTTCGGCGGGGTCAGCTACCTGACGTTCATCGCGCCGGCCCTGCTGATCTCGGCCGCCGTCATGACGGCAGCCAACGAGTTCACCTTCCCCGTGATGGACGGCTTCAAGTGGCGGCGCGTCTACTACGGCCCGCACGCCTCACCGCTGACTCCCGAGCAGATCGCCGGCGGCCAGATCATCGCCGTGACGGTGCGCTTCCTGCTGCAGTCGGCCATCTACTTCGCCGTCGTCGCGCTCTTCGGCGCCTCGCCCGGCGCCTGGGGCTGGGTGTCGATCCTCATCGCCACCCTCGCCGGCCTGTCCTTCGGCCTGCCGCTCATGGCCTACGCGGCCACCATCCAGCACGACAAGGGCCAGTTCGCCATGGTCATGCGGTTCATCGTCATGCCGTTGTTCCTGTTCTCCGGCACGTTCTTCCCGCTGGACACGCTCCCGCTCGCAGTCCGCTGGATCGGCTGGATCTCACCGATCTGGCACGGAACCGAGCTTGGCCGCGTGGTCAGCTACGGGTACGAGGAAGAGCCGTGGCTCACCGTCGTCCATGTCCTCTTCCTGCTGGGCCTGGCGGCTGCCGGCTGGATCCTGACCAAACGCCAGTTCGCTAAAAGGATGGCCTCATGAGCGTCCTGACGGGAAGTTTCAACACAGGGGACCACAGCGTCACCGAAGCCGCGCGCCGCCGCCGCTTCGGGGCCATCTACTCCCGCAACGTCCGCGCCGTCGTCGCCCGCGGGCTCATGGCCACCAAGAGCAGCAACTGGATGGTCATGGTCTCCGGGTTCTTCGAACCCGTGCTGTACCTGATCTCCATGGGCGTGGGCCTGGGCGCCATTGTCGGGTCGGTCCAGGGCCCGGGCGGGCAGGAAATCAGCTACGCCGCGTACATCGCGCCGGCACTGCTGGCCGTGTCCGCCATGAACGGCGCCGTCTACGACTCCACGTGGAACGTCTTCTTCAAGATGAACTTCGCCAAGCTGTACCAGGGCATGCTCTACACGTCGCTGGGGCCGCTGGATGTCGCCATGGGCGAAATCTTCCTCGCCCTGCTGCGCGGGGCCATGTACGCGACCGGCTTCACGGCCGTCATGGGCCTGATGGGCCTCATCACCACGCCGTGGGCCATCCTGATGATCCCGGCCTCGGTGCTGATCGCGTTCGGCTTCGCGAGCTTCGGCATGGGGATCACGAGCTACATGAAGACATTCCAGCAAATGGACTGGATCAACTTCGTCATGCTGCCGATGTTCCTCTTCAGTGCCACGTTCTACCCGCTCAGCGTCTACCCGCAGTCCATCCAGTGGCTGATCCAGGCCATGCCGCTGTGGCACGGCGTGGAACTGCTGCGCCAGATCAGCGTGGGGGTGTTTACGCCGGCCACCGCCGTGCACATCGGTTACTACCTCGTCATGATTGCCCTCGGCGTCCTGCTCACCACGAGCCGCCTGCGCAAACTTTTCCTCAAGTAGCCGTCCTTCCAAAAAGGAGAACCCATGATCGGAAAATGGCAGGCCCTCGTCATCGACTGTGAGGACCCGGACAAGCTCGCCGGTTTTTACCAGGAGCTGCTGGGGATGATCCGGGTGCAGGAGGACGAGGAATGGATTTCGATCGGCGACGCCGCCGACCGTCCCGCCGTCGCCTTCCAGCGGGTGGAACGGCTGGTCCGCCCGCAGTGGCCCGACGCCGAGCACCCGCAGCAGATGCACGTGGACGTGCTCGTCGGGGACCTCGACGCCGCCGAAGCCGAGGTGCTCCGGCTCGGCGCCACCAGCCTCGACGCCGGGACGGAAACCTTCCGGGTCTACACGGACCCCAGCGGCCACCCGTTCTGCCTTGTCCTGACCTAAACGCTGGTCCGACCTAGGCCGGGCGCCGGGGCGGCGTTCGCCCGGGGTGGAAGCGCAACGGGCGGCCGGCCCCGTTTGCGATAATGGGCTCATGCAATCTCTGGGTAGCTCCTCGTCCACGTCCAACGACACCACGGCCCGCGGCCGGTTTTCCATGTTCCGCATCAGCGGGCCGGGGCTGCTGGTCTTCATCATCGCGTTCGTGGTGGCCGTGATCTTCGCGGCCAACCAGAACGACGTCGTGGGCTGGATCGTGGCGATCATCGCCGGCTTCTGGCTGGCGCTGGCCTCCTTCGTCGTGTTCAGCATCCAGAAAGCCGCCAAGAAGGCCGGGGCCAGGCTGAACGAGGCCCAGAACGCGTTCAACGCCGCAGCGGGGCGGCCGCCGGCGGCGGGCAGCGCGGACCACGGCGGAACCCGCGTGGTGAGCGAAAGCCGCGCAGCGGACAGCGTCCGCGACATGAAGCTGGACCACTCCTTCAAGATTGTCCAGGTCCAGGTCCGGGTGGTCGAGCAGGAGCGGGCGAAGGGCGAAGCGGCGGACCGCGACACGATCAGCCGCGCCCTGGAGACCATCGAGATCACCGCCACCAACGCGCGGGACATGATCAAATCCTCGGGCGGCGATGACGCTCCCGTCAGCGGAACCATCATCGACTAGAGTGGATCGGGTGAGCTCGGCATTGAAGAAGGACCACCTTCGCATCGCGTCAGTCAACGTCAACGGCCTCCGTGCCGCCTACAAGAAGGGCATGGCGGAGTGGCTTGAGCCGCGCGAGGTGGACATCCTGTGCCTCCAGGAGGTCCGCGCGCCGGACGCGATCGTAGAGGAACTGCTCGGCGAGGGCTGGTACATTCTCCATGCCGAGGCCGAGGCCAAGGGCCGGGCCGGCGTTGCCATTGCCTCCCGGGAAGAGCCCCTGGCCACCCGGGTGGGGATCGGCGATGACTTCTTCGCCACGGCCGGACGCTGGGTCGAGGCGGACTACATCGTGCGGGACGCGGACGGGCAGGCTTCACAGATGACCGTCGTGAGCGCCTACGTGCACTCGGGCGAGGCCGGCACTCCCAAGCAGGACGACAAATTCCGTTTCCTCGACGTCATGGTCCAGCGGCTGCCCGAACTCGCCAAGCACAGTGACCACGCGCTGGTGGTGGGCGACCTCAACGTCGGCCACACGGAGCTGGACATCAGGAACTGGAAGGGCAACGTCAAACGTGCCGGCTTCCTGCCGGAAGAGCGGGCCTATTTTGACCGCTTCTTCGGCGAGGAAATCGGCTGGAAGGATGTTCACAGGGGCCTGGCGGGTAACGTCGACGGCCCCTACACTTGGTGGTCGCAACGGGGCCAGGCCTTCGACAACGACACCGGCTGGCGCATCGATTACCACATGGCCACGCCCGCTCTCGCTGCTGCCGCAGTGTCAGCCGTTGTTGACCGGGCAGCGTCCTGGGACACACGCTTCTCCGACCACGCCCCGCTGGTAGTGGACTACCGGCTCTAGTCTTAAGGCTTCCACGAATGACCACCACTTCAACTGCGACCACTGTGGCCCAGGCCGGCGTCGCCCCCGACGCTCAGACTGCCACCGCGAAGGACGCCTCTGCGGCCACCGCGGCCCGGCACCGCATCCTCTCCGGCATGCAGCCCTCCGCCGACTCCCTGCACCTGGGCAACTACCTCGGCGCCCTCGTGAACTGGGTCCGGATGCAGGACGAGTACGACGCCGTCTTCTTCATCCCTGACCTGCACGCGATCACCGTTCCGCAGGATCCGGCCGAGCTGGCGCACCGCACCCGGGTCACGGCCGCGCAGTACATTGCCGGCGGCGTCGACGTCGACAAGTGCACGCTCTTCGTCCAGTCCCAGGTGCCCGAGCACGCCCAGCTGGCGTGGGTCCTGAACTGCATCACTGGCTTCGGCGAGGCGTCCCGGATGACCCAGTTCAAGGACAAGGCGCACAAACAGGGTTCAGACCACGCCAGCGTCGGGCTGTTCACCTACCCCATCCTGCAGGCAGCGGACATCCTGCTGTACCAGCCGCACGGTGTCCCCGTCGGCGAGGACCAGCGCCAGCACGTGGAACTCAGCCGTGACCTGGCCCAGCGGTTCAACTCCCGCTTCGGCGACACGTTCACGGTGCCGCAGCCCTTCATCCAGAAGGAATCCGCGAAGATCTACGATCTGCAGCACCCCACCGCCAAGATGTCCAAGTCTGCGGAGTCGCCGGCAGGGCTGATCAACCTGCTGGACGAGCCCAAGGTCACGGCCAAGCGGATCAAGTCCGCCGTGACGGACACGGAGACCGAAATCCGGTTCGACCGGGAGGCGAAGCCGGGCGTGTCCAACCTGCTGACCATCTACTCCTCGATCACCGGGCAAAGCGTCGACGCCCTCGTCACCGCCTATGAGGGAAAGATGTACGGCCACCTGAAGGCGGACCTCGCCGAGGTGGTCACGGAGCACCTGACCCCGATCCGGAACCGGGCCAAGGAGCTGCTGGACGATCCCGCGGAGCTGGACCGGCTGCTGGGCCTCGGCGCGGACAAGGCCCGGGAGATTGCCTCGCTGACCCTGCGCGACGTCTACGCCAAGGTGGGTTTCCTGCCCTACGCCGGCGCCCAGGGAGTCCGCTAGGTCAATGTCCTCCGTCAGCAAAGTCACCGCGAAAGCCGCCACGTCGAACGGACAGCGCAGCGAAGGCATCAGCATCGGTGTGATCCTGAGGTTCCCGGCGGACATCGCCGAGGAGCTCCAGCGCTGGCGGGCATCCTTCGGGGATCCCATGGCCGCCGTCGTCCCGGCCCACATCACTCTGGTCACCACCACCATGACGAAGGACTGGGCCGCGACCCAGCGCCATGTCCGGGACGTGGCACGGCGGCAGGAGCCCTTCACTGTGACCATCGCAGGGACCGGGTCTTTCCGGCCGGTGTCCCCGGTGGTCTTCCTGAACGTAGAGGACGGCTTCGGGGACTGCGTGAACCTGCACCGCCAGCTGCAGTCCGGCCCGCTGGAGCGGGAACTGCCGTTCGGCTACCACCCGCACGTCACCGTGGCCCACGATGTCGCCCCGGAAAGCCTCGACGAGGCCGAAACGGTCCTGAAGGATTACAGGGCCACGTTTCCTGTGGCTAGCATGGGACTTTACGAGCACGATGACAACGGCATCTGGCAGCTACGGGAAGAGCTTGATTTTGGGACCAAACCTGACCACGACAGAGGCCCGGACGGCACCGCAGGCGCCCGATAAGCCGCCGCTCCCCACCGATCTGGCCGGGCTGAAACTGGAAGTCATCCGCAAGAGGGTCGAATGGGGCCGGGCCCGGCGCTCCGGCGGCGGCATGGTCGCGTCCCTGATCGCGATGATGAACTGGCTCCTGGCCCGGCTGAACATGCTGCTGCCCCTGCGCGCATACTCGCACTACCTGCGTCAGCGTGGCCCGCTGTTGAGTGCCGGCATCGGCTTCCGGATGTTTTTCTCCATCACGGGCCTGTTGGCCACTGGCTTGTCCTTGGCCGGCCTCGTGCTCAGCGACCACCCGGCCCTGCTGGACCAGGTCATCAGGAGTGTGGCCGCCGCCGCGCCCGGCCTGTTGCAGGTCGACGGCAGCGAGGGGCTGGTTGACCCCTATGCGCTGCTGAACCCCACCAGCCTGGGTTGGGCCGCCGGGATCGCCGCCGTGGTGACGGTGTTCACGTCCCTGGGCTGGATCAGCGGCATCCGCGACGGCATGCGGAGCATGATGCAGCTCGGCCCCTTGGTGATGAATCCGATCCTGCAGATACTCAAGGACGTCGGCACGCTGCTGCTGATGGGGCTGGCCCTGGTAGTCAGCTCCGCGGCCTCGCTGATCTTCGGCACGGCCGCCGGATGGGTTACCGGGCAGCTGGGCCTCGAGCCGATAATTGCCGGGCCGCTGACGACCTCCGTCACGATCCTCGTCCCGCTGCTGCTCGGCTGGGGCACCGCCCTGATCATGTACCGGGTGGCCGCCGGGCTGAAGCCGGCCCGGCGCTCCCTGCTGGAAGGGACCACTCTCGCCGCGGTGGGCACCACCATCCTGCAGATCTTCAGCACCCAGCTGCTGGCCAGCGCGGGCAAGAACCCCATTCTGGCGCCCTTCGCCATCATCATCGGCCTGCTGATCTGGTTCAACCTGGTCAGCCAGGTCTACGTGATCTGCGCCGCGTGGGTGGCGATCCGGGAGGAGGACCTCAAGGCCGGGCCCGCCGCCGCGACCACCGGCTGGGGTGCCCGGCGCGTCCAGCCGGGTAAAACCCCGGTAGAGCAGCGGGTCCGCCGCAGGCCGCTGGCCGCCGCGTTCAGGCGTCGAGGTACTGGTCGGCCCACGCCGAAATAATCTTCGCCGCACGGGCCGCCTGGCCTTTGCCGGTCAGGAGATGGTCGCTGCCCTCCAGCGAGACGAAGCTGCGCGGGTGGCGTGCCGTCTGGAAGATGGTGCTGGCGTTTTCGATCCCGACCGTATTGTCGGTGGGGGAGTGCAGCACCATCAGCGGCTTGTGCAGCTGCCGGATGCAGTCCGTCAGGTCCGCGTTCTCGAGATCCTCGACGAAGTGCCGGCGGATCTCCACCCGCTTGCCGCCGAGGTCCACCTCGGCGCTTCCCTCGCTCAGGATGCGGTCCAGGGCCGCGTCAAAGACGTGGGCCACGTGCTTGGGGGAGAAGGGGGCACCCACGGTGGCCACGGCCCTCAGCTCCGGGATCTGCCGCGCGGCGGACAGGACGGCCGCGCCGCCAAACGAGTGGCCCACCAGCAGGGAAACCCGCCGGTCTGAGTCCCGCATGAATTCGGCGGCCTTGACGGTGTCGGCCACCTTGTGGCTGAAGGACCCCTCCGACCACATTCCCGCCGACTCTCCGAGCCCCACGTTGTCGAACCGGAGCATGCCCACGCCGTTGTCCGCCAGGGCCTTGCACATCCGCGACGCCGAGGGGCTGTCCTTGCCCAGGGTGAAGCCGTGCGAGAACACACCCCAGCCCTTGACCGGGCCCTCCGGCAGGTCCAGCACGCCGGAGAGCCGCTCGCCGGTGGAACCCAGGAACGAGACTTTTTCTGAGTGGGACAAAGTGTCCCCTTTCGTGTGAGGGCGAATCATTGAGGGCCGAAACGACGGCGGCGCCCCCACCCGGAAGGTGAGAGGCGCCGTCGTCGGTAACTACTGAAGGTGAAGCCGGTAATGCGGGCCGGTGAACCGGTCCTTAGACCTTGCGGGACAGGATGGCCTGCTTGACCTCAGCGATTGCCTGCGTGACCTGGATGCCGCGGGGGCATGCTTCGGTGCAGTTGAAGGTGGTGCGGCAGCGCCACACACCTTCCTTGTCGTTGAGGATCTCCAGGCGCATGTCGCCGGCGTCATCACGGGAATCGAAGATGAAGCGGTGCGCGTTGACGATCGCCGCCGGGCCGAAGTACTGCCCGTCGGTCCAGAACACCGGGCAGGACGAGGTGCACGCGGCGCACAGGATGCACTTGGTGGTGTCATCGAACCGTTCGCGGTCCTCGGCGGACTGCAGGCGTTCCTTGGTGGGCTCGTGGCCACGGTTGATCAGGAAGGGCATGACTTCGCGGAAGGACTGGAAGAACGGCTCCATGTCCACGATCAGGTCCTTCTCCACCGGCAGGCCCTTGATGGGCTCGACCGTGATGGGCTTGGACGTGTCCAGGTCCTTCAGCAGGGTCTTGCAGGCGAGGCGGTTGCGGCCGTTGATGCGCATGGCATCGGAGCCGCAGACGCCGTGGGCGCAGGAACGGCGGAAGGAGACGCTGCCGTCCATCTCCCACTTGATCTTGTGCAGGGCGTCCAGGACACGGTCGGTGCCGTACATGGTGACCTTGAAGTCATCCCACGTGGCGTCCTCGGAGACCTCGGGGTTGTAGCGGCGCACGCGCAGGGTGACGTCGAAGGACGGGATTTCCCCGCCCCCGCCGACGCCGGCGGGCAGTTCGATCTTGGATGCTGGCTCAGCGAGTTCAGCGCTCATCTTAGTACTTCCTCACCATCGGCTCGTAGCGCGTAAAGACCACCGGTTTGGTGGCAAGCCGGATGCCGGCAATCGACTCGGCGGAACCGTCCGCCGGGGCGTGGTCATCCTTGTACGCCATGGAGTGCTTCATGAATTTTTCGTCGTCGCGCTCGGGGAAGTCCTCGCGGAAGTGGCCGCCGCGGGATTCCTCGCGGTGCAGGGCCGCCACGGTCATGACCTTGGCGAGCTCGAGCAGGAAGCCCAGCTCCACCGCCTCGAGCAGGTCCAGGTTGAAGCGCTTGCCCTTGTCCTGGACGCTGATGCGCTGGTACCGCTCCTCGAAGGAGGCAATGTCCTTCAGGACCTGGTTCAGCGTGTCGGCGGTGCGGAACACCTGCATGTTGGCGTCCATGGTGTCCTGCAGTTCCTTGCGGATCGCAGCGACCTTCTCGGTGCCGTCAGAGGTGCGGACGTGGTCCAGCAGGTTCAGCGTGTAGGCCTCCGGGTCAACGGGGAGCTCCACGAAGTCGGCGGTCTTGGCGTACTCGGCGGCGGCGATGCCGGCGCGCTTGCCGAACACGTTGATGTCCAGCAGCGAGTTGGTGCCCAGGCGGTTGGAGCCGTGGACGGAGACGCAGGCGACCTCGCCGGCGGCGTAGAGGCCCGGGACCACCGTGTCGTTGTCCTGGAGGACCTCGGCGCTGATGTTCGTGGGGATGCCGCCCATGGCGTAGTGCGCCGTCGGGAACACCGGAACCGGCTCCGTGTACGGCTCCACACCCAGGTAGGTGCGGGCGAACTCGGTGATGTCCGGCAGCTTGGCATCGATGTGCGCAGGCTCAAGGTGCGTCAGGTCCAGGAGGACGTAGTCCTTGTTCGGGCCGCAGCCGCGTCCCTCACGGACTTCGTTGGCCATGGAGCGGGCCACGATGTCGCGCGGGGCGAGGTCCTTGATGGTGGGCGCGTAGCGCTCCATGAAGCGTTCACCCTCGGAGTTGCGCAGGATCGCGCCTTCGCCGCGGGCGGCCTCGGAGAGCAGGATGCCCAGGCCGGCCAGGCCGGTCGGGTGGAACTGGAAGAATTCCATGTCCTCCAGGGGGATGCCCCGGCGGAACGCGATGCCCATGCCGTCACCGGTCAGGGTGTGGGCGTTGGAGGTGGTCTTGAAGACCTTGCCGGCGCCGCCGGAGGCGAACACCACGGACTTGGCCTGGAAGACGTGCAGCTCGCCGGAGGCGAGGTCGTAGGACACGACGCCGGCGACGCGCTTCTGCTTGTACGGCGTGCCGTCCTCGCGGACAGCGTCCTCTTCGACGGTCAGCAGGTCCAGGACGTAGTACTCGTTGTAGAACTCGACGTTGTGCTTGACGCAGTTCTGGTACAGGGTCTGCAGGATCATGTGGCCGGTGCGGTCGGCGGCGTAGCAGGCGCGGCGGACCGGTGCCTTGCCGTGGTCGCGGGTGTGGCCACCGAAGCGGCGCTGGTCAATGCGGCCCTCGGGCGTGCGGTTGAACGGCAGGCCCATCTTTTCCAGGTCCAGGACGGCGTCGATCGCTTCCTTCGCCATGACCTCGGCGGCGTCCTGGTCAACCAGGTAGTCGCCGCCCTTGATGGTGTCGAAGGTGTGCCACTCCCAGTTGTCTTCCTCGACGTTGGCCAGGGCTGCACACATGCCGCCCTGCGCCGCGCCGGTGTGGGACCGCGTGGGGTAGAGCTTGGTCAGTACTGCTGTTCGGGCGCGCTGACCTGATTCGATCGCCGCGCGCATCCCGGCGCCACCGGCACCGACGATCACGACGTCGTACTTATGGACCTGCATACCAGACGCTCTTTCTCTCAAAATTCGCTATAAACCACCGGCAGGCCGCGCCTGCCCGGTGAAGTCTCGTGCAATCTGCGCCTGCGCTCGGCAGGCAAGATCAGTTGCCGTGACGGACCGCGGATTCCTGCCCGGACGGGCTGTGGTCCGCGGCGGTTCCGCCGCTACGGCCGGGCCCCTATGGTGCGGGGCAGAAACCGCCGGGAAGCTGGACGCCGTTGGCCACGGGGCACGGATTGAACGTGAAGATGACCAGGGTGCCCAGGATGATGATGACCGTGGTGGCCGCGTAGAGCACAATCTTCAGCCAAAGGCGCGTTGCGTCCTTCTCGGCGTAGTCATTGATGATCGTGCGGACGCCGTTGGTGCCGTGCAGCATGGCGAGCCACAGCATGGCCAGGTCCCAGAACTGCCAGAACGGGTCGGCCCACTTGCCGGCCACAAAGCCGAAGTCGATCGCGTGGATGCCCTCGCCGACCAGCAGGTTCACGGTCAGGTGGCCGAAGATCAGCACCACCAGCACGACGCCGGAGAGGCGCATGAAGAGCCA
>Ga0207691_10003324_pt1 | contig 15656 bp, 7 predicted proteins | sample KBSM13metaG_FD_184327 | JGI IMG/M metagenome (GOLD analysis project Ga0207691, IMG submission 184327) | Miscanthus rhizosphere microbial communities from Kellogg Biological Station, Michigan, USA - KBS M1-3 metaG (SPAdes) (version 2) | ecosystem: Host-associated > Plants > Roots > Rhizosphere >... | reverse complement strand
GGGATCCGGCACGTTGAGCGTTTCCAGCACGACCTGGGTGAGCGGCACTGCGGTCGCCAACGTTCCAACGCTTCCGCAGGCACTTCCCTCGACAACGGTCGGCGCGCCGACTCGAGTCGTGCGCGTGCCGGCAGGCGGCGATCTCCAGGCTGCGCTGAACGCCGCGCGACCGGGCGATGAGATCCGACTCGCCGCGGGTGCCACCTGGACCGGTAACTTCGTGATTCCCGCGACGACGTCGTGCTCGGTGTCCAGCTGGATCACGCTGCGGTCGGACGTCTCGGACGCACAACTGCCGGCTGCGGGTGTGCGCATGACCCCTGCGGCCGCGACCGGGCTTGCGAAGATCGTGACCAACAACTCCACCGCCGCGCTCGGCACCACAGGCCCGACGTGCGGTTGGCGATTGTTCGCGCTCGAGATCGTTTCGAACGCCCCGTCGACGGTCCTCAACTACGGGATCGTGAAGCTCGGCGACAGCAGCGACCTCCAGACGTCGCTGAGCAGGGTGCCGCAGGACTTCATTCTCGACAGGGTATACGTGCACGGGACCAAGACCGCCACCTTGAGGCACTGCGTCGTACTTAATTCGGGTCGGACCGCAGTGCTCAACTCGTGGATCAGTGAGTGCCACGCCAAGGGGTTCGATTCCCAGGCGATCGAGGGATGGAATGGGCCTGGCCCTTACCTGATCGAGAACAATTTCCTCTCTGGCGCCGGTGAGAACGTCATGTTCGGCGGCGGCGATCCCGGTATCTTCGGCCTTTCGCCGAGCGACATCACGATCCGCGGGAACCACGTCTGGAAGGATCCGACGTGGAAAGGCACGTGGACGGTCAAGAACCTGTTCGAGCTCAAGAACGCGCGCCGCGTACTCATCGAGAACAACGTCTTCGAGAACAACTGGGCGGATGCGCAGCAGGGCATGGCGATCGTGATCAAGTCGTCGCAGGACGCCTGCGGGACGTGCACGTGGCAGGGCACGACCGACGTGACCTTCCGCTACAACATGGTGAAGAACTCGCCGCGCGGCTTCCACCTTCAGGCCGTCGACTGCTCGGGCCAGAAATGCGTCGACGTCCACGTCCGGCGAGTGCGTGCTGAGAACAACCTTTTCTACAACATCGGGACGTTCAACGGAACGGGCTCGGACGGGTTCCTGATGCTGCTGTTGCTCGACCTGCGGGACGTGGCGATCCGCCACAACACGTTCGTCGGCAATCTGCCAACCCGCGGCACGGCGCTCGTGATGGACGGCGGAAACGGGCAGGCGCGTAACCTCACGATCACGGACAACGTGTTCGCAAGCGGCGTTGGCTACGCGATCCTCTACTCTGGGACGAGGGTCGGCTCGGAGAGCCTGCGCGCCATGGCCGGCGACTCGTGGACGTTCGCGCGCAACGCCGTCGGCAGCGTCAATCCGGAGTACGTGCGCCTTCACCCGCCCGGCAACTGGTACGCGCCGACTGTCGCGAAGATCGGGTTCGTTGACCAGGAGGGCGGTGACTTCCGCCTCAGCGCCAAGAGCGAGTTCAAGCAGCACGGTCTGGGCGGCACCGATCCCGGTGCCGACCTGAACGGGCTGAAAAAGCGGCTGGAAGGGGTTGTAGTTCGTTAGGCGCTCAACGCAGCAGTGCGTCGAGGTCCACGGTGCGCGGCGTGCGGTCGCGCACTGACTCGAGGATACGGAGACACACGAGGGTCGATCGTGCCCCGTCGCGTACCGACACGGCGGGTGCCTCGCCCTTGCGGATCGAGTCGATGAACCCACGCATCTGCTGCTCGTAGCCCTTCTCGGGCCACCACTTGGACTTCGTGCTTCGCGTCCCGGTGCGCGACTGGAACCATTTGAAGTCTTCGACGATCGCGCCGAGACCGGGCGCCCATCCTTCGACGCGCTCCCCCGCCGACGTCTTGCTGCCGATCGTGCAGTAGGTGAGGTTCGCGACCGACCCGTCGGCGAACCCGATCGTCGACGCCACGTTGTGGTCGCCAATGGGCTCCTTCGCGGTGGTCGGCAAACACGCACCGCTCACCCACACGGGCTCGGATTCGAGCAGCCAGTAGAGCAGGTCGGTGAAGTGGCAGCCCTCGCCCAGAATCGCGCCGCCGTGCTGCGATTCCGCTGCCCAGTAGGTGCCCGAAAGCCCCGGTGAATTCACTCGGCAGTTCACGACCGCCGGACCGCTGCGACGCGACAGGAGTCGCTTCTGCTCGACGTAAAACGGCGCGAAGCGCCGGTTGAACCCCACCGTGAGGAGCCTGCCCGTTTCCTCCACCGCGGTGTTCAGCGCGCGACACTCGAGCTCCGTGAGCGCCATCGGCTTCTCGAGGAAAACGTGCTTGCCGGCGCGCAACGCGGCCTCGGCCTGCTCGGCGTGCTGCTGGTTGCGGCTCACGATCAGCACGACATCGATGTCCTGGTCTTCGAGGATCTGCTGGTATTCCGAGCAGGCGTACGCCGCGCCGAATCGCTTGCCGTATGTCGCGCCGCGCGGCCCACTCGCTGAGTAGACCGCATGGAGTGAGACACCATCGATCTTCGCGATGTTCGGGAGGTGCGCCCACCGTGCCAGGTTGCCTGCTCCGACCAGCGCAACTTTGAGATCCCGCGACTTCCGCGGAGCGGCCGGCGCCAGATCGACCCGCCGGCGCGGGGCGAACGTCAGCTCCGTCGCGGACACTGCGCTGTCCGGGTAGCGCAACACGACCGCGAGGCTGTTCGACCCGGGCGCCATGATGGTGTCGTACGCCGTGGACGCCTGCGCAAGATCGAACGTGTGGCTGATCATGGGCCTAACGTCGACACGCTTCGTCGCGATGAGCCGGAGAAACTCCTCCATGTTCCGGTTCTCGGTCCATCGGACGTACCCGGCCGGGTAGTCGCGTGCCTGACGCTCGTACGTCGGGTCGTAGCTTCCCGGTCCGTAGGCGCGCGAGACGACGACGTCGATCTCCTTCACGTACATAACGTCGCGCGAGAGGTTCATCTCCACGGCGCCCACGACAACGACCTTGCCGCGCTCACGACACAGTCGCAACGCCAGCTCCACCGGCGCCGATGACTTGGCGGCGGCCGCGACGATCACGCAATCCGCACCCCGCCCGCCTGTGAGCGCCGCGATGCGGCGCTCGGCCTCGTCGCCCGGGGCGAACGCGTGATCCGCACCGAGTCGCTCGGCCAGCGCGATCCGGTCCGGGCGCAGGTCGAGCGCGATCACGACGGCGCCCTGCGCGCGCGCGATCTGGGCGACCAGCTGGCCAATCATGCCCATGCCGACGACGGCGACGATGTCGCCGACGCCGAGGTTCGCCATGCGGACGCCGTGCATGGCAATGGCGCCTAACGTGGTGAAGCAGGCTTCCTCGAACGACACGTCATCCGGGATACGGGCCACCAGGAGACGTCCCGCCAGCACCGTCTCGGCATGTCCTGTCCCTTCACCGCCGTATGCGACGCGAGTACCGACCTCCAGATCCGTCACTGACGGGTGGCGGTCAACCACGTAGCCAGCACCCGAGTAGCCCAGCGCGGCGTACTCGGAGAACTTCGCTTGCACCTCCGCCGCCGTCCGGACCGGCCCGGCCACTTTCATCGCGTCGTAGATCTTCCGCAAATGCGACGGATTCTCGGCGACGCTGCTCAGGAGACTTTCCTTGTGAATGCTCGCCGTCTCGGTACCGGCGCTGATCAGCGAATACATCGGGCGGACGAGCACGTGGTGCGGCGTCGGCGCCGGATCCGGTACCTCGTCGACGACGATGTGCTTCAGGCCCTTTCGTAACACCTGCTTCATTGAATCTCCGAGCGAATCGGGGAGGGGACGGATGACATCACTGCTCGACCAAGCTCGTCGTACGCCTCGAGCCACGCCGAACGAACCGCAGGCCACGCGTAGTTCACGCAGGCCTTTCGCCCGTTGCGGGCGAGATGCACCGCAAGATCGTCATCGCGGAGGAGTCGCATGGCCTGGTCAGCCAGCGCCTGGTGATCGTCACGCGGCACAATGAGCGCCGTTTCATCGTGCGTGACGATGTACGGGACGCCTCCGGCATCGGTGGTGACGACGGGGAGGCCGCACGAGAGACACTCGATCACGGAGCCCGGCATGTTGTCGATGTTGGTCGCAGTGAGGTACACGTCGGACGCATCGTAGAGGTCCGGCATGTCGCCCCACGGCACGCGCCCGACGAACCGCGTGTTCTTCAGTTCGAGGTCCACCGCCAGCTGCTCGAGCTGCGGCCGCATCCAGCCGTCACCGGCCACCACCAGGGATGCCTCTGGGTAGTTGCGCTGCACAACCGCGAACGCCCGCAATACACAGGGCACGTTGTACAGCGGCTCGTGGAGGCGGCTCGTCAGGAAGACGGGGCGAATCGGCTTGCGCTCGCGGTAACGGAAGACGTCGAGCTCCACGACATTGTGAATCGCGCGCGCCTGCAGACCGAACTTCGCGAACACATCGACCAAATAGCCGGATGGCACGACGATCAAGTCAGCCATCCGGATGAATGGCAACGCAGTCAGCTTCCAGTTCGCCAGGTGATCCTCGGCTTCGCCGCTGTGGTAGTTGAGCAGGAGCCGTTTCCGATACAGCTTGGCGAGGATGATGATCGGCAGCACGGACAGCAGGTACGAGTAATACGACGCCGAGTAGGCGTGTATGACGTCGTACCGCCACATCCGGGTCGCCGCCATGATCCAGTACACGACGGTGTTGACCACCGTGCGGACGTACTTGATTCGCTGAAGAAAACGCAGCGGCCGCGGCAGCCGCGGCGCGTGTGGAATGAAGCCGATCTCGACGGATGGCTCGGCGGCCAGTCCGTTCATGAGGCGCTCCGCCTGGCGCGATTGTCCCCCGAGCACGTCGATCGACGGTGCGAGGATGCACACGCGCACTGGACGACTTCGATTTCCGTCGCCGTGTGCAGTGACGGCGGTTTTCGTGCTCGAATCTATGGCGAGGCCCGTCATTGATTGCGGGTCATTGCGATCGGTGGACACGTGCGGACATCACGGCTTGTATACCGCATGGACGAGCGAAGCCCATCGGCAGATGTCGGATCGGTCAAAGCAGCTTACGGGCCAGCGTCGCCCTGCCGTTCCCCTTCTCCATAGAGTCGCCGCGGTACGACATTGGACGCCATACCGGGCGGGTCGGGTAACCGCAACATTCGCGGCCAAAGTTAGTTACCTCACGGGCTGTAGGCGAAACGCTACAACGTGTCCGGGCATCTCCACATGAACGCCTCGCGTACCATGCGAGGTGCCGCCCATGACCCACGGATAGTCCGGTCGGGGACTTGCATACCGGTTTCGTTCCGTAGAGGCGCAGCTCGGCTGCTCCACAGGCTATCGTTCGGTCGGATTCCGCCCCGCAAGCGCCGCTCCGGCCACGCGGGCCAGTTCTCTCTTGCCAGGTCGTGCCCAAAGCGTCTCGCCGTCGTCTCGCGACACTGATCCGGATCCGCCAGGAGGTCGAAAAGCGACTCGATCGCGTTGCCCCGTATCTGCGGGGTCCGTCGGCGCTCGCGGGCGTGCTCACGCCGACCTTCGGCGAACTGGCTGCAGGTATGGATGGCGACGCGTTGCGACGAGCTCTGGCCGCCGCGTCCGAGCGCCGGTTCCCTCTCTCCCATCTTCGCGGACGAGACTCCAGGTCGCTGCCGGCGCTCGATGCGCTGAAGCGATCGGTCAGCGACGCTGCGAATGGCAGGTGGTCCGTTTTCGGAGCTTCGCTTCGGATCGACCCGACCCGGCACGAATGGAATCGACACCCAATGTCCCGAGCGCTCGTCTCGCGTCTGCATTGGAGTCGCGTTCGCTACATGGACGGGATTGCTGGCGGCGACGTGAAGGTGATCTGGGAGCTGAGCCGGCATCACCATCTGGTCCGGTCGGCGCAGGGGTACTTCCTCGATCGAGATGAAGACACAGCCGAGCGGCTGCTGGCGTTGCTCGACTCGTGGATCGCCGAAAATCCACACGGCGTCGGAGTCAATTGGACGAGCAGTCTGGAGGTAGCGTTCCGGGCCATCGCATGGTGCTGGATCTGGGCGTTGACGTGCGGGTCATCCTCCTGGACGCCAGTGCGCGTGCGGCGCTTTCTCGTCTCACTTTGGCATCACGCGCGACACATCGAGCGATTCGACTCGATTCACCACAGTCCGAACACCCACCTCACGGGTGAAGGCCTCGGGCTTCTGTACGTCGGCTTGATGTTTCCGGAGTTGCGCCGCGCATCCGACTGGGCGGCCCTTGGGCAGGACATTCTCGAGTCCGAGTTGGATGTACAAGTCTTGAGCGACGGGATGCATTACGAGCGGTCCGTTGGGTACCACAAGTACACCGCGGAGTTCTACCTCCACTATCTCCTCCTCGCCCGCGCGTTCGGCCTCGCCGTGCCCGACTCGACGCGTGATCGAGTGCGAGCGCAAGTGGACGCTGCGCGGCTCCTCCGCCGGCCCGACGGTACCTGGCCGATCGTCGGCGACGAAGACAGCGGTGACACGCTCCTTCTGGGTCCTGTGGATCCGCAGGACGAGGGGCCGGTGCTCGCGCTCGGGGCAAGCCTGTTTCGTGATCGTGACCTCGTCGCGCTCACGACGGATGCCCATCGCGCAGCCGCGTGGTGGCTCGTGGACGAGCCGGACTGGCAGTGGCTCCACGATGCGGCGAACCGCGGCTCGTTAGAGAGCGATCGCGCTCAGCCTTCGAACCCCGCGCGAGAACTGCAGCGGAACGCGCTACACGACTCGGGCGCTCTGCCCGTGGCGGGCTATTTCGTGGGGCGGGAAAGCGAGGACACTGACGCGTGGTGGTGCCTCGTCGACGCGGGCCCACACGGCGGAGATCGCACGGGCCACGCGCACACCGACCTCGGGCACGTGGAGATTGCACGTGGCGCAACCCATGTCGTCGTCGACCCCGGATGTGCCGGGTACACGATCGGTCGCGACGCGCGGGACCGTGCCCGCTCGGAGGCGGCTCACGCCTGCCTCGTCGTCGAAGGGTCGCCGCTTGCCGTGCCCGCTGGCTCGTTCTCGTGGTCTCAGCTGGCTCCGACGCCGACAACGCGCTGCGGCGATGACGGACAGGTTTGGTGGTGCGACCTCGCCTACGAGCGCGAGGCAGTGCGTGGGCGGCTGACGCATCGGCGTCAGGTGCTGCTCGTACGCGGGGTGGGAGTGATCATCTGCGATTGGATCGCCTGCGTAACCCAGCAGCCGATCGCCATCCACTGGCCGCTCGGGGCCGCGCCTAACGAAGTAACGCTGTCGGAATCGAGGCTTGTGACGCCGCAGTATCAGGTCGCGTGGAGCGGAGCCACGGGCCCGCTCCACGCATCGGTGGAGTCGACGACTCGCGCGCCGGGTTACGCGCGGCAAGTCGACGCGGCACTTCTGCGCCTCGGGTACCGGGGGCCGCTGCCCGTGTCGGTCGTCACCTGCTTTACGAATCGGGCGACCGGCCTCGTTCGTCATCTGCACGACGGCGACTCGGTGCGCATCGAGCTTCCGGACGGCCTCACCGGGCCGCCCCGAATCCTCTCGATCCGGGCCGGTGGAGCGCCGTCGCTCGAACCGACGGACGCGCCGGCCCCTTCCCTCCCTGTGATCCGATAATGTGCGGTATCTGCGGGATCGTGCTATCCGATCCGAATGCTCGGGTGAATCCCCGCGTGATCGAGCGGATGAGCGATGCCATTGCCCATCGTGGCCCGGACGACGACGGTCAGTACCTGAACGGACGCGTTGGACTCGGCTTCCGTCGGCTGAGCATCATCGATCTGAGTGGCGGCCATCAGCCGATGGCGAACGAGGATGAAACGGTCTGGATCGCCTACAATGGCGAGATCTTCAACCACGCCGAGCATCGGGCGCCCCTCGAGGCGCGCGGACATCGATTCCGCACGCGGTCTGACACCGAGGCGATCGTCCATCTTTACGAAGAGCATGGCAGCACCTGTCCGCGCGAGCTGCGCGGCATGTTCGGCTTCGCCATCTGGGATGAGAAGCGGAACGCTCTGCTGCTCGCCCGCGACCGCAGCGGGATCAAGCCGATGTTCTATGCGACGACGCCGGGCGGTGATCTCATTTTCGGCTCGGAGATCAAGGCGATTCTCGCGAGCGGGATGATCACGCCCGAGGTGGATGACGCGGCGGTTGCCGAGTATTTCGCGCTCGGCACCGTGAGCGGGAGTCGCACACTGATCCGCGGCGTGAAGAAGCTCGAACCGGGGCACACGCTGACCTGGAAGGACGGCCGCGTTGCCATCGAGCGGTATTGGGCGCCGCCGGCGTACGAGCCGGGGCGCGTCGTCGTTCGCGACCTCGCCGAGGCGGCTGATGAGTTCTGGCGGCGATTCGTCGAAGCTGTCGACATCACGCTCATGAGCGATGTTCCGCTCGGTGTGTTTCTCAGCGGCGGACTCGACTCCAGTCTGATCGTGGCGGCCATGCGCGAGCGCGGCGTGTCCGCGCTGCGGACGTTTTCGGTCGGATTCGCCGAGGCGGAGGCGAGCGAGCTGCCGTTCGCGCGTATCGTCGCGAAGACGTTCGAGACGGAGCATCACGAGGTGTCGTGCACGGCGGACGATTTCTTCAACGCGCTGCCGCGGCTCACGCGACATCGGGATCACCCGCTCACGTTCTCGGCGAGCATTCCGCTGTTCTTCGTTTCGGAGCTCGCGGTCTCGAGCGTGAAGGTCGTGCTGACCGGCGAGGGTAGCGACGAGCTCTTCGCGGGCTACGGGCGCTACCCTCGCGCGCTGCTCAACCTGCGCGCGGGTGGTGCCCTCGACGCGGTGCTGCCTAACGTGGCGCGCGGGTCGCTCGCGAAGGCCATCGGCCGCCTCGGTGATGACTACATCGGCAGCCGCCTCAAGCGATCGTTTCTCGCCCGCGCATCGTCGTTCGAGGAATCCTACCTCGAGCCGTTCGCCGACTTCGACGCAGCGCACCGTGCGCTCATCCTCAATGGCAGGTCGGCTGGCGCGTACTCCGAGCTCGGTCCCCTCATCGACCGCGACCTGCTGGCCGTGAACCCGCTGGAGGCCATGCTTCGCTTCGATCAGGTGACCTACATGGAGGAACTGTTGGCCAAGCAGGACCAGATGAGCATGGCCGCATCGATCGAGAGCCGCGTTCCGTTCCTCGACCATCACCTGATCGAGTGGGCAGCGCAGCTTCCACCCGACGTCAAGCTGCGAGGCGGCAACGGCAAGGCGCTCGTCCGCCTGGCTGCGGAGCGTGTGCTGCCTCGATCGATCACTCACACGAAGAAGCGCGGCTTCCTCGTCCCCCTCACGCGCTGGCTGCGCGATCGCGGCCAGGACATTCTTGGAGAATACATGCCCGAGTCCGACGACTCGCTCGTTTCGGCGGCGTACGTACGGCGCCTCCTCGAGGAGCACCGCGGCGGTCGAGACCACACGGCACGGCTGTGGCGAGTCCTGGCGTTTCAGGTGTGGCGCCAGGAGCTCCTTGCGGCTTCGGCGGACACTCCGGCAGCGGTCGCGTCCTGATGGCTCCTCAACTCAAGCCGACCACTGCCGCGGCGCCGCTCCTCGGCGGACTCGATCTCGTCACCTTCGCGAACGACTGGAACGCGGATCCGACGAGCAAGCACCATATCATGCGGCGGTTCGCGCGAACGAACGATGTGTTGTGGGTCGAGGCGGCCGGGATGCGGACGCCCAAGCTCGCCAGCGCGTACGACCGGAAGCGACTGCTCACGAAGGCAAAGGCGATGCTCCGCAAGTCGCGTCCCGCGCTCGATCGGCTGCATGTCCTTTCGCCCCCCGCGCTACCGTACCCGCACTCGGCGATCGCGCAGCAGGCGAACGCGTTCCTCTATCAGTACACGATCGCGCGAGAGCTCGACCGGCTCGGGATGGACCGGCGGCCGGTGCTCTGCTCGTTCGTGCCGCAATGTGCTCCCTACATTCGGCGGATTCCGCGCGAGCTCCTCATCTACTACTGCGTGGACAAATGGTCCGCGTTCGAGGGGTTCGATGCGGCGACCATGGAGCGTGGAGAGCGCGAGCTGTGTGAGACGGCCGACCTGGTGATCGCTTCGGCGCAGGATCTCGCTGAGCGGTGCGCGCGATTTTCGAGCAACGTGCACTACGTTCCACACGGCGTCGACTACGATCACTTCGCTTCGGCGCTCGCGGCCGGGCCGCTACCGGCGGACCTCGCGAGCATCCCGGAGCCTCGCGTCGGGTTTTTCGGACTGATTCACGAGTGGGTCGACGTGGAGTTGATCGGGAAGCTGGCGGATGTGCTGCCGTACTCGTTCGTCATCATCGGATCGGCCAAAACGGACATGAGCCCGGTGGAAGGCAAGCCTAACGTCTTCGTGCTCGGGCGACGGCCATATGCGGAGCTGCCGGCCTACAGCCGCGGCTTCCACGCGTCGATCGTACCCTTCAAGATGACGGAGCTCACGCATTCGGTGAATCCGATCAAGCTGCGAGAGTATGCGGCGGCTGGTCTGCCGATCGTCTCGTCGCCGCTTCCGGAAGTCGTCAAGTGCGCCGACATCGCGACCTGCGCGTCGTCGTTCGACGACTGGGTGGACGCTCTGCGAGCGGCGGTCGAGCGCGCGAAGGATCCGGCCGCGCGCGAGGCGCAATCGCGACGCGTCGCGCACGAGGACTGGGCGTATCGATGCGAGGAGATCGCGCGTCTGGTCGATGCGTCGGCCGGTCGGCCTTCGGCGGCGCAGCGCAAAACGGGGACCTGACGCAGACATGCACCTACTCCACATCGCGGGTGCACGCCCGAACTTTCCGAAGCTGGCGCCCGTCCACCGTGCCGCGTGCGGAGCCGGGTGGCAGCAGACGATCGTGCACACCGGCCAGCATTACGACGCCGCCCTGTCGGATCAGTTCTTCGAGGAGCTCTCCATCCCGCATCCCGAGGAGAATCTCGAAGTCGGCTCGGCGTCCCACGCCGTGCAAACGGCGCGGATCATGGAGCGGCTCGAGCCAATTCTGGATGCGCGACGGCCGGACTGGGTGCTGGTGTACGGCGACGTGAACTCCACGGTGGCCGCAGCGCTCGTCGCGTCGAAGCTGGGCATCCGTCTCGCTCACGTCGAGGCGGGGCTGCGCAGCTATGATCGGACGATGCCGGAGGAGATCAACCGGCTCGTGACCGATCGCCTCGCGAATCTGCTGCTCACCCCGTCGCGTGACGCGAGCGAGACGCTCCGGCGCGAAGGCGAGCCCGAGGACGAGATCGCGTTCGTGGGCAACGTGATGATCGACACGCTGCTCCATTCGCTGCCGGCCGCGCGCGCGACCGGGTTTCGCGACCGCATTGGCGCGGGCGCCGAGTCCATCGTCGTCACGCTGCACCGTCCGTCCAATGTGGACGAGCCGGCACGCCTAACGCGCATCGCGAACGCGCTCCGCCAGCTGGCCGACCGGCACACGGTGTTGTTCCCGGTGCACCCGCGCACGCGGCAGCGCCTGCGAGACACGGGCGCGGATCTCGGACGTGTTCAGGTGCTCGAGCCCATCAGCTACTTCGCCATGCTGGATCTCGTGCAGGGCGCGTACGCCGTGGTCACCGACTCAGGCGGGCTCCAGGAGGAGACGACGGCGCTCGGCGTGCCCTGCTTCACCGTTCGCGCCAACACGGAACGCCCGGTCACGATCACCGAAGGTACCAACGAGCTCGTACCGGATCCCGACCATCTCGTTGCGCGTGTCGAGTCCTTGCGGGTAGAGAAGCGCGTCGGCCGGGTACCCGAGGGGTGGGACGGTCATGCGTCGCGGCGCATCGTCGAGGCCCTCGCGGCAAGAGGCGAGGCCGACGGGCGGGCGGCCTAACGCGAGAGGTCTCGATGCCACGAGGGCGGCGACCGGTCAGGTCGCCGCCCTCGTGGTTTGTCCGCGGTCAGCTCAGGGCACGATCGTGCTGCCCGTTCGCTGCCGAAGTCCCGGGAAGTCCGCGCCAGGGTCCTTGCCGTCGGTTGCCTTGCCGCGATACGGGCTTGCGCTGCCAAGCGAATAGTCGCCGCCGCTCGCATTGGTGAAGCCGACTGCCGCCATGGTTCCCGCGTAGTAGCTCGACTGCGGATGCCATGGGACGAATTCTGGGTCGAGTCCGATGACGACGTTGCGGTCGAACGCCCAGTAGCTCGATGCGAACGCGTTCAGACTCTCCGTGCCGATGCGGGCGCCGGAGTACATCACTGCGCCGTAGGGGCCGCCCTTCGTCGCCACGTTGTTGCTCAACACGATGTTTCGCGCGGCACCGTACGACACGTCGGAGATCATCATCTGTCCGTCGCCCGTGTAGTTGTGAATCATCGTGTTGTGGGCGATGGTGAGGTCGTGCGGGTCCTGCAGGAGGATCAGCATGCGGCCGTACGACGTGCCGTTGTAGGTGCCGATGTTGTAGAACAGGTTGTTCTCGACACGAACACGCGCGACGTGCACCGCAGGATTGGTCTCGGGGTGCGCGGCGATGGCCAGGCCCTGCGGCGAGTTCCGCACGATGTTGTAACGGAAGGTGACGTCGGTCGTGCCCTGCCACGCGGCCGTGCCGCCATCGTTCGCCGACTTGAAGATGATGGCCATCCCTGTCTGCGCGGCGATCCAGTTGTTCTCGAAGACGTTGTTCTCGATCAGGAGACGCCGGGCGCTCTTGAGCTCCAGCAGGTTCTTGATCGTCCAGACGCCCTTCCACGCGGGGTTCTTGTAGAAGTGGTTGCCGCGGATGGTGATGTCGGACGGGACGAGGTTCGTGATGTGCGGGTCGGCGCCGCCGAACATGATGTTCTCGCCAGCGGCCGCCAGGTAATTGTTCTGGATCAGATACGGGCCGGGCCCGTTCCAGCCGCCGATCGCCTGGGAATCGAACCCCTTCGCGTGACACTCACTGATCCACGAATCGGCGATCACAGTGCTGGCGGAGTTGAGGGCGATGCAGCGCGTGAAGTTCGACCCGGACTCGCCGTGCACGTACAGGTGATCGAGTACGAGATTGCGGGGCGCGATGTCCGTCGTCACCTGACTCTCGCCTGCGCTCAGGTTCCCGCCGTCGCCCAGGAACACGAGGCCATAGTTGTACGAGCTGATGACCGGAAGCACGATCTCGAGACCCGACAGTCGGTAGCACGATGCCTTGGGATCAGTGCGAAGCGCCGGAGCGACGGTCGTCGAGACCAGCTTCGCGTAACCGGCAGCGATGGACGGCGTGGTGCGCTGCCCAAGCACCGGCGCCGACGCATCGGTGCGCACCGTGATCCAGGCGCTGCACGGCGACGCGAGGTTCTTGTTGCGGAGCACGAAGTTGCCCGTGAACCTTGCACCGGGCGCAAGGAGGATCGCATCGCCCGGCAGTGCATTATCAAGGGCGGCCTGCAGGTTTCCGCCCGCCGCAACACGAACCACACGGGACGCCGATGGGAGCGCACCATATGTGGGCGTCGTCTGGGGCGCGGCCGGTTGGACGGCCGTCACTCCCGATACGCCCTGACTGGGTGAGGCCACCGTCCCACTCGCGACTGTGAGCGATCCCGATCCGGTCGCGGTCGACGTCTTGGCGGTGATCGTCGCCGTTCCGGCGCTCTTGCCGGTGACTAGCCCGGTGGTCGAGACAGTCGCGATTGCCGTGTTGGAGCTGGTCCAGGTGACCGTGCCCATCGTGACAGCACTGCCCGACGCAGTGGTCTCCTTGGCGACCGCCTGGGTCGTTTGACCGACTGGCAGCGACTGCGTGGAGAAGCTGACGGACATGACGTTGGCGCTGGACGTCGATGTGCCGCTAACGGTCAACGGCTTCGCGGCGCTGATCGAACCACACCAGCCCGTGATATTGGTCGTGCCGGCACGGCGGCCTGTCAGAATCGGTCGCCCGTTCGAATCAATGCCTGTCACGTGCACGATCGTGGTGTCCTGGATCGTCCACTTGACCGTGCGCGAGCTCAGCGCCGCGCCGGTGGAGCTATACACGCTCGCATACGGGGTCGCATGGGCACCAACGGCGATCGTTTTCGGGTAGACAGAGACCACCAAAGAGCTTGCGCCGGTGACACAGGTCGTGGCGGCAACCAGGGGCGCATCGGAGTCCAATCCCTTGATCGCCGGGCTGGCGGGATCGGTCGGTGAGTCGCAGGCAGCGATTGCGGCAGCGCAAACGGCGGCGGCGAACGTGCGGGTACGGCTGACCATCATCGTCTTTGTACTCCCCGTTAGGTCGGCGGCCCGGCAAGCGTGGTGCGCCTCGTTGCGCACGGTAGCCCCGATGGCTTTGCGTCACCGTCTTTCGATCGGTTTTGCCTTTGTCGCTACCCTCCCAGAGAGCAAGGGCCCGCGATCCTGCCGAAACTGTTCAGGCGGCAATGTCGAATCGCCAGGGTCACGTGTCCACCCGATTCGGCGCGGATTGTCGGATGAATCCTGTCCGCGTGGTCAATCTGTATCTCGTTGAAATACAATGAATTACGAGTCTCTAATTTTGTGATGGGCATCACAGACTGAGTGACGCGTCAGTCTGGGCTGACCGGATGGTCTGCCGATGAAGAAGCGGGGCCAGGAGAGAATTTCCTGGCCCCGCCGTTAGGCTTGCACGGTTGGCGGCCGTTGGCCGCCTTTTCCACTGGGCGAGTCGATTGGCTCGCCGAACCTACGCCTACATCCCGACCTTCGAACCGGCCGTCCGTCGGCTTAGCTCATCGATGTTCGCGCCCGGGTCCGTGCCGCCCGACCCGCGCCCCTTGAATGGACTCGACGAAGACAAGCGGTAGTCAGTCGCGCTCGTGAACCCGATTCCGGCGAGCGTCGGATACCAGCTCTCGACCGGGAATTTGGACACGTACGCCGGGTTCACGTTACCCGTCACGTTCCGCTGATAGGACCACGACGATCCCGCCATGGCCTGCAGCGAAGCGATGCCCACCTGCATGCCCGAATAAAACACCGCGTAGTCGGAGTGTCCGGCGAAGATGTTGTCGTCGATCTGGAGTCGACGCGCAGCGCCAGCGCCGTAGTCCATCACGGTTCCAATCCCCGTCGTTGGCAAGTTACCAACGAAGGTGTTGTGTAGCAGCGCGACGTCGGTGAGGTCGTGCGTGAGTAGTGTGAGGAATCCATCGGTTCCCGTGCCGTTGAACGTCCCGATGTTCTCGAAGACGTTGTTCTCCGCACGAACGCGCTGCACGTGGACGTCCACGCACGCCTGGCCGGTGCAGTCGACGGCCTGCACGTTGAACCCGCGCGGCGAGTTCCGCACGATGTTGTAGCGGAAGGTCACGTCCGTCGTGCCTTGCCACGTGCATGTCCCACAGGAGTCCTGCGACGACTTGATCACGATCGCCATGCCCTGCTGCGCATCGGCCCAGTTGTTCTCGAAGACGTTGTTCTCAATGAGCACGCGGCGAGCGTTCTTGAGCTCGAACAGGTTCTTGGCCGTCCATTTGCCCTTCCACGTCGGGTCCTTCCAGACGTGGTTCCCACGTATCGTGATGTCGCTCGGCGAGAGCCCGTAGACTCCCGGGTCTGCGCCACCGAACATGACGTTCTCGCCCGCCCCCGACAGGAAATTGTTCTCGATCAGGTACGGCCCCGGTCCGTTCCATCCCTCGATCGCCTGCGAATCCCAACCCTTCGAGTGGCAGTCGGAGATCCACGAGT
>Ga0207691_10003323_pt1 | contig 15659 bp, 28 predicted proteins | sample KBSM13metaG_FD_184327 | JGI IMG/M metagenome (GOLD analysis project Ga0207691, IMG submission 184327) | Miscanthus rhizosphere microbial communities from Kellogg Biological Station, Michigan, USA - KBS M1-3 metaG (SPAdes) (version 2) | ecosystem: Host-associated > Plants > Roots > Rhizosphere >... | reverse complement strand
TGATGACGGCCAGGCCCGTCCGCTCGGCCAGGGCGGTAACCAGTTCAGCTACGCCTCGCCCGGCGCGTTCATGGTCGACTACCTGGCCACGCTGCAGCACAAGAACAATGACCTGACCCGGCTCTTCGGGCCGCGCCAGTCGGCGGCGGCCGCGCGCATCAACGCCATCCGCGAGCGGGAGGCGATGCAGCGCGCCGCCAACCAGATCACCACCGACACCCCGGGCATCCTGCCCGTGCCGGTGGTCGGGCCAGTGCTGAACACGATCGACGCGAGCAGGCCGCTGCTGTCCTCGCTGGGGCCGAAGGATCTGAGCAATACGCCGGGTACGAAGTTCATCCGCCCGCACATCACCCAGCACACGACGTCGGGCAAGCAGTCCGCGGAGAAGACGGCCCTACCGAGCCAACCGATGAAGATCCAGCCGCTCGAGTTCCCGAAGGAGACTCACGGCGGGTGGGTCAACGTCTCCCGGCAGGACATCGACTGGACCTCGCCCACGGCCTGGGACATCCTCGTTCAGGACCTGGCCGACGCGTACTCGGTGGACACCGAGACCTCCGTGGCCGCGGTGTTCGGCGCCGGCACCGGGATGAACGGGCCGATCACGGTGGCCACCGACGACCTCGCCGGCTGGGCGGCCGCGCTGTACGAGGCGGCGTCGCTGGTGTACCGGGGCTGCGGGCGACTGCCCGACCGGGTGTGGTGTTCCCTCGACGTGTGGGCCAAGATCGGCCCGCTCGTGGACATGAACAAGCTCGTCTTCCCAGGTGCTGCCTCCGGCGGGGCGGGGGAGTCGAGCCTGGCCCGGTTCTCCGGCAACATGTTCGAGCTCGACCGCATCGTCGTGCCGACGTTCCCGGACGGCACCTGCATCGTCGGGGCATCGGCGATGGCCGAGTTCTACGAGCAGCGCATCGGCCTGCTCTCCGCGGTCGAGCCGTCGATCCTCGGTGTTGAGGTCGCCTACGGCGGCTACACCGCGTTCGGGTTCCTCGAGCCGGACGGGTTCACGAAGATCACCGCCCCGACGGGGCTGCCGCTGACCACGACCCGGTCGAAGTCGAACAGCACCGCCTCCTGATCCCCGGCGGCCGGGACGGGCGGGTGCTGCCCGTTCCCGGCCACCGGCCGACCGGTCGGGGGTGACCGTGGCCGAACTGCCGACGCCCGAACGCATCCGCGCCTGGTGCGGGGTGGCCGAGACGTCGCTGTCGATTGAGGACCTGCAGGTCATCTACGACGGGGAGGCGGCCAACCAGTTCTGGGTCTGCCGCACCCCGGATCCGATCGAGGTCACCGAGCGCACCGACGATCAGATCGCCGCGTTCTACCGCCGCTGCGCGCGGGCGATCGCGGCGAAGGGTGTCCCGCTGGGCACGATGCCCGGCTCGGACGAGTTCGGCCCACAGCGGCTGGCGTCCTTCGACGCGGAGATCGAACGCTACGAGGGCCCGACCCGAAGGTTCGTGTTCGGATGAGCGCCGTGCTGACCCAGGCCCAGCAGCGCACCGCGATCGTCGCCGCGCTCGCCGGCGTCACCGCCGACGTCGACGGGCAGACCGTCACCATCGACGCGCACCCGACCCGGCCGCGGCCGACCGCCGCCTACCAGGCGTGGCCGGTGTGGACGGCCTCCCGCCCGGTGGCGATGTGTGTCGCCGAGACCGAATGGCAGGTGGTGGTCGCGCTGCCCGGGGCGGACGCCCAGACCTGGACGCTCACCGGCGACGCCCTGGTCGAGGCTGTCGGCGACGCGCTCGCCGACTGGCATCTCACCCGGGTCGAGCCGGGGCAGCTGCCCGTCGCCGACGGCGCGGCGATGCCGGTGCTGATCTACACGTTCGACATTTAGGAGGAGATCATCGTGCCAGGTACTGCTACCAAGCTCGGCCCGGGCGAACTGACCATCGGCGGCGCCCCGCCCGCCGGCATCGACCTTTCGTGCCAGGTGTCCGCGGCGAAAATCGAGTGGGACAAGGACAAGGAAGACGACACGCCCGTGCTGTGCGGGGAGTCGATCGCCGGCGGGGTCACCTACACCGCGAAGCTCAAGGCCTCGGTTCTACTCGACCTCTCCGACGGCGGCATGGTCGACTTCACCTGGACCAACAAGGGGCTGACGTTCCCGTTCGTGTTCACACCCAACGACACCGCGGCCAAGTCGGTGACCGGCGACCTGATCGTCGACCCGCTCGACGTGGGCGGCGACGAGGTGAAGAAGAACATGTCCGTCGACCTCGAGTGGGACATCGTCGGCGAACCCCTGTGGGGCGATGCCACCATCGCCCGCAGCGGCCCGGCCACCCGCCAGCCCCGCCGCGCCGAGCCCGCCCCGCCGGCCACGGTCGCCGCGGGCGAGATCCCCGAACTGGTCTGACATGCCCGCCCCGGTCGTACGCGTCGAGGGCGCCGACCGGCTGCGGGCGACGATGCGCGCGGCCGGGCTCAAGCTGCGCGACCTGTCCGCGGTCAACCGGCGCACCGCCGCCAAGGTCGCCGCCGCGGCCGCGCCGAAAGCGCCGCGGCGGACCGGGGCGCTGGCGGCGTCGGTGAAACCGCAGGGCACCCAGCGGGTGGCCGCGGTCCGCTCGCGGCTGGTGTACGGCCCGCCGATCCACTTCGGATGGCCCGGCCACAACATCGCCCCGCAGCCCTGGCTGTACGAGGCGGCCGTGGCGACCGAACCGGAATGGACCGGCTACTACAACGACGAGATCGACAAGATTGTCGACACGATCCACGGAGCGTCATGACCGACCGGCTCACCACACCCCGCATGCGGGTGCTCATGTCCGATGGCACCTGCCACGAACTGCAGGCCCTCAATGTCGACCTGGTCGCCTGGGACCGCGAACGTGGCCGCCACCGCGACTGGCCGGCCGCCCAGGACGCCCCGTTCTTGTGGGCCACCTACCTGGCCTGGCATGTGCTGCAGCGAAGCAACCTGTTCACCGGCCCGCTGCCCGCCTTCGAGCTCGACGCCCAGCAGGTCGAGATCCTCGCCGACGACGAGGACGACGATGCGGTGGACCCTACCCGGACGGGTCCCGAGCCCGGATGATCGTCGCGATCGCGCTCGCCACGAACACCCCACCGTCGGCCTGGTGGGATGAGGACGACGCGACCATCGCGACCGTGCTGGACATCCTGAACGAGGCGGCCGACTGATGTCCTCCACCACCCTGGTTATCAAGATCCTGGCCGACGCCACCCAGGCCGCGACGACGATGGACAAGGCGTCGACCAAGGCCGGCAAGTTCGGCGGCGCGCTGAACAAGGCGACGCTGCCGGCCGTCGCGGTGATAGCCGGGCTGGGTGCGATGGGCAAGGCGGCCGCCGACGACGCCCGCGGGCAGGCGATCCTGGCCAACACCCTGGCGAAGACGGCCGGCGCCACCCAGAAGCAGGTCGCCGCGTCGGAGGCGTGGATCGCGCAGACCGCGCTCGCCACCGGGGTGGCCGACGACCAGCTGCGCCCCGCTTTGGGCTCCCTCGCGCGGGCGACCGGCGACGTCGGCAAGGCGCAGGGCGGCATGGGCGTGGCCCTCGACGTCGCCGCCGCCACCGGTAAGGACGTGACCACGGTCGCCACCGCGATGGCGAAGGGGTTCAAGGGCAACACCGGCGCGCTCGGCAAGCTGTTGCCCGGGCTGGACAAGGCGACGCTGAAGTCCGGCGACATGACCAAGATCATGGCTGAGATGTCGCGGATGACCGGCGGCACCGCCGCGGCGGCCGCCGACACCGCGGCGGGCAAGATGCAACGCGCCGCCGTCGCCATGGACGAAGTCAAGGAAACCGCCGGGGCGGCGCTGCTGCCGGTGCTGGACAAGCTCGGGCAGATGCTCGGCGGTATCGCCAAGTTCGCGCAGGAGAACGCCGGCGCTATGCAGGCGATCGTGGTCGTGATCGGGATCCTGGCCGGCGCGATCCTTGTCCTTAACGCTGTGATGAAGGTGGCCCGCGCCGCGACCATCGCGTGGACGGTTGTCCAGGCAATCTTCAACGGGGTCATGGCGATCAACCCGTTCGTGTTGATCGTCATCGGGATTGTCGCGCTGATCGCGATCATCGTGCTCGCCTACAAGAAGTCGCAGACATTCCGCGCGATCGTGGCGGCCGCGTGGGCTGGCATCAAGACCGCCATCTTCGCCGTGTGGAACTTCCTGAAGAGGACGGTGTTCCTGCCCTACATCCTCTATTTCAAGCTGTTGGTGCTGGTGGTCAAGCTCGCCATGGCCGGGATCAAGGTCGCCTGGGCCGGACTCAAAGCCGCCCTCGGCGCGGTCTGGAACTGGCTCAAGGCGCACGTGTTCGAGCCGATCAAAGCGGCGTTCAAGGCGGCGTCGGACAAGGCCGGCGAGGTCGTCGATCTGATCATCAAGGCGTGGGACGGGCTCAAGGCCGGCATGAAAGCGGTCTGGGACTGGATCAAATCCAACGTCATCGACCCGCTCACCGACGCGTTCGACGCCGTCTTCGACGTGGTGCAGAAGGTCGTCGAATGGGTCAAGAAGATCAAGCTGCCCTGGCCGATACAGAAGGCGGTCGACTGGATCACCGGCAAGTCGGCGCCCGCGGCGGCCCCGCCGGCCCCACCGACCGCCCCGGCGGTACGGGGCCGCGGCGCCCGGGCCGCGCCGCCGGCGACCGGGTCGACCGGCACGGGTAACGCGGCGCTGGCCGCGCTCACCCCGGAGTCGCAGGTGATCGTGCAGGTGTCCGACCGGAAGATGGCCCAGCTGGTCGACGTGTCGATCCGGGCGTCGGCGACCAGCGCGGCCCGTAACCTGACCCGCCGCCGGACGGTGACGGTATGAGCCTGACGGTGGCATGGCAGGCCGCGTACGGCTATGTGCAGTTCTCCGTGCGTGACGCCCCGGCCGGCTACACCGTCAAGCGGGTCGCGCTCGGCGCGACCAATCTGATCCCGATCCCCGGATTCGAGACCTCGACCTGGATCTCGACCGTCGACGGCGCCGGCTACGGGGAGGACTACCGCCCGCCGCTGGGCGCCGTGGTCACGTGGGTGCTGTGTCCGGTCGGCGCGACCGCCGACAATGCGGCCTACACCCGGGCGTCGCTGGGCACGCCGTCTGAGGCGTGGCTTAGGGATGTGGCCCAACCGCAGACGTCGCGGCGGGTGAACTGTGTCAACACCGACGACGAGGGGCTGCCCGCCTACCAGCACGTGTACGACATCTCCGGCCGCCGGCTGCCGCTGGTGGTGCACGACATCCGGCAGGGCCGGCACGGGTCGGTGATGCTGCACGTCGACGGCATCGCCGACCGCAACGGCCTCGAGGCGCTGCTGGCCACCGGAAACCCGCTGCTGCTCACACTCTGCGTGCAGGTCGGCTGGGCGCCGTGCATGATGGCCGTCGGCGACGCCACCTTCGCCCGCGACACCCAGGCCGCCAAGTGGTTCCTGCGTTTCGACTACGTCGAGGTCGACGACCCGCTGCGGATGGCCGGCGACCGGGTCGTGGCGGTCACCTGGGCTGATGTCAAGAACGGCTACCCGCAACAGCCCGGCGACCCGTCCCCGGTCACCTGGTCCTGGGTGACGCTGTCGTTCGTGGACTGGCTGGCGCTGATCGGCGGGACCCGCAAACCATGATCGTCACCGCGTCGGACATCCGCTCCGTCGAGCAGCGCGCGCACGGCCTGGTCGGCGTCGCCGAGGTCCGCGAACCCGACGGCGACGACTGGCACCCGATGCTGGTCAAGTCCGGATCGGTGACACTGCAGCCGATCGGGGAGCTGCCGGCCCGTACCGCGTCGGTGTCGGTCATGTCCTGGACCAACGACACCGACGACGTCACCGACTGGCTGACCCCGTTCGGATCGTGGATCCGCCTGTTCCACAAGGTGGTCCGGGTCGGCGGCACGATCATCATGGTGCCGCTGGGCTACTTCCGGGTCGACAAGCTCACCGTCAACCCGCTCGACGGCACCATCGAGATCACCGCCTCCGACGCCGGCGCGCTGATCGTCGACTACGCGCTACCCACCCTGGCCGACGGGGCGGTGTCGACATCGCAGACCTACCTCGCCCGGCTGACCACGATGCTGACGGATGTCATGGCGGGCATACCGCCGTGGTGGCAGGCGATCGTCGACCCGGGCAACGCGTCGGCGACAACGAAACCGCTGTCGCGGCTGCAGTACACCGGCGACCGCACGGTCGCCGCCACCGATCTGGCGACCCGGCTCGGACGGGTCATCACCACACCGCTGGACGGGTCAGCGGTGTTCCGGCTGACGGTCGCCCGCGACTCGACCGACGCCTCCGACGTGTCGGTGCGCGGCGGGCAGCTGGGCAACCTGGTCGAGCTCGGGTCGGAGGTCAACCGGGACCGCATCGCCAACGTGGCGGTCATGACCTACACCCGCGAAGTCAAGGCGGCCGGCGCCCGAACCCGCATCGAACAGCGCCGGCTCGTATCGGCATATCAGAACGCCGACGCCGACACCGCCGCCTACGGGCCGTTCGGCACGGTCACCATCGACGTCGATTCGAACAGCATCACCGACGACGCGGCCGCGGTCACCGCGTGTGACACCGTGCTGAAGGACTCCCTCAACCAGGTACGCGACCTGGCCGCCGACATCTCGCCCGTGTACGGGCTGGAATCCGGCGACATCATCCGCGTCGAAGACAACCAGAGCGACGCCACCGTCGGCATCCTCGTCGGCGCCGACATCGGGTTCACCGCGGCCGACGACTGGTCGGTGACCGTGCGCACGTTCGTGCCGGTGGGCATCTGGTCGGGCCGGCGAAAGACGGTCCTCACCGACGCCTACGAGGTACGCGACGATGCCGACTGGTCGGCGGTCGCGTCGAAGTCGGTAGACCTGACCGGCAAGACGACCAAGGGCTGGTCGGCCAACGGCGGCACCGTCAAGGACGGCGGGTCGCGCATACTGTTCACCGCCTCCGGGTCGGCGACAGCCAAGCTGCACTCCGCGAGCGCGTTCACCATGCCGGGCACACACCGCGTGCGGGTCAAGTTCACGATCAAGAACGGTGCCAAGTTCACCAAGGCCCGAGCCCGCGCGTACATCGACCCGAACTCCTCCGGCGCGATATACGGATCGTTCGTGACGATCGACCCGGGCAAGTACCGCGCGATCAAGGCAGAACTCGACCTCGGCGCCGGGTCGACCTACACCATCGGCGTCGACATCGACAAGGCCGACGGCACAGCCCCCGATGCCGGCTGGAAGTTCTACGCATCGAACATCACCGTCGAAAAGGCGGTACGGCCCACATGACCAACCCGCTCGCCGACGTCGCCCGGGCGGCCGCCGAACCCAACCCGGTACGCGTCTACCTGGCCACCGTGACCGCCGTCAACACCGTCACCGGCGAATGCTCCGTCGACATCGGCGACGGCAACCCACTCACCGAAGTGCTCTACGTCGGCCCCGACGTCACCGTCGGCGAACAAGCACTGCTGATCACGTTCCGGCGCAACGCCGTGGTCATCGGCGGCGCCGCCGGCGGCGGCGGGGGCACCGCCGGACCGCAGGGACCGCAGGGCGCCACCGGCACCCAAGGCCCGGCCGGCACGACCGGCCCGCAGGGGCCCACCGGTGCCACCGGCACCGGTACCCAGGGCCCGCAGGGTGCACAGGGTGCGGTCGGTACGCAGGGTCCGACCGGTACGGCGGGTACGCCGGGTCCGCAGGGTGCAATCGGTCCGCAGGGTGCGACCGGCACGGCTGGCACGCCGGGTACGGCGGGTCCGCAGGGTGCGACCGGCACGCAGGGTGCGACCGGCACGCAGGGTGCCACCGGTACGCAGGGTGCGACCGGTACACCGGGCCCGCAGGGTGCGACCGGCACGCAGGGTGTGCCGGGCACAACCGGTACACCGGGTCCGCAGGGTGCGACCGGCACGCAGGGTGTGCCGGGTACGGCTGGTACGGCGGGTCCGCAGGGTGTGCCGGGTACGGCCGGTACGCCAGGCCCGCAGGGTCCACCCGGCACGCCCGGATCCTTCGAGACCTGGGCTGACCTAACGCCAGCGTTCGACACGTGGGCTGACCTGCTCGCGTGACACGCCACCACACCGATTTACGCGATTCAGATGACGGAAGGAATCAATCATGGGCACCACACCGGTTTGGCTGCTCCCGTACCCCGAACTAAGCGACCCGCCCGACGGCCCCGCCCAGATCAAGGCCCTCGCCGAGAAGCTTGAAACCCAGCTGACCGCGGTCAACAAGAGAGACAGCGGCTGGATCGACCTGACCAGCGTCACGTCATTCAAAACCAACTACATCGCCGACAGCTCGCCGTGCCGCGGACGGCGAATCGGCCCACTCGCGTTCCTAGACCTGAATGCCAAACGGGCTACGGCCGCGCTGGTCGCCGACGCGTCCGGCAACTTCACCGACCACGACATTCTGACCGTCAATGACGCGCGGTTCCAACCAGAAATGGCCAACTTTGTCATGGGAGCCATCGGGGCCTATTCAGGCCTGACGGTCATCCTGACGACCACGCAGCCAGTGCACTGGCTCCTACAGGCGATCTCCGGCGCCAGCGCGACAATCGCCATCGGGCAGGCCTGTCACCTCACCGCCTGCTACCTGTCCTCGACCGCGTACTAGATCCGATCGGCGTGGGAGAGGCGGCGGGCGGACTCTAGGGCGCGGGCGTCGGCGGCCGATGAACCGTAGCGGTCGACCATCACCCGGGAGCGCCAGCCGAACACCCGCATGGCGTCGCCCTCGGACATGCCCGCCGACAGCTGAGTGTGCGCGGCGGTGTGCCGGAACCGGTGCGGGTAGACCTTCGCGATGCCGGCCCGGGCCGCCACCCGCTTAATCATCTGGTACATGCCGTCGTAGCCCAGGGCGCCGCGGTGGTTCGGGGGAGATGCCAGCCATAACGCGGGCAGCCGGCGGTCGCGGTGCTTGATTCGAGCGCGCAGATAATCGTCGAGAACTTCCGCGGTATTGGCGCCGTACGGCACCGTCCTTTCGCGTCCGCCTTTGCCTAAAACCGTCACGCACTGATCGCCAAGATGGACGTGCTCGAGGTCGATTCCCGCGCACTCCGCACGTCGCAATCCGCCGTCGAAGAGCATCCGGATGATGGCCTTGTCGCGTCGCGCGGTGAAGTCATTGCCGCTGATCGCCTTGAGCAGCCGGCGCAGATCATCGTCGACGAGGACCGGCACCGGTTTCTCCGGCACCGCCGGGGCCCGCAGATGCTGCATCGGGTGGACGAGTTTCTCGCGTCGGCACAGCCACCCGAAGAACACCTTCAGCTGGCGGAAATCGATCGCCACACTCTCCGGCGCCGGCGGCCGCCCGTACCGGGTGATGCTGTCGAACTGGTCGGCGATGAACGCGACCACCTCGTCCTCACCTATCTCGTACGGGCTCTTGTCGACGGCGGCGGCGCTCGCCCAGTCGGCGAACTTGGACAGCGTTCCCAGGTACTTCTTCCGCGTCGCCGCCGCCTTGTTCGAGGCCTTGAGATGGCGCTCCCACTGAGCGGCCAACACCTGCCAATCGGATCGCCGTTCGCTGATCTCCATGTGGCAATTCTCCCAGCTATAACGCGTGACAACGTGACACGCTGGGACCGAGGCTAGCACACAGTCTCCTGATGTATATCCGCTGTGCGGGATCTGCGTCGATGTCTTGGAGGGCTCAAACCGTTGCGGTGTAAGGGTTTGGCGCGCCCGGTAGGGATCGAACCTACGACCTTGGGATTAGAAGTCACATACCAGGATGCAGTGTGCGAAACGGACGCTCAACACGGGGGGAGATCATCCCCGGGGGTGCCACGACCGTACAGTCTCCTGGTCATCCCATCGTGATCGGGTGATCTGGATTCATAGACGGGTATCATAAGCCCGCTTATGGGCGGAGGCGACGGTACGATGCTCCGATGTCCGAGATCCCCTGGTGGCTGACCGCACTCGTGTTCCTCTTCATCGGGATGGCGTTGGAGCGCTTCATCATTGACCGCAAATTCATCCGCGACATGGAGACCAAGTGGGCCGACCTGCGCGACGAACTTCAGCGCATCGAGCGGGAGAAGGATCAACCCCGCGACACACCATAATGCGGGTTATTGAGGTCAATCGCTTTCAGGCGATCTAGCCGGTGGCAGGATTCGCGATTCGCGAAACAGTGCGAGCAGCGCCCGTTCGATTCCGGGTCGCATGGCGACGGGCAGCTCGTCGAATTCCGGCCGCGGCCGCCAGGGCATGTCGCGGTCGGCGCCGAGGGATGAGTCGAGGAGTTCTTCGAGCGAGGTCTGGAGTGCGTCGGCGAGTGCGATGAGGGTGTCGTATCGCACGCGCATGACCTGGCCGGTGAGAATGCGCCGGACGGCCTCGTGGCTGACCTCTCCGCCGGTGCGGTCCGACAACGCGCGGTAGCCCTTGATCCCGCGTTCGTCGACGAGCTCGCCAATCCGCGTGCGCAGGGCAGGGGTCAGCGGATACAGACGGATGCGCGACACGCCGGGATCCCCGGAATTACTTTGTGTCACGGAATCACCCGCCCGGACGTGACCGCTTGCCGCTAGTAGCAAACACTTCCGCAGGTCCGTCACTTAAACCAGGGTGTCACGTTGTCACGTTTAGTAACATGAAAACGAGGCGATCATGGGCGTACTGGCCTAAATTCCCAGGCAGACCACTACGCACAAGGTGAGGTCTGGAATGGGATACCAACCACTTCGCGATAACTGGGCTGTCCTGCGCGACCGCCACCTGCTGGAGAACGCCATGCGAGAGCGCGACCTGAATGGCCGCGACCTTGCCAAGATCGCCGAGACGTCAGCGCAGACGATCTCGCAGCTGCGCAAGGGAGAGCGGCAGCGGGTCAACGAAGACCTGGCCCGCCGGCTCGAGCGGACGCTGCGCGTCGACACCGGACACCTGTTCCGCCACTCGCGCGATCAGGCCGAGGCGCTGGCGTCGTGACGTTCGACCGGTCCACGGGCACGGAGGCGGCCCTACGGCGTTGGGCGATGGAGCCGGACCGCACCGCGGCCACCAGCTCCGCGCGGCAAGCCTGGCGGGCCCGCTACGCCGCCCGGGTCGACCCGGACGGGAGCCTCGACCCGGCCGAGCGCGACCGGCGCATCGACCTGCTCGTCCGAGCCGACATGATCGCCCTGGCCCGGCGCCGGTGGGTCGGGCGTGCGCGACCGTGAGAACGCGAATCGGTACGAAGAGGACAACGTGAGATACTTGCTGTTATGGCGCCAGAGGTTCCGGCGGCGCGAACACACCTCTTCCTCCGCGACAGCACGCTCGGCCGCGACCACCGCGGCCGCGCCTACTGCCGACGCTGCCAGCTGCCGGAAACCTCGCCTCGCCACCGATCCGCCCCGCAACAGCGGGTCCTGGACCACGCCGAACGGGCAGCGGGGGAGCGCGAAGACTCCGACGGGTCAGGTCTATCGGTCGCGTAGCGCGACGCCGGGCCTGGACCGGCTGGCGACGGTGCGGCGGGTGGTCGGCGACGTCGGCGCGATCGTGGCCGTGGTCGCCTCGGTGGCCGTCCTCACTTTCGGCGTGCTCTGGCTCTGGCGGGCGCTATGAGCAGCGTCAACCTCAGCGGCTGGCTGCCGGGTGAGAACAGCAACGGCCTGGACGCCATCGCCGCGGACATGATCGCCGAACCTCGCGTGATCCGGACCGTCATCATGCTGGTCGACACGTCGAAGATCACGTCCAAGGTGGACGACCGGTCCCGGACGGCGACCGTGCGGATCCGCCACATCGAACCGCTGCTCGAGCGCGACGACCTGGCGGCCGCGGACAAACTCTTGCGCGCGGCGCTGCGCCGGCGTACCGGCTCCGATGCTCTGCCCGGCGCCATGGATCAGGCGGAGCTTCCTTTCACCGACGACCAGGAGGAGTAGTCATGTGCGAACGAATGGCTGTGTGGCTGGCCGATGTCGTGGCGGAGGCTGTGCGTCTGTCGCTGATCGTGGCGGTGTCGGGGATGGCGACGTTCACGGTGGGCACGCTGATCGGGCTCGGGCCGTGACCAGCGCGCTGCGCCGGAGCGGGTCGACGGCCCGGTGGCGGCGCCTGCGCGCCTGGGTCCTCGAGCGCGACCACCACACCTGCCAGAAGATCACCGGCGGGCGCATCTGCGGCGCCTACGCCGACACGGTCGGGCACATCGTGCGGCGGGAGAACGGCGGCGGCGACGATCCGGTGAACCTGCGCGCCGAGTGCGGGCCGTGCAACTACGGCGAGCGCCCGGCGAGGGCGGCAGCGCCGGTGCGCCCGTCGCTGACCCAGCTGGGCATCGCCCGGGTGCTGGACACGGTCGGGCTGCCCATCTCGGCGGGCCGCCGCCAGGCCCTCGACGCGCTCGCCCGGGTGCTGCCGGCGAACCGATTCCGGTCGGCCGATGTGGACACCGCCTGCCGGTACCGGCGCGCGCGTGGCCCGCTGGTGCGGGCGTAGAGCGAAAGGCACAACGGCTGATGGTGTGGCACAGGCAGCACGACGGCGCCGACGAGAATCCGGCGCTGATGTCGATGGCGCGCACCCAGCGCGAGGCCGACCTGCTGCTGGGGATCCACACCGCACTGCAGCTGTACTGCGCCAAGCACACCACCAACGGCTACCTGCCAGAACTGATCGTGCGCCGGCACCTGCGCGGGGCACTTCTGGAGAAGTTCGTCGCCCGCGGGCTGCTGCATATTCCGGGCCAGATGTGCGAGTGCATGAAGGGCATCGGCTGGCCCGACGGGATGGCCTTCTACGCCCACGACTACCTGCGTTACAACCCGACCCAGGACGAGTACGACGTCGACCGGGCGAAGAAGGCCGAGCTGAAGGACCGCCAGCTGCACGCCGCGGTCCGCCGCCGGGACCGCGATCTGTGCCGCTACTGCGGGGAGCTCACCAAGTGGGCCGACCGGGTCGGCGGCCGCGGCCTCGTCTTCGACCACGTCGACCCGGCGCTGGCCAACGGGGCGGCGAACCTGGTCGTGGCGTGCCGGTCGTGCAACTCGCGCAAGAACCGGCGCACCCCCGAGGCGGCCGGCATGGATCTGCTGCCCGCACCGGCAGATGAACCCTCAACTGAATCCGTCACCCGTCCGGTACCTGCCTTCCCGACGGGTGATGACGCCGGCTGGTCGGCGTCGGGTCCTCAGCTCCCCGCGTCCGGGCCCGACAACGCCCATTTCCCTGGCGCGGCGGCGCCGACCAGCCGGTCCACCACCCCGCACACCAACCGCCCGATCAACGGGTCGACCAACGCCCCGACCAACGGGTCGACCAACAGGTCGACCTCTGGTCCGACCACCTCACGCGCGGGGACGGGACGGGACGGGACGGGACGGGCACAAGCCGGGTCGGCCGGTCCGGACGGCGAACGTGATCCCGTCGGCCCGGCACCGCCGCGGCGGTCATCGACGGACCCGGACCCGTACCGACGTCGGGAGGTCACCGGCCCGCACCCGGCTGACCACGCCGGCCTGCCCCGCGGACCCCCGGCAGACCCGGCACCGTGCGCCGGCACCACCCCGTGAATCCGAAGGACCATCCATGTCCGACCGTCCCTACGTCTTCCAGTACGCCGACCTCAGCCACCTCCTGCTCGCCGACACGATGGGCGTGACCCAGATGAAGGGCGCCACGACCGAAAACGGTCAGCCCGTGTTCGTACTCGGCCTGATCGGCGACTGTGCCTGCGGCGAGGAGCGCCGCGAGATCAATGCGGCGATCCACCTGACGATGCTCGCCGACCTGGTCGTCGAGCTCAGCCGGGTCGCGCAGGCCGTCGGGCTTCCGCTCGCCCGGCTCGACCATCTGCTCGACGTGGCCGCCGAACAGCATCCGGTCGACCCGCGCGACGGGCAGATCGTGGCGGCCTGTCCGACGTGCCGGCGCGCCATGCCCGACTGCACCTGCCCGGACCCTGACCCTGAGCACGTGTGGGCGGTCCGGTGATGGGCGGGCCGCCGGACACGCCGATGTGGGCCGCCTGCGCGCACCTGCTCAGCCAGGCCGGCGTGCGGGCCCTGCACCTGGAGTGGACCGCCGCGAGGGGCCCGGGCTGGACCGCCTCGGCGTGGGATGCGATCGGCAACCGGGTCACCGCCACCGGACTCGGCCCGGCGATGGCCCTCGCCGCGCTCACCGACCGGGTCGCATCGGCCCGCCGCTGCGCCTGCGGCCGGCCGATCGCACTGTCCGACCAGGCGCTCTACACCGGCAACGTCAGCTGCCGGTGGCGGCTGGTCGGCTCCCGGTTCGTGCCGCTGCACAACGGCCACAAGTCGAAGGGCACACCATGACCGACGTCGACCTGCGCCAACTGGCGGTGGCGTACCTGACCGCCGTTCACGACCACCAGCCGCCGACCAGGGCCGTACAGGAGGAGTTCGGCTTCACCCGGTCCGACACCGGCCGGTACATCCGCGCCGCCCGGGATGCTGGGCTGCTGCCGCCGATCACCAAAGGACAGGCCACGCCCGCCGAAGGGCACTGGCCCCGCTCGGCGAAGCTGCTCAACAACCGCGACATGTGGGTTGTCTGCCTGACCTGCCACCAACCGTGGCCCTGCCCCGCCCCGGACACCCTGCACTGGATAGACACGATCACCCGGGAGCACCCATGACGCACCGCCACGAGCCACACCACCGTCACCACGTTGACTGCGACGACCGGTGCGACCACCTGGAGAACACCGACGACGACAACACCTGGGCGCTGAAGGCCGCGTTCTGGCTGCTCGCCGTCGTCGTGCTGGGATTCCTGCTCGGCGTGATCCTGCTGAGGGAGAAGCCGTGACGACCGTCACCGCGCGGGATCTGATGGCGCACCTGCTGGCCCAGTACGACGGCGTGTACCTGCTGTGGTCGGGCAGACACAAGGCCTGGTGGGCCCCGGCCGGGTTCGGCTACACCACCGACCGTGCCCGCGCGGGCCGGTTCAGCTTCCTCGAGGCCGTCCACAATGTGGCCAGCTCGGCCTACCAGGGCGACCCCGAGCTCGTCACCCGCATGGTCTGGACCGAGTCATGACCAGCCAACCGCAAGAACGCGATCCACAAAGGAGACGCCCGGTGATGATGCGCTGCCGGTGGTGTGGGCATCGGGTACAGCGCACGCGTGGTGAGTGGCTGACTGTCGACGGGTTGCTGTGCAGTCCAACATTGCGCGGGCCGATCTGCGTGTTCTGGTTCTACCGCACGTACGGCATAGACCCCTTGCGGCTGAGCTTCCATGACAGCAGCTGCACTTGCCAGGCCACGATCATGCACAACCCCATAGAGCTCGCCGGGCCCGCACCGTTCGCTGCCAACCCCGGCGCGGGCCCGGCGACCCCGAGCTCGTCACCCGCATGGTCTGGACCGAGCGGGTCCGGCGACCCCCGGCCCGAGGAGTACCGATGAATCCCCAACCACCTACCAATGTGCGTGCCGTGCTGGTCGACGGGACTGAGATCCCGATCGCCGTGGGCTATGTGGGTTTCGACGCTCGCGAGGCCGTACATGTGTGGACCAACCTCACCCCGCTGCCGGTCCTGCTGCCCGACTCGGTACGTATGGATGTGCTGCCCGCCCACACTGCTGTCGTCCTCGGCCTCGGAGGCAAGGCGTGAGGCACGGGCCGGTTTTTTGTGAGGACCAGGAGGCGGGGACAG
>Ga0207691_10003322_pt1 | contig 15662 bp, 17 predicted proteins | sample KBSM13metaG_FD_184327 | JGI IMG/M metagenome (GOLD analysis project Ga0207691, IMG submission 184327) | Miscanthus rhizosphere microbial communities from Kellogg Biological Station, Michigan, USA - KBS M1-3 metaG (SPAdes) (version 2) | ecosystem: Host-associated > Plants > Roots > Rhizosphere >... | reverse complement strand
AACAGCGACTTGAGGTCATAGCCGGTGTTGTCCTTGCGCAGGCCCGTGAGTGTCTCGAGCACCCGCCCATCGGCCAGCACCACCTCGAGACCCAGCACCAGCTCGCGCGCCATGCCATAGCGGATCACGTTGAGCCCGCCCGCATTGGTGGAGAGATTGCCGCCCAGCATGCAACTGCCTTCGCTGCCGAGACTCAGCGGCAGGTAGCGATCGGCCTCGGCCGCCGCGGCCTGCAGCTTCGCGAGGATGCAACCGGCTTCGGCCGTGATGGTGTAGTTAGCGGCGTCGATGCCGCGGATCCGGTTCAGGCGCGCCAGCGAGAGCAACACCTGGCTGCTCGAGGCGTCCGGGGTGGCGCCGCCGCAATAGCTGGTGTTGCCACCCTGCGGCACGACGCCGATGCGGTGCTCATTGCAGAACGCCAGCACTCGCGCCACGGCGGCGGTGTCCGCCGGCGCCAGTACCGCGAGCGCATGGCCGCGATACAGCGCCCGGTGATCCCGCTGCATGGGCGCGACGCGTTCGGGATCGCTGATCACGCCTCCTGCGTCGAGCAACTGCGCGAGCTGGCGTGTGGTGTTGGCGGTGTCATTCACGGGCGGATCATAACGTGCGGTTTCCCGCCGGCGCATGCATTAGCATCGTGCCCAAGGCATGACCCGGAATCCCTACTCTCCGCCGACCTCGACGGTCACCGACATCGATACCAGCATCCCGATCGCGCGTCCGCGGGAGGTGAGGATTGCAGTCGTGCTGTGCTGGATATCCCTGGTGGTTGCGCTGCCTGCAATTTACGAGGACTTCAGCGGACCAGAACCGGCAGTCGCCGCTGCGTTGTATGTCGGCCTGGGATCGTTCTATGTCGCGCTGCTCGCGTTCGCGATCTGGTTGATCGTCATGATCGGACGCGCGCGCAACTGGGCGCGTATCGTCTACGCGGTGCTGACGGGTTTGAACCTTATCGCGGTATTCGGCGATATCCCGGGGACATTTGCGGGACCCTGGTATTCGTGGTCGGCGTCATTGCTGAGCACCGCGATGGACCTGGCCATTGTCGTGCTGCTGTTCAGGCCGGCGTCGAACGCCTGGTACCGTGTACGCGGCCGCCGTCCGGCGGACAGCGCAGCCTGACTACTTCAGCGGCTTGATGCGCCGTGCGTGGTGGTCGCGCACCGACACCGGCACCGGCTTCAGGTCCCAGATGATCCCGAGCCATGACATCACCTTGAGCAGGTAAAAGGTGATGTCCACTTCCCACCAGTAGAAGCCCTGGCGCGTCGCGCTCGGGTAGTGGTGGTGATTGTTGTGCCAGCCCTCGCCGAGCGTGATCAGCGCGAGGAACCAGTTGTTGCGGCTCGAGTCGCCGGTGCGGTAGCGCTGCTTGCCGAACACATGAGACAGCGAGTTGATGGTGTAGGTGCCATGTGAGCAGAGCACCGTCGACACGAAGAAGCCCCAGACGAGCATCTGCCAGCCGTTGGTGCCAAGGCCGGGAGCGAACTTCTCCAGCGCCGCGCCCAGGAAGAACACGCCAACCGCGAGCAGTACCGGCACGACGATGTCGAAGCGATCCAGCCAGCGCAGTTCAGGAAAATTCATGAGGTCGCGCACGCGCTTGAGATCGGGCGCGAACCCCTTCTTCGACAGGAACCAGCTCATGTGAGCGCGCACGAAGCCGTGCTGGATGGGCGAGTGGGCGTCTTCTTTCCTGTCGGAGTACTGGTGATGGTCACGATGGTGCGCTGCCCACCAGATGGGCCCGCGCTGCACGGCCGAGGATCCGAGCACACCGAAGATGAACTGGCCCACGCGCGAGGTCTTGAACGACTTGTGGGAGAAGAAGCGGTGGTAGAACCCCGTGATCGCGAACATGCGGAGGAAATACAGCGCCACGCATACCAGCACGGCGATGGGGCTTACTCCAACCGTAAAAACAAAAATGCAGGCCAAGTGCATGAGGATGAAGGGCAGGGTGCGCATCCAGTCGATGCGGTCCGGTGCCGCGTGCTGGTCCGCCGGCTTTTCCGAGAAGCTGGTGTCGAACCATTGCAGCAGGGCGCGGCCGATTCGTACGAGGGGATTGCTCAGGTTCTGTGTTTCAGCAGGCATGAAATCTCCGGGAGACCGAATGATGTCGCATTCGGTCCCGCGTGACAGGTAACAGATCGCGTTTAGGAGACGCGTCCCAATGCGGCGGGTCGCTGTTCCAGAGCTGCGATGCGCTCATCCAGAGGCGGATGGCTCATGAGCAGCTTCTGCAGCGCGCCAGGGCGTTCACTGTTGATGCCGAACGCCTTCATCGATTCCGGCAATTGACTAGGGGTATGTGCGCGCTTGAGCGCTTCGAGCGCGCCGATCATCGAGCGCGTGCCGGCGAGGTCTGCACCGCCCGCGTCTGCGCGGAACTCGCGGCGCCGCGAGAACCACGCGACGATCACGCTGGCGATCAGGCCCAGGAAGATCTGCGCCACCATCACGGTGATGAAGTAGCCGATACCCGGACCGCGACTCTCGCTGTTGCCGCGCATGGCGCTGTCGACGACGTTGCCGATGACGCGCGCCAGGAAGATGACGAAGGTATTGAGCACGCCCTGGATCAGCGTGAGCGTCACCATGTCGCCGTTCGCGACGTGGGCAATCTCGTGACCGAGAACGGCCTCGACTTCCTCGCGCCGCATGTTGCGGAGCAGGCCGGTGCTCACTGCCACCAGCGAGGAATTGCGGCTGGCGCCAGTGGCGAACGCGTTCGGATCCGGCGAATCGAAGACGCCGACTTCGGGCATGCCGATGCCTGCCTTCTCTGCGTGACGACGTACGGTGGACACCAGCCACTGCTCGGCCTCGTTGGCCGGCTGCTGGATCACCTGCACGCCCATGGCCCTCTTGGCCAGCCACTTGGAGATCAGAAGCGAGAAGAAGGCGCCACCGAATCCGAAGATCGCGGCAAACACGAGCAAAGCCTGGTAGTCCTGGCCGCGCTGGGCGAGCCAATCGTCGAGGCCGAACAGGTGGATCACCACCGTTAGCAGCGCGATGACGGCAAGGTTGGTACCAATCAGGAGAAGTATGCGTTTCATGGTCAGGTAACGGACTCCAGCATTCAGGCAAGCGTTGAGGTCGGCAGTTCTGGCGACGGCTGAGCGGAATTCAAGGAGATCAAATTGATTCTTGAATCAACCGCTTAGGATGAAATCCAGGACCGCTTCGGTGTCATCGAGCGGCAGTCTTTTCCCGCCGTAGTCCTTGAGTGCGAGAGCCTCCGGCGCCGCCACGGCGGCGATGCCGGAATCCTGGCACGCGAGAGGCGCATCCGTGCCACGAAATACTTCGACACGCCTCAAGCCTTCGAGTTGCCTGAATCCTTCGATCAGCACCAGGTCCACGGGCCGAAGCTCGGTGAGAAGCTCCTGCAAGCTGGCAGGCTTCGCGGATCCCGCGATCCGCGCCCAGCCGCTGTCGGAAGCAATGATGACCTCGGAAGCTCCAGCTTGCCGGTGCCGGTAACTGTCCTTGCCAGGCTGGTCGAGTTCGATGTCGTGATGATGCGTGTGCTTGATCGTCGACACGCTGAGGCCCCGAGCCTGTGCCGCGGGTATCAGTCGTTCGATGAGTGTGGTCTTGCCGCTGCCCGAACGCCCGACAATGGCGACCACGCGCATCAGGCGAATCCCGCACCAGGCACCTTGCCCACGCCCCAGGCCGCGAGTCCGGCGCCGCCGCCAATCATCACCAGGCGAAAACCACCGCGCAGGCCGCTGTGGCCGGTGAACAGGCTGAGGATCACACCGATGCGGAACAGCGCACATACCGTGACCGCCGCCGCACCGTAAATCGCCGCATGCAACCCCGCAAACAACGGCAGCATGGGAATCGCGGCGCCCACGGCGAACAAGCTGTCAGCAGCGCCGGGCACGGGTGCCGCCAATCTAACTAGTACTCGTCTGCGTCGTCGTCGTCGTCAGGATCGTCATCATCGTCGTCGTCATCATCATCGTCGTCTTCGTCTTCGTCCTCATCGTCGTCGAAGTCGTCGTCCTCTTCTTCTTCGTCCGACTCGTCGGACCAGCCCTCGGGCTCCTCGGTGAGCTCCAGGTCAAGTTCGTGCCAGGTGTCGAGATCGAGCTCTTCGATCTCGCCATCGAGATACTCGATCTCCACGAGCTCGTCGTCTTCATCGACCGACAGTACGCGAAAGGTCTCTTCCTCTTCCTTGTTCTCGTACCACTTGCCCGGGACCGGTGTGTGTTCTCTGCTCACAAATCAAGCCTCTTGATGGAGGGGCGTGAGTTTAGGGGCTGCCTGCGAATGCGGCAACGGGAGGTATTGCGTAAGATCGACCCCCGATGCTGCCTCTAACTCGTGCAAGCCGGATCGTCGTCAAGGTCGGTTCGGCACTGCTGATTCACAATGGACAGGTCAACCGGAGCTGGCTAGGCACCCTGGTTGAGGACCTGCTGCGCCTGCGCGCTCGTGGCCAGGAAGTCATGCTCGTCTCCTCGGGCGCCATTGCACTTGGCCGACGCGAACTGAAGTTGCCCGGCGGTCCGCTGGAATTGCCGCAGTCCCAGGCCGCCGCGGCCGTGGGCCAGATCGCATTGGCGCACATCTATAAGGAGTTGTTCGCTGCCGCCGGCGTGTCCGTGGCACAGATTTTGTTGACGCTCGAAGACAGCGAGCACCGGCGGCGCTACCTGAATGCGCGCGCCACGCTGTCGGAGCTGCTGCGTCTCGGGGTGCTGCCGGTCATCAACGAGAATGACACCGTGGCAACCACCGAAATCCGCTACGGCGACAACGATCGCCTCGCCGCGCGGGTGGCGCAGATGACCAGTGCGGATTGCCTGCTGCTGCTGTCAGATGTCTCCGGTCTTTACACCGCGGATCCGAATCTCGATCCCGCGGCGCGATTGATCGCGGAAATTCGCGAGATCACCCCGGAGATCGAAGCCATGGGCGGCGGCTCCGCATCGGCAGTCGGATCCGGAGGCATGGCCACCAAGATCGCGGCCGCGAAGATCGCCACCACCGCCGGTTGCGCCATGGCGATTGCTGCGGGCGCGCCGCTGCATCCCGTGCGGCGCCTCGAGGAAGGCGCCGAATGCAGCTGGTTCCTGCCGGCGCAGAATCCCGAGAATGCACGCAAACAATGGATTGCCGGCTCGTTGCGCCCCAGTGGTGCGGTGACCATCGACGCCGGCGCGCTGCAGGCGCTGCGTTCGGGCAAGAGCCTGTTGCCGGCCGGGGTGGTCGCGGTGAGCGGGCGATTCGCGCGCGGCGATACCGTCAGCGTGCTCGATCGCGGCGGAAACGAGATCGCGCGCGGCCTGATCGCCTACAGCGATCGCGATGCCGTGCGCATCGTCGGCAAACGCAGCGCCGACATCGAAGCGCTGCTGGGTTTTCGCGGTCGGGACGAATTGATTCATCGCGACGACCTGGTGATGCTGCGCTCCGACCAGGCACCTGTGCTGGAGAGAAACGCCCAATGAACGCCGCCGTGGACCAGCCCGCCAACCCGGACATTGCCGCCGTCATGCAGTCGCTGGGTCGCGCCGCGGTCGATGCGGCCGAGGCGCTGGCGCGGGCGAGCACGGTCACCAAGGACCGCGCCCTCGGCGCCATCGCCAGTGTCCTGCGCGCGCGCGTGCCGGAGTTGTTAGCCGCCAACGCGCGCGACATGGAGGCCGCGCGAGCCAAGGGTGTCACCGGTTCCATGCTTGACCGGCTGGCGCTCGACGAACAGCGCATCGAGGCGATGGCGCGCGGCGTCGAGGACATCGCCGCGCTCCCCGATCCCATCGGCACCAAGGTGGCGGAATGGACGCGGCCCAACGGGCTGCGCATCGCGCGCGTGCGCGTGCCACTCGGTGTCATCGGCATCATTTACGAGAGCCGGCCCAACGTGACCTGCGACGCGGGTGCGCTGTGCCTCAAGTCCGGCAACGCAGCCATCCTGCGCGGCGGCTCCGAGAGCGCGAATTCGAGCCGCGTGATTCATGCCTGCCTGGTCGAGGGGCTGGTCGCGGCGGGCCTGCCCGCCGCCTGCATTCAGCTCGTGCCCACCACCGATCGGGCCGCAGTCGGGTACATGCTTTCGTCGATGACGGAATTCATCGACGTGGTGGTGCCGCGTGGCGGCAAGAGCCTGGTGACGCGAGTCCAGCAGGAAGCCCGCGTGCCGGTCATCGGACACCTCGAAGGCGTCTGCCACGTGTACGTGGATCGGGATGCCGACCTCGACATGGCACGCAACATCGTCAGGAATTCCAAGCTGCGGCGCACGGGCGTGTGCGGGGCCGCGGAAACTTTACTGGTCGACGCGGCCTGCGCCCCGAGCCACCTCGCGCCGGTGGTGCGCGAACTGCTCGACGCCGGCTGCGAAGTCCGCGGCGACGCCGCCGTGCAGAAGGCAGATGCGCGCGTGAAGCCCGCCACCGATCAGGACTGGTACACCGAATACCTCGACGCCATCATCGCGGCACGAGTGGTCGACGGTGTCGACGCCGCCATCGATCACATCGGCAAGTACGGCTCGGCGCATACCGAGAGCATCATCACGGCGAACGCCGCCACGGCGCGACACTTTCTCGAGCGAGTCGACAGCGCCATCGTATTGCACAACGCTTCGACACAGTTCGCCGATGGAGCCGAGTTCGGTATGGGCGCGGAGATCGGCATATCGACCGACCGCTTTCACGCGCGCGGGCCCGTGGGAGTCGAGCAACTCACTTCCTACAAGTACGTGGTGCACGGCAGCGGGCAGGTTCGTCCGTAAACGGGGCTACCCCCGTTCCTGCAGCTTTGCGATCTCGGCCATCGCGAGTCCGTGCTCGAGGAAGTACAGCACCCGGATGTTCACCAGCGCGGCGAAATACTGGCGTGCCACGTCGGGCTGGCCGCGCGCCCAATACTCCTCGCCCACGTAGAACAGTGCCTCACACAGCCGCTCGTCGGTGCTGGTGTTCGGCTGGGTGTTGTCCTCGGAGTCGCCCTCGTTGATGCGGTCGATGAGCTCGGCCTCGGTGTATTCGCCCCGCATGTACAGCAGCAGCGGCTGAGGCCACCCGTCGCCGGGCGTGCGCACCACGAACTCGGGCCTTGCCACACCGCCGCGACGCTGCGCCAGCCAGAACATGAGCTGGCCATATCCCGCGCGGACGTGGTCCTCGTCGCTTGCGGCCACGTAGCGGAACCGGGCGATGGCATCGGCCCAGTGTTCTTCCACGTAGTCGAGATTACCGGCGACCCGGTTGCCGCTCACCGAGCGCGGATCGATGGCGAGTGATTCAACGATCACCGCACGCGCACCGTGCAGGTCGCGTGCATCGAACAGCACTCCGGCGAGCGCGCCCAGGAGTTCAGCGTCGCGCGGCCTGCAAGCCAGCGCGCGACGATAGTCAGCCGCGGCGCCGAGGTAGTCCCCGTCGACGGCACGGGATGCTGCAACGTCGCCGTGCAGGACGGCAAAGCGCGAAGCACCCAGCGAGCCTGCGCACTGCGCATCGTCGGGCACATGCGCCTGTTCGAGCGCGTGCAACGCCTCGCGCAGGTTCAGGTACCCGAAGCCGATGGCCCGGCCGCCCGATTTTCCGTCCTGGGCTTCACGGCTACGCTCCGCTTCGCGCTCGCGGGCGCGAACGAGCAGCGGGTGCGTTGACCTGGTTGCGTTCGGCACGCTGCTTTTCGCCTCCTGGGCCGCCGCCGGCGCAGTGAGGATGACGGCAAGCAGCAGCGGCAGCGCGCGTTTCAAGCGGTGGCTTTCAGACCCTTGAGTCCGCCGCGCAGCGAGCGGCAGTCGCGAAAGCCCTGCGAACGCAGCAGTTCGGCTGCGGCAGCACTGCGCTTGCCGGTGGCGCACAGCAGCAGGTATTGGCCGTCGAGGTCGAGGTTCACCGCCTCGGTCAGTAGTTTGGTCATGGGCAGGTGCAGGCTGCTTGCCGGCACCGGTTCCGCATCGCGCTCCTTCATGTCACGCACGTCGATGAGCGCATATCCGGCGGCGAGGGCGTCCGCCAGCGAGGCGAACGATTCTTCGAGCTGCGCTGCGTCCTGCGGCTGGCTTGCCGCCGCCGGTGGGCTGCCGGCCCGCTGATGTGCCACGCAGTCTTTGGCGCGTTTCGCGCGCAGGCGCTGCGTATTCAGCGTGATCAGGTCGAAGATCAGCATTTCGTTTTTCGCCAGGCCGGGCAGGCCCAGCAGCAGTTTGAGCGCCTCGAGCGCCTGCAGGCTGCCGAACACGCCGGGCACCGGACCCAGCACGCCGGCCTCGGCGCAGTTGCCGACGATGCCGTCGCGCGTGGCTTCCGGCCACACGCAGCGCAGGCAGGGCGAGTCAGCGTCGCCGGCGACCAGCTGCAGCTGTCCCTCGTACTGGTAGACGCTGGCGAACAACACCGGTTTGCCGGTGTGCAATGCCACATCATTGAGCAGGAACTTGCTGCCGAAATTGTCGGTGCAGTCGACCACCAGGTCGTAACCCTGCACGAGCCGTTCGGCATTCCCGGTATCGAGCCGCAGCGCGTGCGTGTCGACGCGCACTTCGGGATTCAGCGCCTGTACGCGCGCCGCGGCCAGCGCGGCCTTTTCGCGGCCACATTCGGCCAGCGTGTACCAGGTCTGCCGATGCAGGTTGGAGGCTTCGAGCCGGTCACCGTCGACGATACCGAGACGACCCACACCTGCGCCGGCCAGGTACTGCAGCACCGGAACACCGAGTCCACCGGCGCCCACCACCAGCACCGAGGCGGCCCGCAGGCGCGCCTGGCCCTCTGGCCCTACTTCGCGCAGGGCGACCTGGCGCGAGTAGTCAGGCGCGGTGGGCGTCGCGGCGTGTGTGCCGTGGTGTGCATGATCATGGTCATGCTCATGCTCTTGCTCATGTGGGCCTGGCAGGGCGCATCTTTCGCAGTTGACCCAGCCCGAGTCGCCGTTCACGTAATGTTCCTTCTTCCAGATCGGGACGCGATGCTTCACTTCATCGATGATGAACCTGCAGGCGCGGAACGCCTCGTCGCGATGTGCGGAGCTCACGCCTACCCAGACAGCAATGTCACCGATCGCGAGGGAACCGATTCGATGCACGCAGGCGGCGCGAGTGACGCCAAAGCGGCGCACGGCTTCCGCCACGATGCGCGCGCCTTCCTTTTCTGCGAGCTGCGTGAACGCCTCGTATTCCAGGCGCGTGACCGCGTGTCCTTCGTTGTGATTGCGAACCCAGCCCTCGAAAGCCGCGAAACCGCCGCAGGTATCGTCGCGCAGCTCGCGCTGCAGCGCCGCACTGTCCAGTGGGGTTTCGCTGAACGAGAACGGGTGGAGACCGGCGTTCATCCGCCGGCCACCGGCGGAATGAACACCACGGCGTCGCCGGCCGCGAGCGGCTGCGACCAGTCACCGAACTCCTCGTTGACCGCGACCCGCAGCATTTCGGGCGGCAGGGTGAACGGATACTTCGCGCGCAGTTCGATGTACAACTCGCGCGGTGTGCGCGCGCGTGTGTGCAGCGTCTCGTTGCTGCGCCCGGCCTGTTCGCGCAACAGGGCGTAGTACTGCACGCGAATATCGCGCGCCTGGGATGATCCGGATGCGTTTGATTCGGATTCGACAATAGTCGACATGGCCGCGCCATACTCCGCCACGGTGTTGATGTTGTCGAGCGCGCGCGGATTGGGCTGCTCGAGCAGGCGCGTTTTCGCGTTGATCAGGAATTTTCGCGGGCAATTCCGGCCGCCCGCAATGTGCGCGGCCATGGGCTCGCGCGCGCCTGGTTCGTAGATGGCGCACAGTGGCTCGGGCAGGCCATCGTGACTCGAGCGGAAGGCCGTGGCCTCGGCGCCTGCATCACGCGCGCCGATGAGCGTGTCCAGCGTCTGCGCGTCGAGAAAGGGCAGATCGCAGGCCAGCACCAGCCAGGCCGCGCCGGGATGCTCACCCAGTGCCGCGCTGATGCCGGCAATCGGGCCCTCGACGCCGCCACGATCGACGATCTGCGGATACCGCGCGCGTGCGCCATCGTCGCGCTGCTCGGCGCGTACCGACACGAATGTTCGCCCGACCCGCGGCGCGAGAAGTCTGACCGCCGCGTCGAGCTGCGATTCACCCGGCCGGTATTCGATGGTCGCCTTGTCGCGCTGCATGCGTGTGCTGCGGCCGCCCGCGAGCACCAGGCCAAACAGCGGTGGCCGGGGCGAAGCGTTCACGCCGGCCTCTTGCGCGCCGCGCGGCCATTGGTGCCACGCCTGGTTTCCACACTGCGCTTGAAGTTGCGCCTGCCGCCACTCTTGCTCAGCAGGCGCACCGGCCCGATCTCGATGTCATGTGACATCGCCTTGCACATGTCATAGATGGTCAGCGCCGCGGCGCTGGCGCCCACCAGCGCTTCCATCTCGACTCCGGTCTTGTGGTGCACGGCGACGTTGCAGACGATGCGGATGGTGCCCCCGGCGCGATCGCTGATATCCACGGTGCAGCGTTCCAGCGGCAACGGATGGCAGAAGGGCACGATCTCGTGGGTTTTTTTCGCGGCCATCACGCCGGCCACGATGGCGGTGTCGAACACCGGACCCTTCTTCGTGCGATGGCCGGTGCGCCTGAGCTCGCGCGCCACGGCCGCAGGTAGTTTGACGGTGGCCTCGGCGCTGGCTTCGCGGAAGCTCGCGGTCTTGGCGCCGACGTCGACCATGGTGGGCCGGTTGGCAGGATCGAGATGCGTGAGTTTCGGCATGGGAATGGGGTCAACCGCCGATGTAATTCATCTCGACCTTGTGGAGTCCCGAGGCCTCGCGCAGCGAGGCACGCATTTCGCTGTAGCGATCACGGCGGCCGGTCCAGGTGCCGCTGACCAGGTCGTACAGTTCATCGTCGCTGGCGCCGGCGCGCAGCGGCGCGCGCAGGTCCACGCCCTGCGTGGCGAACAGGCAGGTGTAAAACGAGCCGTCGGAGGAGATGCGCGCGCGCGAGCAGTCGCCGCAGAAGGGTTGCGACACGGAGGAGATGAAGCCGACCTCGCCGGAGCCGTCGGCGAACAGGTGACGTTCGGCCACTTCGCCACGATAGTTGCGATCGCGCGGCACCAGCGGCCAGTGCGCCGATATCCTGGCCGCGAGCTCGCTCGAGGGGACCACCAGGGCCGGGCTCCAGTGATTGCGCGTTCCCACGTCCATGTATTCGATGAAGCGAACAATGATCCCGGTGCCGCGGAAATGTGACAGCAGATCGAGCACGGTGTGATCGTTGACGCCGCGCTGCACGACGGTGTTGATCTTGATCGGCGCGAGCCCGGCGCGGCGCGCGTGCTCGATGCCGTCGAGGACTTCGGCGACGCCGCCGAAACCGCCGCTCATCTTCGCGAAGATCTCCGGATCGAGAGTGTCGAGACTGACGGTGATGCGGTTGAGCCCGGCGGCCTTGAGTTCGGAGGCGTATTTCGCCAGCAGCATGCCGTTGGTGGTGAGCGCGATGTCTTCGACGTCCGGGAGCTGCGTGAGATCGCCGATCAGGTCGGCAAGGTTGGGCCGCAGCAGCGGCTCGCCGCCGGTGATGCGGATCTTCTTGACCCCGGCGCGCACGAAGACGCGCGCCAGGCGCAGGATCTCCGCGAAGTCCAGGCGCTCGCTGCTCTTCAGGAAGCGATACGACTCGTGGAAGGTCTCGCGCGGCATGCAGTACGGGCAGCGGAAATTGCAGCGGTCCATGACCGAGATGCGCAGGTCGTGGATCGGCCGCCGCAGCGTGTCCAGCGGCGCGCGGCCACGCCCGCCGAGGAGGGCGGCGAGCGGAACGACTTTTTCACGTGGGTCCATGGGCGCGTGACTCACCAGCGGAAGAATCGCGCCACGAAACCCTTTGGGAACGTGTTGGGTCCCGGCGGCAACTCGATGAAGCCGTCGGTACCCGCGAGCGATGTGAAATCGCCGGAGCCGTTGGTCGGACATGGGGCCGCCGAGGTGCGGCCCCAGTCATCGGTCCGGAGCTTCACCGGCATGTAGCAGGCGAGCGCCACCTTGACTTCGACAGGGGCAGTGATCGCGACGCGCGGCGCTTCCCTCGCGGTCTCACCCATCGCCGCGCGCAGCGCCGGCAACACGTAGCGCGCCAGGCACACGAGCGTCGAAACCGGATTTCCCGGCAACGCGAACACCGCAGGGCCCGACTGCGAAACGCCGAACCACATTGGCTTGCCGGGGCGTTGCGCAATGTGATGAAACACCAGGCTCACGCCGAGCTTCTCGAGCACCTTCGGCACCAGGTCGAGCTGACCCATCGACACGCCACCCGACAGGATCAGCACGTCGTGGGTGTGCAGGTGAAAGCCGAGGCGCTCGGCGAGCTGTGCCTCGTCGTCACTCACGTGATCATCGGCGACGCGCGCGTAACCGTGTTGCCGCAGCGAAGCCGTGATGCCGTAGGCGTTGGAGCGACGGACCTGGTGCGGTTCGATGTTCTCGCCGGGTTCCACCAGCTCGTTGCCCGTGGAGATCACGGCGATCATGGGCTGCGCACTCACGCGCACGCGTGCCATGCCGGCGCCCGCCGCGATGGCCACCTCCGGCGCCGACAGCCGCGTGCCGGCGGCCAGCAGCAATGAGCCCTGGCGGCAATCGGAACCGCGCCGATGCACGTTCTGCCACGGCTGCACGGCCTTGCGTCCTATTTCAGCGAAGTCGCCATTACGCTGCACCTGCTCCACCGGCACCACTGCGTCGCAGCCGCGCGGCAGCATGGCGCCGGTCATGATCTCGATGCAGCTCGACATTTCCGGGAGGGTCCACGGCGGATCGCCCGCCGCCTGCGAACCGGCGACACGCAATCGTCCGGCGTTTTCGGTCGCGCCCGTGGACGCGATCGCGATGCCATCCATCGCCACGCGATCGAACGGAGGCTGATCGCGTTCGGCATAGATGTTCTCGCGCAGCACCGCGCCCGCGGCCTGCGTGAGCGGCAGCGATTCGATCGGCAGGCACGCGAGGTGCTGCTCGATGAGTGACTCTGCCTGGGCGGGCGTAAGCAGCGACATATGACTCAGTGTCGCGCGCGCTCGGGCGGCGCGATCAGGAGCTCTTCTTCTCCGCGCCGTTCTTTGCCTTCCACGCGCGCAGCTGTTCGTTGAAGCGTTCGGTCACGTCGAGGACTTCCTTGACGGCCGCGTTGTGCATTTCGTCCTGCTTGCTCTGCATCTTCGCCTTGTCGTCGGCGGAGGCGTTCGCATTTTCAGCGAGCCGCGTGTCGAACTCGGTCTTGATGCAGCCGAGGTAGGTGTCCATCTCCGTGTTGTACTTCACTACCTGCGACTTGGCCGCGAGCATTTCATCCTTGGTGGCCTGGTTGCCGTCGGGAAATTTTCCGGGAGCAACCGGGTACGGGCAGGCAGCATTGGCCTGGACGGCGGCGAAACCGCTCGTCAGCACGAGCGCGGCGAAAAGATGCTTCATGAAAGGGATCCCCGTGTCAGAGTTTTCGAGAAGGGGGCTATCTTAGAGGCGCATCCGTCGGGGGGCCATAAGAACGCGCGCCATCGCGGCCCGGCGCGTTTGCTTATTGCAGAGATTTCGCTCCGTGCTGAATTTTCGTGCACGGATGGGGTTCAAGGCCCCGCGTAATAGTTGGGGTAGTCGGGGGTCAAACCCTTGAATCGCCGATGAATCCACAGGTACTGGGCGGGCATGCGCCGCACTTCGGCCTCGATGATCCGGTTGAATCTCTCGGTGTCCGCCAGCGGATCGTCGGTGGGAAAATTTTCAAGAGGCGCATGGATGGTTCCACGGTAGGCGCCATTCGGCAGCCGCTCGAAGAAGTAGGGCAGGACCTGCGAATGGGTCATGCGGGCGATGCGCGAGGTCGCGGTATTGGTGGCCGCGGGTATGCCGAAGAGCTTCACCATTTCCGCACCCTTCTTGCGGAAGCTCTGGTCGGGCGCGTACCACACGATGTCACCATCCTTGAGCGCCTTGATCAGGGTACGGACATCGTCACGGGGAATCGCGCGCCGGGTCTGCACCGTGCGGCGCGATTGCACGAACGCGCCGATGAGCAGGTTCTTGGTCGGCCGGTACATCACGTTGAGCGGCATGCGCGCGGCCAGCGCACGGCAGCCGATCTCGATGGAATTGAAATGCGCCGACAGCAGCAGCACGCCGCGCCCGGTGGCACGGGCCGCCTCGAGATGCTCCAGCCCGGTCATCTCCGTGATGCGCCTGATCCGTTCGTTGGAAGACCACCAGCTCATTGCGGTTTCGAACAGCGCGCAGCCCAGTCCCGCGAAGTGTTCGCGCAGGATCCTGCGGCGCGTCGCCTCGTCGAGCTCGGGCAGCGCGAGTTCGATGTTGCGCCTGGCGATGCGCTTGAACGGCGTGGGGAACAGGTGGATGAACAGCCCCAGTCCGCGGCCCAGTAGATAGAGCAGCGAGTGCGGCAGCGGTTCGAACAGCCGCAGGATTCCGAGTCCCAGCCAGGTGAGCCAGTATTTCGGACGCAGGAAGGTGGCTTTCACGCGGCAGCCATGTTCGGCGTCACACGCTGAACCTGAAGCTCATGAAGGAGCGGTGAGTTTCGCCCGGGCGCAGGATACTGCTGGGAAAGTTGGCGTGGTTGGGCGCGTCCGGGAAGTTCTCGGGTTCCAGGCAGATGGCGTGCCAGCCGGGGTAGACGGTCTTCAGGTGATAGGCGCCGTACACCTGCAGGCCGGGCAGGTTGGTCCGCACCGCCATGCGCACGCCGCTCGCCGGTGAGTACAGTTCGGCTGCAGCCGGCGGGTTCTTCGACGTGGAAAATTTGTCGAGCACCCAGCAGTGATCGAATCCGCCGGCGAGCGCGATCTGCGGATGCGTGGAGGGCGGCGGGACACGCACGCTCTTCGGCTTGCGGAAATCGAACGGCGTGCCGGCGACCGGCGCAATCTCGCCGGTCGGCACGCGCGAATCGTTGATGGGTAGATAGTGACTGGCGCTCATCCTGAGCTGCTGCTCGTCGATGTCGCGCGTCGGATCTCCCGAGAGATTGAAGTACGGATGCCAGGTGAGGCTGATCGGCGTGGGCGCGTCGGTGGTCGCCTCCCAGGCCAGTGTCAGGGTGTTATCGAGGACGCTGATCATGGCGGTGACGTCGAGGTTGCCCGGGAAGCCGTTGGTGCCCGCGGGCGAGCGATGGCCGAGCTTGACGTAGCTGCTCTTGCCGCTGCCGTTGGCCAGCACCTTCCATACGTACTTGCCGAAGCCCACATCACCGCCATGCAGGGTGTTCGGACCATTGTTCGCGGTGAGCGGATAGCGCGTCCCGTCGAGCTCGAAGGCGGCGCCGGCAATGCGGTTGCCGTAGCGGCCGACCAGCTGGCCAATATATGAAGTGTCCTTGAGATAGGCCGGCAGATCGGGCAATGACAGGACCAGTGGAATGCGGCCACGCGGGCCCGGCAGAGAGAGGCTGCGCAGCGTGCCACCGAGCGTGAGGATTTCCGCATTGAGGCCGTCCGGCTGGCCCAGCGTGTAGACCTCGACTTCGTTGCCCTCGGGCAGGCGGCCGAAGGGGCGCTTCATGCTGTCCTGCGCGTACGCCCCTCGAAAAGCCGTTGCAACAGGCAGAAGAGCAAGAGCAAAGCACCGACGACGATCCTGGTCCACCATGAGCTCAAGGTTCCATCAAAGGCGATGAGGGTCTGGATGATGCCGAGA